>Ga0209631_10004116_pt1 | contig 16270 bp, 6 predicted proteins | sample COG_08_FD_184752 | JGI IMG/M metagenome (GOLD analysis project Ga0209631, IMG submission 184752) | Pelagic Microbial community sample from North Sea - COGITO 998_met_08 (SPAdes) (version 2) | ecosystem: Environmental > Aquatic > Marine > Neritic zone/Coastal water | place: Helgoland, sampling...
AGTGTAATGCGTTGTTTCTCTCCCAGATAAGTCAGCAACTCTTGATATCAATGAAGTTACCGTATCATCACTTAAGTCAGTAACAAACAATTCAAGTTCTCGCAATGTATCCAAAGATTCTCCTGCACCACCAATAACATCTGAAATATCATGATAAATTCTGGAATGTAGAATATTACTTAAATCAATTATATCACGAAGTGTTTCACTGCTTAATGTGCTTATTTCAGTTGACAACTCCAAAGATATTTCTGATTTTGTAGATGAAAGTTCGCTACTAGTATAACCACTTAAATCACTAATTTCCGTGCTTAATGTTGAAAATGTGGTTGAAGACAGTTCAGAGATCTCCTGACTTGTTGTTGTGCTTAACTCGTTGATTTCACGAGACAATTCACTTGATGTATAGCTGGAAAGATCTGATATTTCATAGGAAGTAAGAGATTTGGTGGCACTTATATCTCGCGCAGTTTCACTACTTAAATCGCTTATTTCGCGTGACAATTCATTTGATGTGTAACTAGAAAGGTCCGAGATTTCCTGGCTTGTTGTCGTGCTTAATTCGTTAATTTCACGCGATAACTCACTTGATGTATAACTGGAAAGGTCTGAGATTTCGTATGAAGTTAGTGATTTGGTGGCACTTATATCTCGAGCCGTTTCACTACTTAAATCGCGGATTTCGCGTGACAATTCACTTGATGTGTAACTAGAAAGGTCCGAGATTTCCTGGCTTGTTGTTGTACTTAACTCATTAATTTCACGCGATAACTCACTTGATGTATAACTTGAAAGGTCTGAGATTTCGTATGAAGTAAGAGATTTGGTGGCACTTATATCTCGTGATGTTTCGCTCGACAAATCCATTATTTCTGTGCTTAATGTTGAAAAAGTAATCGATGAAAGATCTGATATTTCAGCAGATGTTGATGAAGTTAAATCTGATATTTCAGTGGAAAGCTCGTGTGACAATTCCGATTTTGCAAATGATATATCTCGAACAGTTTCAGATGATAAATCTGCTATTTCTGTTGAAAATATACGAAACGCAATCGAAGATAAATCACTTATATCACGAGCAGTCTCACTGCTAAGATCTCTTATTTCAATCGATAGTTTTTCATAAATGGCACTAGATAAGTCGTTTATTACAGAAGTGTTATCGGTATTTAATTGGGATAAGTCATTTGTAATGTTACTTATACCCTTTTTACCGATATACTTATAAAATGTTAAATAAGGGGGATTACTTGTGTTTACTGTTTCAGAGGGTGTATCAGGGAAATTGATAATACCATTTTTAATATCAAAAATCCAATTTCCTCCAGTTGAAGTGCTGGGTATTTGTTCGTTTTCTCCAACTCCGGCAGATGAAAATAATTTATATAAATAGGGCGTGTTACTTCCTTCTTGGTTTTTATTAAATTGTATGGAATCACTTAATACATTGTTTCCACTTGCGTCCAATTTATAATATGATTTTTCATTACTACCTGGAACTGGTTCCAACTTTAATTTTACATATTTTCGTATTATTGCTGTTGTATCTTCTGTTATTGAATCTGTAGCACTGTAACTGTCAAATGCACTATTTGTAAGCTGCACTTGTGCACTAGTTTTGGCGGTGTTAAAACTTGGATCAATTGGTATGTTACTTATAAACACATCTTCACCTAAAACATAGTTGTTTGCCTTGACATTTGTTTCATTAAAATAAGGCTTTGTTTCGTCTGTATTGGGAAACCCCAAATAGTTTTTGAACAAGAAGTCCACTCTTTCCTTTATATCTAACGCGGAAGAATCCGTCATTCGATATATATATATAATTCATATTATATATATATTTATATCTAAAACGAGTGTATTATTTGGATTATCATGTATTATGCATTATTGTGTTGTTTTTTTGATTAACTTAACGATACATCGTTATTAAATCCTATGTAAATTACAATATTTGTCGCCCCGTTTGTTGTGTCTAAAATCGGTCCCCAATTAGTTGAATTTTCTTCAAATACACATCCATAATTTGATTTGTTTGGACCTTCAAAAATATTGTTAAATGTATCACCGGCATTTTGATTATACCATATAGCACTTGGACTGTATCCTCTTGATAAATTACCAATTCTAGCAGCACTATTATATGTTTGCTGAATAAAACCAATCACATTATTATTGGAACTGGATTTTAAATATCCCAAAACGGTAGAAGAAAAATAGAAATTTTGGGAGAGAAGATTGTAGATATTTAAATATGTATATTGTATTCCCGATACTGTTGCGGTAGTGGCATCTGATTCTGTAAATTTAAATGCGATCCATTTGTATTTATTTCCAGATCCAGTTGTAGAACCATTTAAATAATATGCTGTGTCTCCTCCATTATATGTTAAAGGTGTTGTAAAACTACCATCACCAGGTGGTTTCGTCCATGTATAACCAGTTACATCCGGATATCTTTGCGATGTATTACTTCTAAATCTTCCATTTATAAATAATAAAGTCCAATCGTTTAAAACCGTTTCATGATTGGCAATATTATTTGTTGATATTGCGTTTAATTGTGTGTTAAAAACACCCATATTACTTATCTCTCCCAAATCACTTGTCGAAATCAGTGGGGTTGTGATTTTACTACTACTTTTATTAAAACTGGCATAATCACAATAATAATTAATTGTTTGTGAATTTGTAATATTTGCATCTCCATTTAAATTAAAGGACAGTTCATTAATACTTATTGAATCGGAGGGAGATTGATTTCCAGATGTAGGGAGAGAAATGCTTTGTGTAAAATAAATATCTCGGAAACGATTCGATGTTTTTGTATCTATCTCTGTGCTATTAAACTGATAGGAGCCATTCGAAGATATATCTGTTCTATCTATGTTTATTTTACCACTATAACTAGAAGAACTGCGATTTGTTTTGGATATTGAGTTGATAAGACCCACGGTGATTCCAGCTGGCGAAGATGAATGATATCTTACGTATTGATGTTGTGAATTTACATTACTATAGCTTCTGTTAAAAGAAACATCAAATGTTTCTACACTGGGAATACCCATACAATATGATAAAGCAGTTACATATGTTTCGGTTCCATCACGCGTAATAGTAGGGTTTCCAGTAATTTCATCAATATATACTTTAAATGTAGTAGAAATACTATTTCCCCCCACTTCACTGTGCTTATCAAAAGTATAATTTAATGAATAACCTAATGACGATGGAACACCTATATTTGAGTGTAGTATATCTTCTAATGCAAAACGACCGTTTAAACGAAATCCTTGTCTATTATTATTGCCATTATATGGATCTAATGTAGTAGGTGCTGTAAAATAATCAACCGTGTTTCCATTTTTATTGGTTTTAGTTGGTGAAACGCCAAAGCCACCATATACTAATTCTTGTTTTTCAGTTCCATCAATTGAAAAAGCAATGTCAGTTAAGTTGTTACTATTGTCGATAAATTTTCCATAACCTACTTCTGTGTTTTGTTGTGTAGAAGAATATGGGAGAGATATTTCAAAAGTCCGAGTAGAATTTAATAATTGTAAGTAATCATTATTGGATTTATTTAAATAGCGAACACTAGAATTGTTTAAATTATCCCCCGCCCAACTACCACCAGTTGGTGTCGATATTCTATATGCATAAGTTGAAACAGTAAACCATGATGATGTAGGTGTTGGACCAGTACTACTTGGTAATCGTGTAAATGATGATGTAATGGTTGTAGAATTCGCTGAATAAGAAGACGCAGATGTTAAATTATTTCTTGCCGCCGTAAAAAATCGGTATTTTGTTCCCGCTCGTAAACTACTAATCGCAATCGAATAATTTGTATTTCGTCCCACATTAGATATACTTGTATTTGTTTGTATATTTGTATTTGTAATCGCAATACCACTTACAGCCGACGATGTTGTTTCAAAGTCGAAATAAGTATTGGATGCGTCAATTAAAACTCCTGCTGAACTAGCATTATTTAATTCGGTTTCAGTAACATAATATACAAATGTAATGGCACTATCCGATGAAATAGCATTTTCAGAAGAAAATTCGGGGGCAGCAGGAGCCAATGCTGTCACAAATGATAAATCATTAAAATAAAGGGAACGATTGTCGACTGTTGGGAAGTTTTCCGCATAATTTGTTCCATATATTCTAACATCAAATGGGTCTGTTTTACTTAAAATATTATTAATAGAATTTGAATTGGCTTGTTCTTGGCTAACTTTATTAATGGTTAATGTTTTATATGTAGGGGTGTTGTAATCTTCTGAAGAAGAAAATGTTTTCGGCCATATTCCAGTAGTAAATGTAATCCATGAATTTGAATTATTGTCATAAGTTGAATTACCAGTGTTAATATTTCCAGATATTTCGATGGTAATGGTATCGATAAATGGGATATTTTTACTTTTTAAAGAGTTTTGAAATGCAAGTTTGGCGAGTGTTGTATTTGTTGAATTTGCTAATATATTGTCATACATCCAATTGATTTCTACATTTCCGGCGGTAGAAACAACTTCACCGCTGGGAGAGAAAGTAGATGGCTGCCGTGTCATTATTTCAAAAAATGTTAGGTTAGTATCACTTGTGTGTATTCTATTATGTATATTTATGGAAAGATCAGTAATTGCTTGACTTGTTTGCCCGGATAAATCACCTACCGCACCACTAGATTGTGTAGATAAATTTTGTATATCTTGTGATATGTCTTCTATTTTACTTAATATACTTCCCAACCCTCCACTTGCGTCTGTTGGATCACCCAGCACATCTGCAATTTCTTTTAATGAATCCAAAGTGGCTGGAGCATCAACCAGCAATGCGGTTAATTGAGTATTAATTGATGATATATCACTATCTACACGATTTATTTCATCTGCCAAGTTCTGAGAAATATCAGAGATATCATTTGTAGGAACAAAATGTGAACCATCGTATTTTACAAACTGTCCTTCTATAATATTATTTACGCTAACATCTGATAAATCAGTAAATGATTCTTTATTAATATTTGTTAAACCAAGACCCTTGTAAATAAATTCATTTATCTCTCCCCCGCCAATTGAATCAACCAGGTTTTTTGTGGAATCCGTATCTTTTCGATATGCGATTTCCAACTTATTTACATCATCTAACGCACCTACCAAAGTCGCCCCGGAAGAGTCCAGGTATTTCAATACCACATTGCCATTTTCAATATTTAAGGTATTATATAGTTGAGTGCTGTCATTATATCGTATAGTAAAATTCGATATATCATATGTCGTTTGGCTGCTAATATCCTTTGTGAAATTTAACTCAATCGTCCCATTGTTTAAGCTTACATCGGTTAAAACTGGAACAATACTTTCGGTCATGGAAGTAGATAAGTTTTGCAATCGAACATTTACATTTTGCGATAAATCGCTAATATCACTTACAATAGTGTTTAAACTTAGATCTAGGTGCATTCTATAATCCAATACATCATTGATGTAATATTCGGCTCCATTATAATAAATAAATTGCTGTATTTCATCCCCTAATCCTATTTTTAAATTATCTTTTGTTCCCATATCCCTTACATATTTTATTTCTACTTCCGTTAAATTGTCTATTGTATTTAGGTATGGAAGCACTGCGATACCCGATATTTCTACAGTTGTTAGAGCTCGATTATACATTCTAATTTCATCGATTGAACCTAAACTGTTGTTATTACCATCTCTAGACAACAATTCTATGTCGGCAAATGTGGTTTTAGATTCAATATAAACATGATGCCAGCCTGTAAATGAAGATGCGTTTAAAGTAGGTGTAATATCGAATGGAGTAAATGGTAGATTAGTATTATTGAGGTTTATACTATATTCATTACCATCTACATATATTTTTTTTAAATTGTCACCATATCCAGACAAACGATTACTGGTGCTATCTACAAATAATTCAATCGCATAACCGTTTGATCGGCTGATATCACTTACTAAAAACCAGTTTTCTTGCAAACATTCATAATCTTTTACCCAAAAAGAGATGGCTTTTACACCATTTGGCATATGAGAACTGGTTAAATTAAACAAACCTTCTCCAGAAACCCCTTTTTTACTGTAACCGATGTTACTTACACCGGTTTCATATGTGCCTTGTGTTTGATAATTACCAATATGTCGCATATCATTAAATGTTTCAAAGTAAACTTGGCCTGATATATCGTTAGGATTAACTAGATGGACGTTAGATGAAGCGTCTGTTACTGCGTTTGCACTATAATCCAATGAAATATTGACCTTTCCATCTTTAACATATATATCTCCCAATGGAACATCGATTTCATTTTGTTTTACAGTGAAATTTGCCAGATCGTATGTTTCTAGATAGGCTATTTCGGAACTAAATGTTAATTCAATAAACCGGTTATTACATAAATCAACGTTGGTTAGTTTTGCTCTAGAAATAACTGTTGAAGTTGAAACAGATAAACCGGAACTATCTACGGTTGATAATACAGATATGATATTTCCTGTTATAGTAACGTTATTTCCAGCAACTAAATGGTCGCCAATATTATTTGATAAATCTAGAAAATAATCCCATCTTACAGCAGCAGACCCGATGGTTTGATGTGTTTCTGGCAAGTCATCTACTGGATCTGGTGGTGGATTTACTAAACCATATACACTATCTGATGTGAGTAGTAAACCAGACATTGTTAATATAATATAAAATTAGACAAAAATTAATTATATATTACTATTGATACTATTGAACTTAAGATTTGTTTACTATATAATTTAAGATTTGTTTACTGTTTATTTACTATATAATTTTTAATGTATGATATGACATTTGAATTTAATCTTCTCTCCCCAGATTTAGTTTTAATTCTAAAATCTTTCAACTCATTTTCATTTTCAGATAGAATATTTATAAGATTATAGATTGTTTTGTATTTATCAATAATTTGTATTGCCGTATCGACACTTACATTAGGAATTTGACTTAACATGATTACATCTATGTTTTCCGGTGTAATATTACTTTTTTTTTCACGCTTAACATATTTTGTATATTTTAAATCTGGTGTTTTTTCGGCGGGGGATGAGGTATCTTCTATCATTTTAAGCGCGGATGGATTAAGTTGAATGTTTAGTTTATTTAGAGATGGATCAGATACCTGATTTTCTTGCTGTGATTTGTTGTCGAAATCATTTAATGTTTTATTAATATTATACGATAGAACATCCATTTGGTTTGTATAATACGGTTGTTTTTTTGAAGATTGCTTTTCATTTTTATGAATTTTTAATGCGGTATTTAATAAAAATTCAGCGGTTTCAACTGTTGTAGATGTTATAAAAGTAGTAAATCCTTTATAATACATAATACTAAAAATCGCACTATAAATAGTATCTCGATCTATGCGAGTATATTTGTTATTCCACATTGAAATGTTTCCTTCTATTAAATACATAATATTATGATTATGAATATCACAGTTTGTTAAACGATATGATTGTTCGTTATATCTGCCGTCTTGTATTGAACTTGCTAAATCATTTATTGTTTTTCTTTCTATTAGTAATTTTTCATTGTTTTTATCGTCTTTTATGATAACATCAGACAATGGTAAGTTTTCAACAAGTAGTTCAATAGGTTTATATTTTGCATTCATAAGCTTTACCGAGTTTAGCAAGCCAATTAATTTTTTTTCTCTATAATCAATTACTAATTTCATTATTTATTATGGGAACATATGTTTTTAAATAACTTATTTAATAACTTATTTAATAAGGGCGGATTGTTTATTTAATTAGATGAGTTGTTTATTTATTTGCGTTTTCTTTTTTGCGTTTTCTTTTTTGCGTTTTTTCTTTTTTTGTTTGTTTTTCGCCTTACTCCAGCATGAAACTTACCATGAGTCTTAGGGAATATACCATAGTCGTGTTTATGTTTTCGTTTTTTTAGAGAAGGGAGCGATTTACCTTTTGGTCGTCCTAAAGAAGGGGTCTGTCCGCGTTTTCGCTTTCGAGTTTTACTTGTTTTACGCGGGGATGGTGTTGGTTTCCTTGCTCTTTCTCTTTCTTTTTTTAACCTATCCATACCAACATCTCGTTCAACAAAAAACTGGAAATTTTTATAGAGTTTTAAGTCGTTCATAAATTTTTTTTTAGAACGCCATCCTGTATTGGCCTGCAAGTCTTTAAATATTAATTCATCATTCTCTTTTCCCACTAAAAAAGCATGTCCTCCGCCTGGGTTCAAACTGCCACCAATAATAGTGTAATGATTTTCGTCTAATGATTTTGTTAGTGATAACAGAACAGATTGTAATTGTTTTTCGGCATTTACATCGGTGAATAATATATATATATCGGGCAGATAAGCACCCTTATATCTTTTATGATAATAATGATAAAGTATTTTGCGTACATATTCTGGATGTAATCCCTTATCTTTTACGGTTGGCCAAACATAATTGGCTTCATCAAGTTGTAAAAAACCCATGTGTACAAGTGAGTTCAATGCACAATCATAAGCATCTCCTTCTTCACAAGTTGATAAACCCCTTTTTTTCCGTTCTTCTAATAGAGGTTGCATATCCATAGTTTCATCCACATCCATTTCAACCTGGATTAATTTGAATGGATTTGAAACAAGTTTTCCGCTAAATCCTGGTGTGGTATGTATAATCATTTTAGAAGCGAAGTTGCGTTTATCTTTTGCTATGTTAGCATTTATTTCGAGTAGAGTGGTGGGGTTATCTAGTGATGATAATGATGATGATGATAATGATGTACTATTTGACATGTATATACTATTATAACATAATATTCATACAAATATTATAGTATTGATTAATATTTAAAGTTATATTTATTTTTGCTTAAAAATGTTTATTAGTTTTTAGTTCTTAATTTCCTTGTTTCTTAATTTCCTTATTTCTTAATTTCCTTATTTCTTAATTTCTTTGTTTTCATCCATTTTACTATTTTCAATCCTGCTTTATCTAATTGTTTGCGATGTTCGTGATATACTTGTGTTCCATTATACGCACCAATTCCAGACAAAATATGCCATAAAACATGAAAATTTATTATTTTTGTAAAGCACAACCGATCTAAAAGCCAAAAAGTAAATCCAATCATCATGCTTAATTTATACATTTTTAAATAATACCGCGTTTTCTCATCATTTATTATTAATTGAACGGTATTATATTGATAAATAACGATAAAAATAAATAAAAATAGAAACACATTATAGTTATCATGAAAAGTCATGTAGAAACCTAACATCATTGCACAATAAATATATTTTAGGTCATAATAAACATCTTTTATATAAAAAAACATTAATGTCAACATTGCCATTTCATCTATCCATTGACCGTACCATCTTAATGTTCCATGTAATGCTATTGTTCCTATGCTAACTAAACTTATTAAATAAGCATATTTTTTCATTTTGGTTGTGAAAAAATATAATGCAATAAAAAAATAAAATAAACCACTTAATGTATTGTAATATTCTGCTATAAAATGAGAATTTGCATATTTATCTTCGCAAAATATAACGGATGAGTCATATTCACCCCAATATGGTTGCATAATATTAATTATATAACTTGTTATAGTTGGTTTAAGTGGTTTATCTTAATTAAATGTCGATTTGTTGTTTGGTTTTATCTTATTTTGACTTATTTAAATGCTTACGCCTTGTGTGTTTTTTTCGTTTTATTACCTTTTTACGGCGTGTTTTTTTGCGTTTTTTATTTTTCTTTTTGTCTTTTTCTTTTTGTCTTCTTCTTTTTCTTTTTGTTTTTCTCTTTTTGTGTTTTCTTTTTGTTTTTTTCTTTTTTATTTGTCGTATCATTTTATTTTTTCTTGCTCCACCTTGTGATTGAGATGATGAAGAAAGGGGGGGTAAACCTAGGAATGTTCTTGCGCTTTCAATATAGTAATCTTGTGATGTAATATCCGTAAGGTCGGGATAGTAGTTGGCAAGAAATATTTCTTTCTCATTCCCCTGTTCAAACCCTTGTAAGTTAAATGATTCCCACAACTGCTTCTTATTCAAGTCTATTTTTCCTAATAAACTTGCACCAAGTAAACTATAAGTAATAGCTAAAAATCTACTAATAGTACTGACGGACTTCTCTTCCTTTAAATTAAACTTATAATTTCTTTTATATATCATATTTGTTATAATAAAATAATAAAAGCTTTCTATTATATGAGGAAACCCCGGTTTTATATTAGGGTTGCTAAACCGCATTGGATCAATCTTAAGATCTTTTTCATAATATAAACTTAAATATTCAAATAAAATGCAAATAGACATTAAGAATATTTTTTTGTACGCCAGCTCGTATACTATTCTATACGCGTCGTATTCATAACTCTCATTGAGTGGAGGATATATTTGAGTTTGGAGAAACGTATTTGCAGCGGTATTTTTAGCGGTATTTTTAGGTAACGCTGGTGTTGCTGCGTTTTCACTGGTATAAATGCGAAAAACAAATCTAAGCATTTGTAAAATACTATCGATGTTTTTGTAAATGTTAGATTCTCTGTTGACTTTTTTTTTGATATTGGATTCTTCGATATTGAAATCTTCGCTTAAAGATGTTTTAAAATTTTCGAATGAATTTTCGAAATTGAAATTTTTGATTAAAGTGATGATATTATCATAATAATCTTCTTCTAAACGATTCGCCTTATCACCGACTGTTTCATAATGCCAACTCATAGTATTGTGGCGTATATTTTTTAATAAAGTATAAAAATCATCCATATAATCTTCTTCAGTGTAAAAATATGTTCGTTTTGTTCGCGCAGAACGCGAGAACAAAGTGCCAAGGGGTTTACGGGGGGGGTATGTTGATGATAAGGGGGGGGGTTTTTTATATTTGCCTCCCCCTGATTGGTGGATAGACGGATTCATTCCAGGAGGTGACGAACCCAAATCCCTTCTCATTTCATCACTATAAAATAAATATTTACTTGCTCCCAAAAACACACAATCTACATTATTTATAGCAGCATATAGAAAGCATAAATAATCACCGGTTATTACAATTGTATTTTCACAGTCCGGATAATTACTATGTTCTTTAAACCATTTAGCCGCAAGAACTTGTTCCCAATCACCCGAACGCTTTAAATCTAATATCAAATAGTGCATTTCATCGTCGGGTAATTTTGTAATATCAGCTGGTTCCTTTTTATTATTTCCCACTATTATATTATATATTTTTTGAGCTACTGTTTTTGGCTTATCATAGGCGGGCTGTTCGAGTTGTGACATTGAATTACAGAACAATTTTACACCAGCACCACTTTCCACTCCACCTAATGCACCGATCGGTTTAAATGTAGTTTCAATTGTAGTAGTACCTTCATATTTAAACGTAGCCTTTCTACCATAAAATAATTGCCATAATGCTAATGATCCTAACAGACCGGTTGTACTTTCAGGAGCATATTCGAAACTCATTTTTCCATTCATGTTTCGAGTTAATATATTACTTTTAAAAATCCATTCATGTTTCGAGTTTACATTTACAGGATATACAATTACAGTTTTTTTTTTAATTACAGATGGACTTGCACTACTTGTTGCTGAATCAAAATTATTTTGTGGTGTTTTTAAAATACAATGGGTACAACCAAAGCGTGCTTCAATTTTACTATCAAACCGAAAATTTCTCATTTTAAATGCTGAATCATGTGTAGTATAAAACGTCTTTCCACTAAGACCAAGTCCTGTTATAAAAGCTTCATATGGATTAACACCCCGCCCTATATTTCCCTGTATAATTCCCGCTTCTAAACCCAACAGTCCTAATATTTTTTTGGTATAGAGAGATTCAAATTCAGGCGTAATTGTTGTTGCAGCAACATTTTCCTCTAAAAATAACTCACGGTTAATTTCATTCTGCTCTAATATTGTCTCTAATTCCTTTTTTGCTTCCACAATCTTTCGTTTAAAGACTTCCGGACAATCCGTTCCTCTTCCGTGAAAAAAATCATGTATATTATCTATTATTGCAAGATAATTCAAATAGTAATTGATATGTGTTTTATCTAATACGGCAGCAGAAGCAGGAGCAGAAGCAGAAGCAGAAGCAGGAGGAGGTTCGTATAATTGGTGAATTTTAAATTCAGCGAGTTGTGCTGATGGAGATCCCTGTGATGCAAATGATGCCATATTATTATATATATTATAAGATTAATTTAATTATGAAACTAATTTAAAAACATTTCAACATACAATGTATATCATGTCAGCAATTATCGATAAAGAAATTATTCAAGATGGGGATGTTAGCAAAGAAGAAGAAGATTATATTTTCAATCCTTATAATGAAAATAATATAGAAATAACAGAAGCAGAAGTTTCTGTTATTTTAAAAAAATATGGACTACCGTCTACTTTTCATAATTTTAATTTATATAAAAGAGCATTTGTTCATAAATCCTATTGCAAACGTCCTAAGATGGAAAACGAAGAAAACGGTGTTATAATTGCTGACCGACCTGATAATTGCTTACCACTTAAAACCAAATCCAATGAAAGATTGGAATTTTTAGGAGACGGCGTATTAGAATGTATCACTAAATACTATTTATATCGCAGATTTCCTAAAGAAAATGAAGGATTTTTAACTGAAAAAAAGATTGCGCTGGTGAAAAACGAGTCAATCGGTAAAATGGCTTATGAAATGGGTCTTAACAAATGGTATATAATGTCCGCTAATGCCGAAGAAAAAAAAACAAGAACCAATCTAAAAAAACTAGGTTGTTTATTTGAGGCATTTTTAGGTGCTGTATTTTTGGATTTCAACAAAATACAAATACACGATGAAGGAAAGTGGTTTGATAAGGTATTTGTAACAGGTCCAGGATTTCAAATGGCACAAACATTTGTAGAAAAGGTATTTGATGAACATGTTGATTGGATGAATTTATTGCAGAAAAATGATAATTATAAAAATTTATTACAAGTTAAATTACAAAAAGCATTTCAAGTCACTCCTATTTATAAAGAAATGAGCGAATGGGATGAAGACATTGGATATCATATGGGTGTGTTTTTATGTATTGGGTTTAATCCACATACTAGATTAGTAAGTTCATACATGAATATTAATGATTTAGAAAAAAAATGTAAAAATAGTAGTGTTTTAGAAGATATTGAATATTATTTGGAAAATGTAGATAACAATTTGTTTTTAAAACTAGGCGAAGACACGCATAAAATTAAGAAAAAAGCAGAACAATCTGCATGTTTAAAAGGATTACATGATTTAGAAAATGGCAATTACTGAAATGAAATGAAATGAAATAAAATTACAAGACATAAAATAAAATTACAAGACATAAAATTACGACACATAAAATTAAATGAAATTACAACACATAAAATTACAAGACATAAAATTACAAGACATAAAATTACATATTATCAATAATATGTAATTTTATATAAATACAAAGTTTTATTATAATTAAATAATATATAATGAGGTCTCTACTTGATAGATTAAAAGTAAAACCACGATTGACAAAACAAACTCAATATAAAATTTTAATAACTAAGAAAACTAAAAGCCAATTCCAAAAAAGAAACATAGAACAAGGACAAAAAATAAAATCACAGAACCCTTTTCTACAACAGCAACCGCCGCAAGAAAAAAGCAAAGCAAAGCAAACAGAAGATGATAGGGGAGGGGAGGAAGATATAATAATGATGCCTAAACCAAAATCTTCTACCCAAGATACAGACAAGGATACAGAAAAGAAAATAGCGATTATTGATAAAACAGACAATGATATTGATTTTACTGCCTTTTTCAGAGGTGCAAGAGGGCTAATTTTTAAAGATGAAAAGGGAACAGAAGAAGAAGAAGAACCGGATGAAAAGATGGCGGCGATTGAAGATGTCGCTGAAATGGGTGATGTTGAAGAGATTGAAGATAAAGACGAAATACCTAAACCAGCAGTCAAACCTAAAAAGAACGAAACAGTCAAGAAAGAAACAGTCAAGAAAGCAAAAGTCAAGAAAGAAACAGTCAAGAAAGAAAAAGAAAGCGATAAAAAAGAAACAGACGATGAAAAACAAGACCAGGAAGAAGGAGAAGGAGAAGTCATTATCACTACGATGGATCGTTCAGACCGTGATGCGTATTATACTGATTTAAGAGAAGAAAGCATTATTATCGGCGATTCAACTATTAAACAGCGGTTGCCATCAATAAAGAAAAAAATCAACTTGCGCGCCGATTCATATTACTTAAACAACCGCAAAATCTTTTCTAATTTCATCAACAAACTATTTCAACCATACAAAACAAGAAAGGAAAAGAAAAGTGGCGATGGTAAACCAGTTAGTTTATTTACACATCAAGAAATCATAAGAGATTACATTAACTTATATTCTCCATATAGAGGACTTCTTATTTATCATGGTTTAGGTGCTGGTAAAACATGTGGTTCCATTGGTATAGCAGAAGGTTTAAAAAACGACAAACAAATTTATATAATGACACCCGCTTCTCTTCAAATGAACTATGTAAAAGAATTGAAAAAATGCGGTGATCCTTTATATCGCACCAATCAATATTGGGAATTCGTAGATACAAAAGGCAACGAAGAATTGGAAAACGCATTACATAAGGCACTCGGTGTTAGTTTGAAATTTATTAAGCGAAACAATGGGGCGTGGATGGTAGATGTTAAGAAAAAGTCCAACTATGGTCTATTATCCGAAACTCAACAACAATTACTAGACAAACAAATAAATGAAATGATTATGCAGAAATATCGTTTTTTTAGATACAACGGTATGCGATTAGACCATCTAACTAAATTAGAACAAGAAGCAGAAGCGGAACACGGTCGTTCAAATCCTTTCGACCATCGAGTGGTTATCATTGATGAAGCACATAATTTTGTAAGTAGAATTGTAAACAAGTTGAAAACCAGAAAAAAAACCAGTTTATCAGTGAAATTATATGAATATTTAATGGACGCAATTGATTGTAGAGTAGTGTTTTTAACTGGAACACCCATGATAAATTATCCAAATGAAATTGGTATTTTATTTAATATGCTAAGAGGATACATTAAAACCTATCATTTCAAAATAGATGTTAAAACTAAGAAAAAGGTAAATACCGATTACATCCGTTCCATATTAAAATCAAATAAATTGGTAGATTATATTGAATACAAGCCAACTGCTAGAACATTAAGCATTACACGCAATCCTTTTTCGTTTGAAAACAAGTTCCCAAAAACGATGTATAAAGGCGTTGCTGTTGGAGAACAAAATACGATAGGTGAAAATGATTTTATACAAGGTATTGTCAGCATATTATCTAAAAATTATTTGGCAACGGACAAGTCTCGCGTGAAGGTAGAAAACAACAAAGCACTTCCAGATACACTAGATGGATTTAAAAAACTATTTATTAATCCTCGCGATGGTTCAATGATTAACAATGATTTATTTAAAAGAAGAATTTTGGGGTTAACTTCGTATTTTAGAAGTGCCAAAGAAGAATTATTGCCCAAGTTTGAACCGGCAAAAGATATTGTTATTTACAAAATACCGATGAGTAATTATCAAATTGGGGTTTATGAATCGGCTCGTGATGTTGAACGCAAAGAAGCAGAACGATCGGCAAAAAAGAAAAAACAATCGGGAGATGACATTTTCGACGAAGGAACTTCTACTTACCGAATTTTCTCCCGTTCTTTTTGCAATTTTGTGTTTCCACCCGATATTACACGCCCTTTGCCAACTAAAAAAGTAAAATCAGATAAAAGCGCTTCCGGAGAGTTAGATGAAGATGTAATTGATAATGCTACTGTAAATCAACGCATAGAAAATGTGGATGGTCGTTTTCAGGTGGATGATGGTGCGGTTATTGAAGAAATGGTGAGCAAAGATTATGGTGCTAGAATCACGGAAGCAATCCAAAAATTAGAAGACAAATCAAACCAATATTTAACGATGGATGGTTTAAAAACATATAGCCCCAAGTTTCGTAAAATATTAAGTAATATTCGAAAAGACAGTCATAAAGGAACACATTTAATTTATTCGCAATTTAGAACGCTAGAAGGGATTGGTATTTTAAGTTTGATACTAAAACAAAATGGATACTCCGAGTTTAAAATAAAAAAGGACGATACTGGTAAGTGGTTGATTGATATGACACAAGAAGAACTTAGCAAACCTAGTTTTGCTTTGTATA
>Ga0209631_10004117_pt1 | contig 16269 bp, 5 predicted proteins | sample COG_08_FD_184752 | JGI IMG/M metagenome (GOLD analysis project Ga0209631, IMG submission 184752) | Pelagic Microbial community sample from North Sea - COGITO 998_met_08 (SPAdes) (version 2) | ecosystem: Environmental > Aquatic > Marine > Neritic zone/Coastal water | place: Helgoland, sampling...
ATCTTCATCAGTTCGTCGTGCGTGCCCTGCTCCACCAGCTTCGCACCCTCGCCTTCTGCATTCTCCAGGATGCAGATACGGGTCGCGTTGCGGATCGTACTAAGCCGGTGTGCGATGACGAAGGTGGTCCTCTTGTCGGCGTTCTTTTCGTTGAGAAGGTTGTCCACGCTCGCCTGCACCAGGCGCTCAGACTCGTTGTCCAGCGCCGAGGTAGCCTCGTCGAGGAGCAGGATACGGGGCCTGCCGATGATGGCGCGGGCGATGGCAATCCTCTGCTTCTGCCCGCCGCTCACGAGCCCACCGCCGACGCCAACCTCGGAGTCGTATCCGTTCGGCATCTTGCTCACGAATTCGTGGGCGTTGGAGATCATGGCAGCCTCGATGACCTCGTCCCTCGTCGCGGGCTCGCCGCACTTACCCGCGGCGATGTTGTCGTGCACGGTGCCGCTGAAAAGCGTGGGTTCCTGCTCGACGATGCCAATCTGCTGGCGCAGCCACATAGGGTCGAGGTCGCGGATGTCGACGCCGTCGAGGGTGATGGAGCCAGCCTCCGGATCCCTGCCGTCAACGAGCACGCCCACGAGGTCGTCGCCCGCGGCCTTCTCGCTGGCCGCCGACCTGACGCACGGGTCATAGAAACGCTCGATGAGCTGCACGGCGGTGGACTTTCCACTGCCACTCTGGCCGATGAGCGCGATGGTCTCACCGGGCGCTGCGACGAGGTCGAGGCCGCCGAGGACTGGAGACTCGCGCTGCGGGTAGGAGAACTTGACTCCTTTGAACTCGATGCGTCCCTTGAAATCGTCCGGGGAGATGATGAGGCCTTGGCCACTCTTCTGCGCCTCCGCGGTGGATTTTGGAATGGAACGACACTCTGCGCCCTTCTCCACGGTGCCGGGGTTGCCGTCCATGAAGGGTTTGGTGTCGATGGGGGGGACCCTGTCGATGAGGGCAAAGATGCGGTTCGCGGCTGAGCCCGCCGCCGCCGCGTCACCCGCGAACGCCGCCGCCTGACCGGCACCGGCTGCGCAGAAACCGAGGGCCCACAGCGTCTTCATAAAGTCGTAGAAGTCGAGTTCACCCTTCGCGATGAGCTCGGCACCCCACCAGAAGGCGAAGGCGTAGAAAAGCATGGTCAGGCACTGCGCGAGGCCAAACGCCAGCGCCGCGGAGATCGCCTTGTTCCTCTCCTCCTTGTGCGGAGCCTTGAGCATGGCGTCATAAATGTCGTACATGCGTCCTTCCATGCCAAAAGCCTTGACCTCCCTGATCATAGTCGCCGTCTCCGAGATGTGCCCCGCGGTTCTGCTCAGAGATTCACTCACGGCTTCCTCACCAGTGGCGAGATTCTGCATGTTGATCATCTCACCGATGCTGAGAATTGGAACACAAGCCATGAGCACGAGGCCGTATTTCCAGCTCGAAGTCATCGCGATCGTGAGACCGAAGCAGAGGGAGCCAAATAACTGGAGCGCGGAGCCCACGCCTTGACCCGTGGCACCTCTCACCGTGGACGTGTCGGTGCGCAGGTTAGCCGTGAGCGCACCGACGGAGTTGTCGGGATCGTCAAAGAACGACACGTCTTGGCGCAGAATCGCTCTGAACAAGTGAACCCTGAGCCTGGTTGTGAGCTTCTCGCCAATGACGGCGAACACCCCGCCCTGGATACCCGTGAGGCACCATGAAATCACAGCGATCGCGAAGAAGATCCCGCCGAGCATATAGGCCGTGTCCATGATGTAGTCGGTGTCGTGGGAGTAAAACAGCGACAGCATCTCCGCAAAGACAAACGCGATGGAGGGGAAGACACAGCCGTTTGCGAGGGCAATCAAACCGCCAAAGGCGAGGACCGGGTACTCGGGCTCGCTGTACGCCCAGATCCTCGCCGCTTTAACCTTCGGCACGTCCTTCTTCGCGTCCTTGTTATCCTTGCTGTCCTTTACCTTTTCCTCATCCTCCGAATCCTTCGCCTGGAGATCAACCTGGGAAGCCGATCTGTCCATGCCGGCGAGCGACACGGATGAGGCGGACGGCGTGCCCTTGGAACCGCCGATACCGACGAGTCCGCGGTACCTACCGCCGGGAATCTCCATGAGCTTGTCGTGCGTCCCCTCCTCGAGCACCACCGAACCCTCAGCGCCGCCGCCCCCCGCGAGACCGCCGGCGGCGTCCTTTGAGCCGAGGACGACAATCTTGTCAGCACCCCGCACTGTGGTGAGCCTGTGCGCGATGACGATGGTGGTCCTTCTACCGTGGGCACCGGCGACGAGGTCATCGAGCGCAGCCTGCACCAGGCGTTCGTTTTCGGTGTCCAGCGCCGAGGTTGCCTCGTCGAGGATGAGAATCGGTGGGTTACGCAGCGCCGCCCTGGCAATCGCGACTCGCTGCTTCTGTCCGCCCGAGAGTTTGCTGTTCTTGCCGCCGACGACGGTATCGTATCCGTCGGGGAAGGTGGCGATGAAGTCATGCGCGGAAGCGGCTCGCGCGGCGGACTCGATCTCCGCGCTTGGAACGTCGGTCGCGTGCTTGACCCCGGCGCGGCCCACCGCTATGTTCATGCCGATGCTGGCGTTGAAGAGAAGCGGTTCCTGCGACACGACGCCGATGGCTGATCTGAGGTTGTCGATGCGAAGTTTGGTTATGTCGACGCCGTCGAGGGTGATGGTTCCCGCGCTGGGGTCGTAGAACCTCTCGAGGAGGCGGGTCACGGTGGACTTGCCGCACCCGCTCTCGCCCACGAGCGCCACCGTCATACCCGCCGGGATGTGAAGGTCGATCCCGCGGAACACCGGCCGCGTCGTGTAGGAGAAGTGAACGGCGTTGAACATGATATCGCCGCTGATCGGGGTCTTGAGCGCGAGGCCCTTGGGTTCGCGCGCATCCGCGCCGTCGCCACCCTGTGGCTTCCTGTCGATGACTTCGTACAGCTGGTGCGCCGCCGTCTTCGCCTTGATCACCGCCTCGATGGACGAGCCAGCCATGCCAAAGGAAAATCCGCCGATGAGCACCGCGAAGAACACCATGATCACGGTCCCGCCGGTCATGCACGGGGAGCTGCCGGCGCTGAGGCCCGTGGAGGTCAGGTCGCCGCTGCGGTACCCGCACCCGCAGTTTGGGTTCGTAAGCCGGGTTTCCGTTTCCATGATTGAGTAGTCCAGGGCACACGCGCACGTACGCAGCGCATCGCCCACGTACGCATCGCCGCTCTTCGCCTCGTAGCACAACACGGCGGAGATGTTCGCGTGTTGGCCCCAGGTGGCGTCGAGCGGGTCGAGAAGTCCCGCGGGGGGCGGGTACTTGCTCATCGCGCTCTCCGTGGAGTTTGAGATTAGATAGGCGCCAAAGAGCAAACCTCCGGCGTACATGATGAACATGACTCCGAACAGACCGCCGTTGGCGAACGAGATGTTCCACAGGTTCTTGGTCGCCACTCTCTCCGCGTCGCCGAGGTGTGACTCGTACCGCTCCGCGACCCGGCCTTGGGCGTTGAGAGCCGAGGTGACCCTGCACGCGTTGAGGCTCTCCGTCGCCACCGCTCCAGCCTTCTCGTACTCGGGGTTGGCGGCGGTGAGCTGGGTGGTAGCCTTGACCAGGAAGTAGAGGGCCCCCGCGAGCAAGGGCACGCCCGCCATGATCACCAGCGACAGCTCCCACGAGAAGTAGAATCCCACGCCGAGTCCGCCCACGCCGGTGAACGTCGCCTGCACGAGCTCGCCCAACTTTTTAGCGGTGCCGTTCTGAAGGATCTGGACCTTCTCGCTCGTCGCCGCGCTCAGTTCACCAGCCTTGGCCGCGTCGAAGAAGGCAACGTCCTGCGCCATCATGGACTGCATGTAAGCCCTTCGCACGTTGCTCGCGCCGCGGGTGGCTGCCCAGCTGACGAGGCCGAGGCCGAGGAACAAGGAGACGCCGAGCACGAGCGCGACTCCGACCATGAACAGAACCGCGTTCCTGGTCGTCTCCTCGATGTTGGACATGGACGCGGTGGAGTCCAGGAGCTCTCCGAAGGCGATGTTGATGCACGGAAAAGAAACACCTCCGATCATGCAGAAGAGGATGCCCACCGCGAGCATGGCCTTCTCGGCAGGTCCGTAGAATCTGAACAGTTGGGTCAAAGGAACCATCGGTGCGTTCGTTGCCGCCTTCTCACCGGCCGCATCCTTGACCTTGACATCCTCCACGGCGATCGAGGTACTCGCCATGACACCGGTGAGGAGCGATACTGCGCCGCGACGAGAAAATAAGCTCTCGACTCCGCCGTACGAGCCGCTCGGTCGGCATGTGAACGACGTCATCGCGGTTCGTTTGCTGATAACGTTACTGCTTGTTGGCGCTTCCGAGGGGAATATCGGCCATTTCGGGCTTGAATTTGTATGTCATTTCAGTCACAAAATTGTGCTAATTGACGTTAAAAATAATTAAAACCACTTCGCCGCCGACTTTCTGGACTGCGCTCCGCCGCCAAGGTGTTGGACACAACGCGCGGAGCTCCGACGGACAGTAGGTCGGCCGTTCGTGGCGCGAATCTGACGACATGGTCGAGCTCGAAGGTTTCGAGACTGGCGACCCGGTGGCGGAGCTGTACGAGAGGCACCTGATGTCCTCGTCGGCGGACTCGAAGCATGTGACGGCGGTGCTCGAGGCGGTGGCATCCATCCTCAAGGCTGAGGGAATCAAGCCGTCGCCGACGGCGGTGTTCGCGGCGTCGCTGTCGTCCCTGGAGCGGACGGACACCGAGGCGAGCCCCGAGACGAGCGCGGCGATGCTCACGGTGCTGGGCGTGGCGCTGGAGCACGCACCCACGGGCCCGGTGCTGAGCCGATTGCCCCACGCGATGCAAGTGCTCCTCAAGACCGGTCGCGCGGCGCAGGAGAAGCCGGTGGCGCTCAAGGGCGTGGTTCGATGCATCGGACAGCTGGTCGCCGCGCTCAGGGACGCGCAGGACCCGGGCACGAACGAGTGGCCGCACTGCGCCAAGGCTTTCGGCGCCATCTCCAACCTTTGCGTCGACTCCAGGCCCAAGGTGCGGAAGCAGGCGGCGGCGTCCGTCGCGGAGGCGCTTCGCGCGGTGAGGGGGACATCCGCGGCGGGGCCGGCGAGCCGCGCGTTCGCGACCGTCGCCGTGGCCATTGCGCGCGCCCCGGTGAAGGCTGCGCGTGAACTCACGAACATGCACGGCGCATCCGGCGCCAAGGCGGCGGAGCAGCGCGCGCAGGCTGCGGCCCAAGAGTCCCTCCACCTGCTGGTCGCCCTCAAGCTCATCCTCGGCGAGCTCGACGGGTCGTCCGCGGGGGAGGTTTCCGGTGCGGTGACCGGCCTGTTGGACCTTGCCGAGCCCCTCCTCACGCAGCACGCGTGCGACGCGCTCGTGGCGCTCTTCCAGCCCACGGGCGCGAGCGCCACCGCGGCGGCGGCGGCTGCTGCGGCTGCTGCGGCTGGTAACACCGGCTTTGGCGTCCCGGGAAAGTCCGCGATTGGCGCCGCGGTTGGAGCGTCGAGCGAGGCTGCCGCGACGGCCGCGGCGGCGATCGGTCCACTGTCAACCGCCGCGCAGAACGAGTCCACGCGTCGACCCACGCTCGCCGTGTCCCTCATCCGCGCGCACGCGGCGGCGGTGCGCCGGCTGCACGAGCTCGACCCGGCGGATGCGGGCGCCCGGGCGCTGCCCCTCGCGTGCCACGAGCTGGTCAAGATGCTCAACGCGGTGCACGAGGGTGTGGTGATGGAGGCGGCGACGTGCCTGGCGTCCCTCGTCACCAAGTGCGTGGACACGAACATGGTGCGGGAGGGGATCAAGGCGATGGCGGCGGCGAGGGCGGCGGGGAAGTCGGCGCCGGCGAGGCCGCCCCCCGTCATCGGCGTGGCCGCCGCGCTGAAGGCGTCGCTCGGGTTTAGGTACCGCGCGGCGTGGCCCGTGGCGTTGCCCGTCGTGGCGGTCGCGTTCGAGCGCCTGGGTGCCGCGGCTGGTGCCATCCTCGGCGGGTGCCTCGAGGCGTTGGGTGAGATGGGCGCCCACGCGGAGGGCCTGGCGTGCCGAGGGCAGCTCACGCAAACCCTCTCAGCCGCGGTGAAGGCTCTCGGCCCCGAGCAGGTTCTCGGCGTGTTGCCCCTCCGTCTCGAGGAAGGTATCGACGCCGAGATCGCCGCCAAGTCCGAGTACGGTCACGACGTCGACGACGGCATGGGCGACGACGACATGGACATGGACATCGGCGCGGGTGCCGAGCTCAACGAGGATGGCGGAAACGTGGCGGGAGCCGCGGGTGCCAGGTTGTGGCTCGTTCCCCTCCTCCGCCAGGCGCTCAAGGGTGCGAGGATGTCATACTTCTCCGAGGAGATCCTGCCCGTGGCGCGACGACTCGGCGCGCGAGCGGCGCAGGCCAAGGCGGCGGGTCGGGCGTTCGAGGCGCAGCGGTGCGCGGCTGGCGAGGCTGCGCTGTGGAGCCTCCTCCCCGCCTTCTGCCGCTGGCCCCAAGATGCGTCGGAGTCGTTCCCGGGCCTCGCGCCGAGCCTCGGTAGCGCGCTCTCCGCGCGAGCGGATCTCCGCGGCCCGCTCACCGAGGCGCTCCGTCGCCTCATCCAGCAGGCGCGCGCGGTGGTCAACGCCGACAAGGCGGACGCCGACTCTGACAAGGACGACGACGACGAGGACGATGAGGACGATGAGGACAAGGCCAAGGAGGCCGCCGCGACCGCGCTGCTCCTCGAGGACCGGCCGGACTGGTTCTCCGCACAGATCGCGGAGGGGCAGGCGGCGACCGTCGCCAAGTACGCCCGAAACTTCCTCCCCATCCTCTTCAACCTTTTCGTCGCGGCGCCGCCTGAGAGACGCGGCGAGCTCAGCGCGACGGTGGGGTGCTTCGCGCAGATCACCGAGACGGCCGCTCTCGGAGGGTTCTTCCGCACCGTCCTTCGCAAGCTCGTCAAGGTGACGTCCGATGCCGAAGATGCGCCCGACGCGCTGCAGGAGGGCGGTGACACCAAGTCCGCGAGGAGGTGCACCTTCATGGACCTGTCGCTGGCCATGGTGCCCGGGTTGGACAACGCGGCCCGGGACCTCGTGTTCAAGGCTGCCAGACCCGCCGCCCTGGAGAAGGACGCGGCGGTGCAGAAGCGCGCGTACAAGCTCCTCGCGGCGCTCATGAAGCCCGCACTCGGTCCCGGAGCCAACCTGGGCGGTGACTGGCTCGTCGCCAACGCGGAGCCCGCGGAGGAGGCGCTGGTGGAAGGGTCCGGCATGTGCGCCCCGGCGGCTAGGAGGTACCGCCTGCGTTGCGTCGCGGCGATCCTGCCCAGCCTGATGGAGCGTGAGGCGGAGAAGGATGACGCCGAGGATGGTGCCGCGATGGGTGGCAGCCAGGGATCATTCGCGGTCCTTCTCGGCGAGCTCATCGTCGCGACCAAGGAGACCAACGCGAGGACGCGGCAGCAGGCTTTCAGGCTCCTGGTGGATATCCCCCGGAGCATGGAGCGCAAGGCTGGCCGCGCGGGCGGGTCCGGCAGGATCGGCGGGGGTGCGGGCGGCGGCGGCGGTATGCTCGGCGCGTGGCTCGCCGAGGGAAGCGACGACGAGAACGACGCTCCCGACGCGGCCAACAGCGACGACGAGTTTGACGGCATGGACGCGGTGGACGGGGAGGAGATGGGCGCGGGTGTCCGCAAATTCTTCATGACGGTTCTCGCGGGCGTGGTTGGAGCCACGCCCACGATGCAGAGCGCGACGGTCATGGCGCTCGCGCGTCTGCTGTACGAGTTCAGCGCCGCGCTCGTGTCCACCGTCCCGGAGCTTCTCCCCGCGGTGTTTGCCCTCATGGAGACTGGCAACCGCGAGGTTATCAAGGGTGCGATTGGTTTCATCAAGGTTGCGGCTGTTCGCCTGCCCCAGACGGACCTCGCCGCGCAACTCCCCACGCTGGTCCCCGCCTTGCTGCACTGCTGCGACGACGAGGACGGCTTCAATAGGTTCAGGAGCAAGGTGAGGGTGGTGGTGGAGCGACTGGTGAAGCGATGCGGCTGGGACGCCGTCGAGGCTGTCACCCCGGAGCTTCATTCCGCGCTTTTGCAGCACATGCGACGCGAGGAGGTGAGAACGGAGAGGCGCAGGAAGGCGTCCGTCGCCGGCAGCGAGTTCGGCGGCGGTGCCAAGTCCCTCGCGGGTAAGTCCGCCCGCACCGCGCGCAAGTCCGCGTGGAACGACGAGGAGGTCTTCTCGGACGACGACGGCCAGACGGTGAGAACCGGGCGCGGCGGTCGATCCACCGTGGGCGGCGGCGGCCGGGGCGCCTACTCCATGGCTCCCACGTCGCGGAGGGACGCGGGCGGCGGTGGCCCGAGGAGCGCGGCGGCGGCACACGCGCTTCGCGCCGTCGGGGGTGCGAGGTTGCCCGGGGCTGCGTCCGGCTCCGAGCCGCTCAACCTCCTCGACGAGAGCGCCATGCGCCGGCACATGCTCAACCAGAGCCGCGGCGGTGAATTTGACGACGACGACGGCGGCGGGTACAAGCGCGACGAGGGAGGTCGCCTGGTCATCGTCGAGGAGAAGGAGGGTCGTAAGCGCGGTCGCGACGATGAAGACGACTTCGACGATGGACGCTCCGTCGGCGGCAAGTCCTTGGGCGGCGTGTCGCGTCGCACGGCTAAGACGATGGGCGGCTTCACGATGAGGTCGGGCCGCTCGGTCCGGACCAACAAGACGTCGCGCACCACCAAGTCCGGCGCCACGACGAAGACGGTCAAGTCGAAGAAGGGCGACGGCAAGCACAGCACCGACAGGTACAAGGCGAAGAAGGGAGCACAGGGAGACAGGATGAACGGCGCCCTCGAGCCCTACGCGTACTGGCAGCTGGACCCGAGGATGCTCAACAGGCGGCCGAGCAAGCGCGCCAAGGCTGGCGCGGGCCTGGCCAAGGTTGTGAGGAACACGGGCCAGATCGGTATCATGACCGGCCAGAAGGCAAAGGATGCCAAGCAGAGGAAGAAGTACTGAGAAACGTAGAAGCTCTCCGCTAGCGTTGTTATTGAAACGAGTCGCCACGACCCGCGCGGCCCTTTCTCGTTGATGTTGATCATGACTGCCAGAAGTTGGCACCCTGATTTTGAATCACTTTTTAGCTCGCGCAGCGATGGACGACGACGAGCTCGACGACCTCGTTCTTCAGGGGCACGGGGGCGCCATCGCCGACCCGGAGAACTACGTGGATGATCCCAACGAGAAGAAGAAGGAGAAGCTGAACGAGAGGCTCAAGTGCGAGGTGGTCAAGATCGCGGAGGAGGCTTCGAGGCAGTACAGCGTGCGGATCTCGCCGCAGTTTGCGCAGTGCCTGACGGAGCTGACGAGCACGTACGTGCACACGCTGGCGAACGATCTGGCGGCGTTCGCGCAGCACCGCAAGGGTAAGGTGATCACCCACGATGACGTGCTGCTCGCGGTGAGGAAGATGCCCGCGGTGGTGGACCAGGTGAACGCGGTGCTGCCAGAGAATCTTGTCGCGAAGAAGAGTAGGCAGACCAAACTGACGACCATGCAGTAGCGAACGGAACGCAAACGGGCGAGGGTGGGGTGTCGTCAACCGGGGTGAGGCTATCTCATAGGTGTTGTACAACGTTAGGAACTAGCTAGCTAGCTATAAGTAGTGCTAAGGTATCGATCCTTCGGCTTCCAAGAGCCCAATCGCACGCGGCTCGTCAGTATCTCCGTTTCATCTCCTGCCTTCGAAGCTTCCCTTTGTCCAGGTCCATCGCCAGGAGCTCCGGCTTGAAGAAGTTGAACCACTGCGTCGTCGGTCGATCCATCCCCACGTCCATGATCTTGTAGTGCCACCTGGGCAGACCCAGGTGCGCGGCCATCAGCCGGTAGTACTCGCCGAAGGAGTCCGCCACGATGTGCCAACGCGTCGATATGTCCTGGAACCAAACCTGCGCCTTGTGCGGGACGGACCTCGTGGGGGTGAGCTCGTCGCCGACGTTCGACCCCGACGACGACGGGTCAAAGGCCGGGACGAACACCAGCGCCACGCGACCGTGCCTGATCGAGGAATCAAGGTCGAACGCCGCCGACGGCACGGGCGGTTTCCAATCCTTTGGACCGCGCTCGCCGTCGTCGTCGCGTCGCGGATCCCAGACGGACCCGGGCGGGACTAGGAGGATCTCATCTTCCTCGTCGTCATGGGGCACGAGCGCCATGGGCACCATCTCGATCTCCGCAAGCGAGTTGATGTGCATGTTTCCCAGGTGATGCACCTCCTGCTTGAACAAGACGTCCCAAGTCATCTTCATCCCATTGGAGCTGAGCAGGAACGCCTTGAGATCTTCGGGGAGCTTGAAGGGCGCGTTGGCGTCTTCCCAGGCCTGAATGTCGGACATGGACGCGGGTTCACCCGGAACATACTTAACGTCCTGAACCCCGACGTGCCCCTTCAGGTATTCCGCCACCGCGTGCGCGTACTGGTCCATCGTTGTGCCTGGTGTCACTCGGTCGAGATTCGGTTTTGTGGAACTTGCCTGTTTCATTTTGGCAAGTGTCTATGTCTAAACTAAGCTAAGCTAAGCTCCTTCTCCCCTTCCGTCTCATGCCGGAGGTGGAGTACACGGATTCAAGGGGAGACATCGCCTTGGTCCGCGGAGTTGTCTTGGGTTTGCGCTTCTTCTTGCTCCCTGGGCTGTGGTTCTCCTGCCCGGGCGATGACCCGGGAGAGTTTTCGGCGGGCGTCGCAGCCGCAGCCGCCTCGGCCCTCTTCGCCTCGACGTGCTTGCGAGCCATCCTGCCGCGGTGCATCGCCTGAATCCTGCTCGCAGCCGCGTTCTGCTCCGCCGCTTGCACGGCCAGCTCAGCCTCTCTGATCCGTGCCTCCTCCTCGAACATGGCGTGCAGATCCGCCTCCGCATCATCATCCTCCCAGGGTTGGGGGGACGGCGGCCGCTGCAACCTCTGGGGCGACACCTTCTTCCTCTTCTGCCCGGGCGGCGGGGTGCGGTGTTTCGGGTCACCGAGAGGCTCCAGACCCCGCGCGCGGCGCTCATCCGCTTGCGCCTGCCGCATCGCCGCGACGGACATTTTCTTCGGCGGGACGGATCCCCTCCCGCCGCCGTAAATCTTGGTCTTGGACGGCGTCTTCGGCTCCTCGGTACCAGGCACGGCCAGCTCAGCCTCCCTGATCCGTGCCTCCTCCTCTAACATGGCGTGCATATCCGCCTCCGCATCATCGTCCTCCCAGGGTTGGGGAGACGGCGGCCGCTTCCCCTGCGCCCAAGTCCAGGATAGCAGCGCCCTCTCCTGTGCCAGCTTCGTCTTCTCGGCGATGCGCTCAGCGCGTTCCGCGCGTTTGATCGCAGAGGTCGTGGGCAGGTCATCCTTCAGCCTCGTCCGCCTCGTGGGCGTGTCCTTGGGGGACGAAACGAGCTGCTGCTTTTTTGCGTACGCCCGCGCCGCGAGTTTGTCCCTGGCCCTTACACGCTCTCGACGGGGATCGGGAGTAGCCTCCGCCTCCTCCGTACTCTCGTCCGAGTCCACGACGCTCTCGGGCAGTTCGAACGCGTCGTTATCGTTGGGCTCCCACTCCAGGATGTCGTCGTTGGTTGCCAAGACGGGATCGTACAGTGGGTTCTTGCGGTACCGCAGCGCCACCGCGGGCTCCTGGTCCCAGATTCTGTCGCTCTGTTCCATGGAGAACTCCCTGTCGCGGAGCATGTGCTTCGGCGTGTGCTCCAGGTACTTACCCCACCTCCTCTGCTCGTGGATGTCCTCGTGCGCCTGTTTATGCTGCTCGCGTAAGGCGTCGAGCCTCTGTTGCAGCTCGTCCATCTCCCCGCGGGATCCCCGACTCGACGGACGGGACTCCTTCTCCTTCTCAGACGCAGCCCTGTCCTTCAGCTTCTTCACGAACGCCATCCTCTCCGCAGCCGCCGCTTCGAACGCCCTGTCCTCCTCCCAGCGTTTACTCGTCGCCGGGACGGTTTCCACCAGGTCGTAGACGATGTCAAGGATGAAACCGTCAAGCTCGCACGCCTGAACCGCCCGCTCCATCTGACCGTACACGACGGCGTCAATCTCCACGGCATCCGCCGCGTCGTCGGCGCAGTCGTACACAGCCTGGATCGCAGCCTCCTCGATGTCGCACAGGTCGAGGGCCGAGTAGATGATGCCGTGGGCGAACGCGGAGTCCAACTCGGCGACGTCGACGGCGGCGTCGGAAATCTCGCCGAGAACGTCAGCCACAGTCTTTGACAAGGCCTCGCGGAGTGCTTCGACCGCGACGTCCCGCGCGACGGCCTCGCAAGCGTCGCGAAGGACATCGGTGGCGATATCTCGCGCGAAGGCGTTGAAGGCGGTCTGAGGTTCCGGCGAGATGGAAGGTGGTCTGACGACGATTGGTGAGACATCCTCGAAGTGAGCGTCGAGCTCGGCCGACAGGTACACCTCGTCGTCGTCCCAGCCCGAGTCAAAGTCCTCGGAGAGCTCGTCCGAGTCAAAGTTGAGCGAGTACGCGTCGTCGTCCTTCTCGGGCTTCTTCCGTCGTGTCTTCTTCATGTAAGCCGCCGCCGCCCTCTTCCCCGCCGCTTTCGTGCCCAGCTCCACCGGGGTGAGGGTAACGTCAAAGACCCCGGGTTTCCGCGGGACGTGCTCCGGCGACGCCTCTCTCCTCCGAGCCTCCTCTCGCGCTCGCGCCTCGTCCGCCACCCGCATATCCCGCTCGAGCGACACGGCCCACTCGGACCTGCCTCCACGCTTAACCCCGGCCCGGCCTTGGCCCGGTATCTTGCGCGCCTGCGACCGGTATTGCGCGTCGATGTCGCGCATGTCACCCACCGAGAAAGGAGGGGTCTCCTCGCCTCGGACGGATGGATCCGACGTCGATTTGAACCCCGTTCTCTTAGGCTTGGTCTTCCGTCGTTGCCTCCTGAGCTGAGCCTCGCGCTGTCTCGCGCGCTCCACCAGCTTTTGTGTCAACGGTGACGCGATGAGAGGCTTTGGCGGTGGCGGTGAATCCGTGGGTTTCTTAGCCTCTGCAATCGGAGAGAGTGAAAGTTTCCGGGGCGTCGGTTTCTTTGTCAGCATCGAGTAAGCGGATGCCGCCCTCTGGTTGGCGGCGTCGACACCCAACTGTACGGGAGAAGCTTCCGAGCCGAACGCGCCGGGCCTGACGTGTGATGTAGAGAACACGTCGGCCCTCTTCCTTGAACGCTCCTCCGCCCTCGCAGCCGCCTGCTCCTCCATGTTCATCCGTTGCGCCCACTCCGCACGCTGTTGGACGTCTCGCACGTTGACGGGCGTCTGCTTTTTTGGGCTCGGCAGAGACTTCTTCTTGATGTTCCGATTATGTTCCATCAAGCGCGTCACCGCGCCACGAAGGCGATCCAACGCGCTCTCCTTCTGTCTACCAAGCTTCGGTGAGGACGGTCTGGTCGGCGCGCGAGACACTGGACGGGAGAGCTCCGGATCTGCGTCGGCGACGGCCATCTCTGCCAAAAATCTGCGCCTCCTCGCCGCGGCGGCAGATTGCGCGAGAGGGTTCTGAATCCATTGCGGCGGCGTAGCAACCTCCGCGCTCTTGCTGATTGGCAGTGACTCGGTCTCGTCGTCAGCCTTCTTTGGCGCTCGCTTGACTTCGCTTTTGGTCAAGACCTTGATTTTAGTCTTGGAGTATGCGGCGGCGGCGCGATGATCCGCCGCCGCCGCGCCGAGATGGACCGGCGCTGGCTCAGACTCGAACGCCCCCGGTCGCACCACGGCGGATTTCCGCGGTCGCCTGGTCCCCGGTGTGCGAGCGGTGAGGTTCACCCGTTTCTTTTCAAGGTCCAGCGATCGGGCCCATTCATCCTTGGGAATTCTGGATCGCACGGGTGAGAGCGCTCGCACGGGTGAGAGCACTCGCACGGGTGAGAGCACTCGCACGGGTGATTTTATCCTGTGAGGTGACCTTACGCCGTCCGCCCTACCGCGTCGCACCCAGTTCTTCCACTTCACCGCGGACAGGGCGACCATCCAGAGACTTTGTCCGATTGATGCGGGCTTCCTTGGGGGTAGGACCTTCTTCTCGGCGGCTTTCTTTCGCGCCACCAGCTCCCTCAGCGGCACGAACCCCTTCTTGAAATCTTCGTAGACCGCGTTTGCGATGACGGTGCTCTGCTGTACCCTCGCCGCACGTACCCCTTGTTGAGAACCCGGCTCCCGCGGCGTCGTCGGTGGGGCGGGTGGTTTCACCGGCGTTGGCGTCGGTACCAACGATCTCGACGCCATCGCACCGTAAGCCACGGCGGCCAATCGGTTCTTCGCCGCGGCGGTCGGGGTCGATGTCCCGGGCAGCGCCGGAAGCTTCTCGTTCACGAGCTGCTTCGACGGTGGCGACGACTCGTTCGAACCTCCTTGTCGGCCGAGCGATCGCGGCTGTGGCTGCCGAGTTTTCAACGAGGGTAACGACACCGAACGCGAAGGTGCCGGCGGTGTTTCGCGTTGCCGAGACGCCATCGCCGTCGGCTTCGGAGTCGCCGAAGACGCCTCCGAGGCGACGAGCCGGCGATGCGCGTTTCGAGGCGCCTCCTCGTTGGTTTCGTTCCAATCGACGGGTTCAGGGGTCGGAGGTGTAGGTACCACCGCCGGCCTGGGAGGAGATTCGCGAGCCGGCACCCGGTACGTCGACACCGGCGGCGGCTCTTCCTCCTCCTCGACCTCATTCTCTTCATCCTCAATCTCCTCGACCTCAACCTCCTCCGCCTCGAAGTCCTCGTCGTCCGAGTACCTCGGAGCGTCGTCCTCGTCGCTCGAGTCCACGTATATCGGGCTGCGTCGCGCGGGGGGTACCTCGGAAGCCGCGGGAAGCTCCTCCACCGTCACGATTGGCGCCAGCGGTGGCGGAGAAGGAGAGCGGGTCTCGACCGGCGGTGTGTCTCGGCGTCGGGTCGGAGACGCGTGAGTCCTGCCCCGCTCCCGGAGGCTCTCACGAACCCTCTCGACCGCCCGAGCCCGCGTGGCGATCGCCCGATACGCCTCCTGCCTCCTCGAGCCCTTGTCGCCATCGCCTACGGTGCTCCGAGTCGCCGGCGGTCTCGGCCGCAGGGTGGTCCTTTCGGACTTGCTGTCGGTCGCGCCTGTGACGGGCGGATCCTTCGTCGACTCCGCGCGGGTTCCCGGCACGTCCACCGAGCGTCTCCTCCTGCGCTTCTCCTTACCGATCAGGCTCAGCTGTGCGCCGCCGTACGCCACGGCGGCCAGTCGGTTCTTCCGCTCCGCCACCGAGGACGATCCCGCCGGACCGGCGCTCTCGCTGCCCTCCATAGGAGAAGATGATGTGGACGCCCCGAATTGGGATGCGTTCCTCTCGTCTCCCCCTTTTCCCATGGTCGACGACAACAGTCGCGACGGGCGCTGACTATCTATTCATGTCTACCATTATCGGTTCGCGGTTTTAGATGACGTCGAAAGTCCCCCGCTGGCCTTCCGCGCCCGTAGAATGGGCGCGGCGACCGTCGGAGGAAGAAAATCGTGAACGACCGACGACTTTACTTGTTCGCGGTCGAGTGCGCTTTCTGGACAGGACGAGATCCAAGTGCTGCGAGACGCGGTTTTGGCAATTGTTGTGACTAAGGTACCATAGGGAACTACAAAGGCTATCGTTACATCACGCTCCAAAGCGAATCACTTCCCCGTTAGCGCCTTGGCCACCATGTGGGGGCTGGGCGGGGCCTTGGGTTTGGGTCCGCTGCTGAAGGCGTCCCGGATGGGAGGCACGACGACGGGCAACATCATGCCTGGGAGAGGAGAGAGGTGAGGAAATAATCATCGTCAGTTGAAGCTCGAAGGGCGGCGAGCGAGGGTTCGGAAGAACAGGACGCGAGTGTCGTCGCTCCCGCGTGCGGACGATCGACACGACGTGCGAACCGCGGTCACGGTCGATGCACCGTTCATCCACGACGGGCGACCCGCCGGGACGGATCGGGCGGACGGAGCAAAAACCCTTCCGTATGGGCAACGTCTCTGAATGGAGGGACACGACGGACGCGGGGTTCGGCGGGGACGCACCCGTGAAACCGATGAAGCAGCTCCACATCACCACCGGCTCGCGCTGCATGGCCACGTAAAACCAAGACATGGCGACTGGGACGACTCGTTCTACGCAAGCGCCCTTCTCAAGTGAGGCGCCCCGGTGATCGTGTGTTTGGCAGTATGTGTTTCATCAAAGAGGCAAATTTTCATATGTATGACGGTCAGTCAGAGATCGTTGAATAGCAATTTCCCGGTTACCCTAATTACGCTAAAACTCGTATGGCGGTCGG
>Ga0209631_10004120_pt1 | contig 16265 bp, 20 predicted proteins | sample COG_08_FD_184752 | JGI IMG/M metagenome (GOLD analysis project Ga0209631, IMG submission 184752) | Pelagic Microbial community sample from North Sea - COGITO 998_met_08 (SPAdes) (version 2) | ecosystem: Environmental > Aquatic > Marine > Neritic zone/Coastal water | place: Helgoland, sampling...
CCTAGTAGCTGAAATTTCTTTTATATCATCAGGTGGTATTAGTTCATTCAAATCGTAACCTACATCACGACCATAGTTTACAGACTCAATAGGTGGTATCTTAATTACTTTTATATCCTCAGCTTCTATCTCATCTACAAATCTATCTAAAATTAATTTTATTACATGATTAGAGTGATACGGATTGTTCTCTGGTTCAGTATCATGTATATCCATTATCGCTATACACACCCTTTTACCCTCACCCAACATTTGTCTCACACACCACCCATGACCATCATGAAATGGTTGAAATCTTCCTATATAAAGTGAATACCTATTAGAACTCATAATCAAACAACTCCAAATCTCTTTTGTAAATTTCCAAAACTCTTTGTAAAGTTTCATTATCATAGTGGCTATCATAAGGTTTAATTTTTCTTTTAGCAATTTTAGTGCCATCACAACATATACGTTTTTTAATTTCATCCCAATCTTTTTCTATGTTTTCAACTTTACCTATATAGTCCACAAACTGCTTACCATCTTCAAATTCTACATAGTTAGACAATGGAAACCAATGATCGTTAACAAAACTATTATCTTCATCAAATAAATAAAGAGGCCCTTTACCTCTAACAAACTCTTTGAAATCGGAAACACAACGTCCAGTTTTAGAAAAGGCTTCCCAAGCAGAGACTAATCTTCCGAAAGGATTTCTAACAAATGTAAAAACAAAATAATCATTTGAAATTTCATCATCCGTTACGTTTTCTAACCATTCGTTAGTTCCTCTATTACGAAAATAGGGTAGGCTAACTTCTGTATTGTCTTGTTTAATTGTGTTCACGATAGTAGTGCTAGCAGACCTTCCAGGTCTCATATATATGAATTTATTTTGTTCATATACATGTGTAGTTATGAATCTATTATTTTTGATATGATTTCTAAATTTGTAACTCATCAATAACCCTTTTCATTTTTTTTGTATCCATAGAACAATCTGTAGCCATATTGACATCAGATATATCTTTTAAATAAATAGGTTCTACACCAACATTTTCTTCTTTTACAAACTCATAGACAGATTGGGATTTGCCACCTACATTTATCACGCCAACTTCATCTAATAATTTCAAAGTAACTTTAGCAGCATCCTCAATGTACATAAGACTCTTTCTCATATCTTTTAATGCTTTTGGATGTGGGAATGGTTTCTTATTCATAGCCATTCTTAATATCAAATGATTATCATACATTTGTACAGCACACTCCCCACCTAATTTAGACCAACCATATTTTGTGAATGGTTTTAAAGCATCGGTTTCTTTGTAGTCACCATCTGTACCTTCGTAGACATAATCTGTTGAGATGTATATTATTTTTTTATTATATCTTTCACACATCAATACCACATTAGAAGTACCGACTATATTAGTCTCTATGCTTAATTTTGGATTATCCTCGTGTATAACCATTGGTCTTGTAATAGCAGCTGCATGTATCACATAGTCAAATTCTTTTTGATGTGCATAAAAGTAACTATCTAAATTCCAATAATGCCTTATATCAGCTTCTTCTTTTGTTGGTGTTAAGAATGTATAATCCTTCCCTTCTTTAACTAAATTTTTACAGAATTCACCATTTCCACCTGTAATTAAAATTTTCACTTAATCTCCAAATCAGTATTAAACTTGGCTTTAATTTGTTTACCTTCTTTATTTTTAGACCAAAACATAACACCTAAAGTTTTTCTATCCATACCCTTTGTAATTTCAGGCAAACCGTGCCAAGAATTATCAGAACATTTGAATACATTTAACTGATTGAATTTATATGGTATAGTTCCATGCTCTTTTCCATTATGTACTCTTAAATCAAAAGAAGAATCATATTCTTCTGACAAACAGAGTATAGCACTAAACTCCCTTTTCCAATTTTTGTGTATTCCGTGATGACTAGCATCAACATGCATTCCTAAATAACCACCCTCTCCATTTCTATTAGGTGTTAGCATCATACCACCACCATAATGAGACATATCAGGAAAACATTTAGTATCAAACCCCATCATCATATCAGGATTACAATGTGTTGCTATGTAGTCTAGCATAAGTAATGCAGGTGATGGTACATTCTCACGACCTAATTTAGAACAATACTGAATTTGTCCAGCACCATCCCCACCATACTTAACCCAATCCTTAACATCATCAAAACTCTCAGCAGCTGCCCTAACCATTGGTTCTGATGGATGAAAGTTTTCTATTGTCATAGCCGGATATGGTTTATCTATTTTATTTATCTTCATTTTTTAACCTTTTAAACTGAGTGTAATCCTCTATATAATCAGATGAATCGTAATTTGTATTTGACAAAACTAACAAAACCGAGTCTTTATCGGTATAAATTTGTTCATCCCATATCATCTCAGGTATATATAAAGCTTTCCAAGGTTTATCTAATAAATAGTGTCTCACACCACCCATCCCATCATCACACTTTACACTAACAGATCCAGATATAGAAATCAATAGTTGCTTAGTTTTATAGTGACTGTGTTTTCCTCTATCATTTTGATTATACACACCAAACACATAAAACATTCTTTTAACTTCAAATGGCACATCTTTATCAAACTCAACTGGTGCTAACCTGCCATCTGATTCATCAAAGAATTTTAAATTAATTCTTTTAACATTGTCAATTGTTGTCATTTATTCTGTACTACCCATTCTTCTCCAAAATGACCAACTGGTACTCTAAACTCATCATCCGGATTATACTTTTCTGTTAGATAGTATAGTAGTATAGAACCTGGCTCTAATGCTTTGTATCCGTGATAGACTCCTGGTTTCATTTCAATAACTCTCGGGTCTTTATCTGATAGGTATACAAAATCACATCCATCCTCTTCTGTAGCCATTCCCACCTTAAAAGAACCTTTTATACAAGTCCAATAATCAGATTGTATATTGTGTTTGTGCCAAGCGACAATATGTTCTGTACTATTAACATATGAAACATTTATTTGTCCATCTATAACTTCAAAAACATCTAATAACCTTTGAGCTCTATCATCCTCATTGTAATACACATCAATCTCCTTTATGAAAATGTCATTATTTTTGGTACATGAGTTATAAACTGACCACCATTTTTTACAAAACCACTTTCCTTATCAGTTATAACATCTTTAAAATTCCAGGCACCTAAGAAAGCATAATCATAATCATTTAAGTCTACTGACTCCCTATCTACTACAGGTATATGACTGCCTGGTGCAAGTAAGTTCTGTTTATCAGGTGTGGTGTCTGTAATACAATCTATTAAAGAACTATCAATATCACAATAATTAAATATAGTAGTAGATTTTGATGTAGCACCAATACTAATTAGTCTTTTACCATTAGCTTTCAGGTTTTTTAAACATCTAATCAACTCATCTCTTGAGTTTTGTACTCTCTTAGCAAATATTTCATAGGTTTCAAACTTATCAACTCCAAAGTTTTTCTCTTTTTTTAGGTTCTCAAATACATTTGGGCTCATAGTATTATCAGATGCTATCTCTGGTTTCTTAGCATATATTCTATTAGAACCACCATGTACTGATAGGTTGTCTACATCAAACATAACCAATCCATTCTTCTTTAAAAGGTTATCCAAAGCAGTTACAGAGAATACATGCGCGTGTTCGTCATATATTTGGTCATATGAACCTCTTTCTAACATTCTGAGTAGTGAAGGATCTTCAAATACAAATACACCTTTGTCACTAAGTAAGTTAGCTACTGCACTAAAACAATCATCTAAATCCTGCATGTGGCATATACAATTAGCAGAGTAAATTAAATCCATCTGAACATCATCATCTTTAATCTTCTGAGAAAGTTCTGTTGTCCAAAACTCTGTTCTTGTTCTGTATCCCATATCACCTGTAATCTTTGCGAAATTATCACAAGGTTCTACACAAATAGAGTTTTCTTTTTTAAAGTTATATATAAAAGAACCATCATTAGAACCTATCTCCAAAACTTTATTAGGTTCAAATCTTTGAGCTAATATTTTAGCAGTTTCTTTAAAATGATTTACCATAGGTGTAGACAATGATGTGTTATATTTATAATCTTCATTGAACATCAACTCCGGCTTCACAAAGTCTTTCATAGAAACTAATTTAGTTTCTTCATCGAACACAACTTTTAAATCAAAGAAAAACTCATCATTTATTTCATCTTCTTTTAAAAACTTATTTGCTATAGGTTGTCTACCTAAATCTAAAAACTCTTTTTTCATTTTAATTTCCTCATGAACTATGGTTTCTCTATATTATATATTAATTTACTAATTATTTTCGTTAAAGTCAAGTAAAAAAAAAACATTATATTTTTTTCCTTGTAAATAATAAATCCTTTTGGACTAATGCATCCCCATCGTAATGTTCGCCTATACTCATCTTTTTCTCAAATCCTATGCTGCTCATATATCTAATAGTCTCTTCAGTAGTTGGTGCACCAATATTATGTTCTATGAAAGAAACTTCTAGCACGATTATTTTTGCTCTGCTAACCAAATTCTCCCCACCTTTTAATATATCCAATTCTGAACCTTGCGTATCTAACTTTATAATATCAAATACCGCATCATCTTCAAATATGTCATCTAGCATCCGTAAAGTTACTTTACTTTCGTGCACCAACTGTGGTATATCCCAATAGTTAAACTCTTTGTAGTAAGAATTACCCTCTGTATGTGGTTTGTCACTTCTTGTATAGAAAGTAACCTCTCTTTCTTTATCACCTAATGCAGTTATAAGGTACTTATCACCATTCATCATAGCTAACCTATCTAAAGCACTCTCATGCAATGGATTAGCCTCTATCATAAAAACACCAACATCAGGCCAAACTCTTTTAGACCAACTATGAAATTGTCCTGTGTGAGCTCCTATATCTAATATAGCATTTGGATTAATACCCATATCCTTAATCTCTTCAAGCCTCATTGTTTCGCCAGTTCTATACGCCATTTAATCTCTCCAATTGTTTGACTTGTTCGCAAACTCTTACAATGTCTTCGTAGTATCTACCATGACCTTTTGCCGGATTTACGCCCCACGGCTTGTGTAATCCAAATGGTGCTTTATCATTCAACGGATACATATAACCATTATCTATTGAAAAACTTAGCACATCCCTTACCTTTGGTTTATTTCTTATTCTATCTGTTACAAAATAATCTTCACAAGGATTACCGCCTCTGTCTAAATATGGTTGCAATTCATTTTTAATTATGTCTAACATAAAACTCTTCTTTCTAATTGATAGTCCACCATTCATAACCTTTGAGTAATCATTGTCTAACATATCTAATTGATTGCCCCAATAACCACCGATATAATCAAAGTGTTCAAAGTCCTCAACTTTATGTTCTGAATTAGGACATAACATTGAATCACATTCAAAGTACAGTACAGTTTCACCAACCACCTTATTCCAAAAGTCTTCTGTTAGCATAATCTCTAAGCTTGAATCATCAGCACTAATTGATTCTATATTAAGATTAGTAAATGTTGTTTTCTTTTTCACATCGCTCAAAAAATCATCATCAAACATAATATCATTAATATAATCGTAGTTATTAGAGCCATGAAATATCTGTAACTTCCATTCATCTGGTAGAATAGACATAACATTACTCAATACAAATGGAAGAGCCATATGTTTTCTTGTCTCCACTATTACTGCTACTTTTTCCATGCTTTACTCACCAAAATACCATAGTCTCTAAAGTATAGATAGTCTATATTAGTTCTCAAAAAACAATCCAATGCGTGTTCTGGAGTTTCTACTATAGGTTCTCTATCGTTAAAGCTTGTATTCAATACAATTGGAACTCCAGTTTTTTGTCTGAAGTTATCTATGAAATTATAATACCATTCATTATCTTCTTTTCTGACAGTCTGTAATCTAGCTGTATCATCAAAGTGAACTACTGCTGGAACTTTCTTAGACATACCTTCTTTGAATTTCATAGCAATATTCATATAAGGACTACCCACATCATGAACAAACCAATCCTTAACATAGTCTCTTAATATCGATGGAGCAAATGGTCTAAACCATTGTCTATGTTTTACCCTATCATTAACTATATCCTTTGTTTCTGCGTGTGTCGGGTCAGCTAAAATACTTCTATTACCTAAAGCTCTTCTACCTGATTCTGAACCACCACCAAATACAGATATGATTTTTTTATTAATCATAGTGTATACAACGTAATCATCATCAGCACCCATTACTTCTATTTCATCACTCCTATCATCTAAAGCCTTCTGAATCTCCTTCTCTGAATAAGTGTATCCGAGATAAGGGCTCTTATTTTTTGGTGTTTTGTATATTCTTGGATTATCTAATATCTGATGCCATACATATCTCGAAGAACCTAAAGACAAACCTGCATCATATGGTATTGGGTCTACAAATATGTTTATGCCAGGAAACCAATCCAACATCTTACCTATAGAAACACAATTCAAACTCACACCACCTGATAAACATAGGTTTTTTGGTTTATGTTTTTCGATGTATGGAGTTAACAAAGCTCTGATAACTTTCTCTGTTTCTTTTTGTAAGGAAGCCGATATGTCAAACCTATTCTGTTCTTCTTTATCAGCTTCTTTTTTTAGATAATCAAAGTCTATCGAACCTGCGCCATCTCCACCAAATAAACCATCTGTTAGTTTATTTTCAAAGTAAGACATATACTTTTCTGAATTCCCCAAAGCAGCCATTCCCATTACAGTACCTGCTTGGTCTCCTCTTGGGTCTCTCCAAGTTCCAAGACCAAATATTTTACTTGTACACATAGACCAATCTTTTCCTAAATTTATAGCTCCATTTGGAATTATTTCTAATGGTTTTATTTTATTTCCCTTACCACTCCAAAAAGTAGTACAGGTTACCAAAGCATTTTTAATCGTATCAATATCAGATTTATTATGTAACGAGCCATCTCCATTATCAATACCACCACCATCAATTGTAACAATCAATGCCTCTTCATAGTCGCTAGTAAAAAAAGCATTAGCTGCATGAGATTGGTGGTGACCTATGATATAAAGTTCTCCACCATTTTTCTCAATTATCTCTTGACATCTATTGAAAGAATCCATATATTTGTTATCAACCATACCACCAGTACGATGTGTCACCATATATTTTATATCATCTAAATCCTTTTCATTATCTAAAAAGAATTGTATTGAATTAGCAACTGAGTTTTTTCTTCTGTTAAATCTTTCCAATTCATTGTGTATTGTTGGTATACCATCTTCTAATATACTATAAGCTGAATCATGTCCGCTGTGAAACCCTACTATTTTCATTAATCTATTCTCCTCTCTAAATAATGGTCTTGAACATTTGTATGACCAACATGTAATATTATCTCATTACCACAACCTATATGTCCACTACCAACTCCCCATTGTATCGGCATTGAATATGGATTTATTCCAGATTCCCAAGCAGCTCTACTCATGTGTAATGGTGCTCTAACATTGGGATGTTTTTCAGACATCTGTAATTTTAATTCTTCTAAATATTTCCTAGCTCTTTTATTTGTTGTATCAAAACTAGTCCACCACAAATCATAAGTTAATAAATTACCCCTACTCTCATCCTCATCTAAGTAATAGTCACCATTGTTTCCACGAGTATGAATACCATCAACCTTTACTAATTGTCTTTCATTGGTAGGAACACATACCCCAAACTTTTTAGTGATAGGTAGTAAAGTTTTTACCTCATCGGATGCAAACATCAAATCCGAATCCATAGATATAGCAATATCAGCCTTTGATTCAAGTAACCCACATACCTCATAATAGTCACAGCAAAACCATCCCCAATATGAATGACTTTTAGAGAAAGGGCTATCGTTTTCCACATCTACAACCCTAACTTCAACATCATCATAATCATCACCTATTTCAGGACAATCAGTATATAATGTAAGTTTAGCATTAGGAAATTGTTCTTTAACCGATAAGTATGTTGGATCCAATCTACCCATTCCACCAAATTTTAAATTATTATTGTTATTTCTATTAGAACCAAACTCTGCAAATATTATTTCTAATTCCATTTATAACTTCCTTATTTATATATAAATATATACAACTATTCTTTAACACAATATTTTTTTAATTTCTTGACTAACTTCTTTTGATTTAATCAAAGTCATACACTTACCATCATACGGACAAGGGAATTGGTCGTGGCAGCTTAAACAATCCAATTCCTTTCTGACAAACTTTTTTCCAAGACCAAGCAAATCTGTTTCTTGATAAGGTGTAGGTCCATAAAAGGTAATGATGTTCTTTTTAAATGTAATGGCTAGATGTAAAGCCATCGTATCACCTGTAACAACTACCTTAGATAAGTTTACTAAAAAACAAAACTCTTCTATTGTATATTTATCCGTAGTATTAATAATATTATTGGATGTATATGAATTTGATAGTTTACAATTTCTTCGTATTTCATCTTTACCACCAGCTAATATTATCTTATTATTTGAATCTTTTAGTAAGTCACCAATTAATTCTTCGTAACCATCATATGTCCATTTTTTATGTGGAAACACAGGACCACATCCGGTGTTTAGTAAAATTAGATTATCATCCGATGTAATATTATTCTCTTTATAGAACTTAGACTCAAATTGTTTATACTTATAATCATCCAAGTTAACAATCATTCTCTCATTATCAAACTTTAACTCAGAAGCCTCAAATATCATTTCTTGATAAGTCTTTGTATTCTTTTGTTTAGCTCCCCAATTGTCTAGACAAATATCATAGTGATATTTAGTTCCATCGTTCAGAGGGAAAGGATAACCATCGGTAGATAAGCCATAACCTCGCTTATCATCTGAATTAAATAATGTAATCATAGATGTTGCTTTTGAATCTTTGTCTAAATTTATTATTGTATCAAACTCTTGACATTGTAATACCCTTACAGTCTCATCATTGTATGAAAGCACTTCATCAATAAATTTATTACCTTTTAAGAAAAAAATAGATTGAGGTTGAGTTAACCAAGTTAGCTTACAATCCGGATATTTCTTTTTAATCCCTTCTGCTAATGGTGTACATCTTATAACATCACCTAATGCATCTAATTTTATCAGTAATATTCTATGTGAGTATTTTTCATAGTAAGGACTATTACTATCCCAACAATCATGCTTTCTATCTACCCAATAATATTCACAAGGCCTATCACCTTTGAACTTCTTACACGAGCCAGTCTTTGAAATCACTTAAAAAACCCTTTACTGAATAGTCTGTCATTGGATGTTCTAAGATGTCCGGAAATAAATTGTAACCAGCAGTAACGATATGACCACCAGCTGCCCAAGATTGTACTATATCTCTCTCCATTCTTATACTACCAACTATAATTTCAGAATTTATGTTATTTTTATCAAAATTGTTTCTTACGTTTTTAAGAACCTTTAATGGATCTCCACCATAATCTAATAACCTATTATAGAACAATGAAACATACCTAGCACCAGCCAATGCTGCTAACTCTAATTGGGCTTCTGTAAAACAGCAAGTTACATTTACATCTATACCTTTACTTGAAAGTTTATCAACCGCCTCAAGTTCCTTATAACCAACAGGTATTTTAATGTTTAGGTTATCATAACCAAGAGAATCATATATTTCAATTGCTTGTTCATACATAGCATCCGGCTTTTCTGCAAACACCTCAACACTTAGTGGCACTTCACCATATTCTTTACATATTTCTATAATTTTACTGATGTGTTTAGTAAAATCTGACTTTGGTTCTTTTGACATCAAAGATGGATTTGTTGTTACACCACTAACAAATCCCTTTTGTAATGTTTCTTCTATGTGTTCTAAATTTGCTGTATCGATGAAAAATTTCATAATTACTCCTTATCTTCTATGAATTTATAACTGTGTCCATCTTCCACCAAATGTGAATCTCCATCATCATCTTTGGTAGAAGCTTCTATTATTACTGTATCTTCTAATGCCATTCTCATATGCATTAAACCTGGTTTTATGTGAAATACATCACCTTTTTGTAGTATGATAGATTTGTTTTTAGCTCTTCCAACTCTTAAACCAACTTTTAACAAACCTGAATCGATATAGTATGATTCAACTTTTTTTAGGTGATATTCTAAACTACTCTGTGAACCTTTTCTCATAAAAATCTTTTTTACACTATAATCATCTGTTTCAAATAGAGTGTCCATATGTCCCCAATACTTATCAATACTTTTTATTGGTTTCTCTATCGGTGGAATATCTGTTATTCCATATTTAATTTCTTTATTGCCCATAATAACTATTATCTCCGTGCTTTCTAAAAAAATGTTTGTCAATTAAATTGGTATCCATTTTAACATCAGTAAGTATGCAAGTACGATAAGCTAACTTAGCCACGTGTTCTAAAACTATAGCATTCTCTACAGCATCTATTATAGACTCACCCCACACTACTGGCCCGTGACTTGGTAGAAGAGCAGCTTTCATATGTAATGGATTTATCTTATTTTCTTTAAAAAAGTCTACTATAGACTTACCACTATTCTTTTCAAAGTCATTGTCTATTTCATTTTTGGTTAAATCATTTACTACTGGAATTTCACCATAAAAGTAATCAGAATGTGTTGTTCCCACACAAGGTATTGGCAGTTTAGATTGTGAAAATATAGTAGCATATTCAGAGTGAGTATGTACTACACTCGTAACACCATCAAATCCTTTGTATATTTCTAAATGTATGTCCGTGTCTACTGACGGTTTGTGTTCAGATTCAATTTGATATTTTTCTTTATTTGACATAGCAACCGTAACTAAATCACTCCATCCTAAATCTTCAACAGGAACTCCTGATGGTGTTATGGTAACTAAATCTTTGTTAGTATCGCTTCTAAAACTGACATTTCCCCACGAACCAATTACTAAACCATTGTCACATATTTTTTTATACGCATCGTATACATCCATTATATATTCTCCAAATAATATTCTAATTCTTTTTTCTTCGGACAAATTGTTCCGTGATTTTGAACAGATAAGCCAGCCCAACAATTACTAATAAATAGTGAATTTTTTGGAGACTCTTTCCAATTAGTTAAGCATAAAGAAGAAATAAAACTATCTCCAGCACCACACGGGTCTACCTCTTCAATCTCTATAACTTCTCTGTGATGTTTCTCTTCACCCATAAACAAAGTAGAACCACCTCTACCGCTTGTAACACAAATATCACAACCAAATATTTGCGGTAAATCTTCCATAGATTGATTTTTACTTAAATTAAATTCAGCTTCCAATTTGTTCATAACTATTAAATCAGCACCTTTAAAGTTAATGTGATTTGAAACTAATCCCCTACCATAATCTGATATTTGTGAGCTAACAACTATTGGTATTTCTTTTTTATTTAAAATGGGCATCAATCTATTTAGAAAGTTTTTTGTAAACAAACCATGTCTGTAATCTATCAACATTATAACATCAAATGTATCATCTAAAGTATCTTCAATATTTTTAATCATTTTGTCTATTGATTTATTCTCTATAGATTTATTATCTATTACATTTACCTGTAAGTGTTTATAATTAGAACCACCTCTCTCAATCCAAAATCTTTCTTTGATAGTATTTTCCCTACCAGCTTCAACTACACTATGTAGTTTAATACCTTTTATAGACTCATAAGTTTTTGTGTACTCATCATCTCCAAGCAAAGTTAAGAAAGTTATATCAGCCCCAAGCTCTTTTAGATTACTAACAACATTTGCAGCACCACCAAATGTGTGTTTTTTTTCTATAAGCTTAGATTTTAATGTCGGAGTTTCTAAGGATAAGCCTATAGCTTTAGCATAAGTCCAAACATCTAAAATAACATCCCCTATTACAAGAACCTTTTTGCTATTAATCATTATATCCCTTTATCTTTTCTATAACATCTGTAGTCGATTTATCTGTTACTATTGGAAATATTTTTATGATAACATCATCATTTATATCATCCCTTTCTCTTATCTCATCAGCAGTAAATTCACCGCCTCTAACCACAACATCAGGATTAACACTCTCTCTAATAACTTTTGGATTAATATCATCAAAAATAACAACCTCATCAACACAATCAATAGCTTGTATAACTGCTTTTCTATCATTTTCAGAATTAATTGGTCTTTCGTTACCTTTTAACTCTTTTATAGAGTCATCAGAGTTTATAGCAACAATTAATCTATCTCCGAATCTTTTAGCAAACTGTAGTAGACCTATATGTCCTGTATGTAATATATCAAAACAGCCATTTGTAAAAACAATTTTATTAGGTTTTTGTTCTGAAATCTTCTCTACTCTTTTAACATGCCTACCCTCTCCAAATGGTGTTGAAATCCAAGAATCAACTATTTGTAAAGATTGTTTTTCAGTTGTTATCCAAGAACCAAGACATATAACATTTGAATCATTGTGTTCTCTAGTTAGTGGTGCTGTTTCTAAATTATGAACCAACGAGCCTCTTACATTCTTGAATCTATTAACTGCTATACTCATACCAACACCAGTTCCACATATAAGTATACCAAAATCAGCGTCTTTTTTATCAACTATACTACCTAACTGATAGGCATAATCTGTATAATCTACACTATTACTACCATCAGGTCCTAAGTCTATACAACTGTAACCTTTGTCTTTTAAGTATTCGTACAACACTTTTTTTAATTCTACACCATTGTGGTCAGCTGCTAGTACTATTGTTTTCATTATATTTCCTCAATTCTTTTTGTTCTATCACATATCAGCAAATCGTAAAACGGCTTTTCTCCAGCACTTAGTTCATGATACTTAGCACCCCATTTATCCAATTGTTTTTTTGTTAATTCATAATAATCGTTACCAGAAGTAGAACCCCTAGCAGTCCAATATTTGATGTAGTTATCATTATACAATTTATTTATTTTTTCTATATTTTCAAACCACGGTTTAGCATTTTCATATTTACTATCTGTGACTTGAGTACATATTGTATTGTCTATGTCAACATATATAACTTTTTTATCCAATGTACAACTCCTCATATACTCTTTTCATCCAATAAGTTCTATCTCTTCCCATATTACTTGGTGGTATAGCATTAAATTGATATACCCAACCTGAGTTATATAGGTTAGTTAAACTATCTTCCCAATAACAACTCTCGTGAAAATAAAATAACTGCTTTCTAACCATGTCCATCATACCAAATTGTCTTGGTAGTAGATTTAGTTCTAAACCAAATTCTTTTCTCATACAATTCATCAATGTTATATCACTACCAGTCAATAATATATCATAGGATTTGATAATCTTTTCTTTGTTTGTTTCATAGAAACTAAATACTTTGTTTAAGAACTCCTTATGAGTTTTGTTAATAATAACAAAGCCCGTTTGGAAAAACTCAAATGTTGGTATACAAAATTCTTTATCAAAGAACATCTTAGAATACCCATTAATAGCTCTGCTCATCCATTCAAAATCACCATCAGTTAATACACTAGTAAACTTACCATCTGTCATTTCAAAGAAGTTAGGGCAATCAGGATGAACTACTGAATCAGCATCGACTACCAATACTTGATCGTATTCTATTTCATTGTGTTCTAATATATTTAACACTTGCCATCTTTGCCAGGTTATTAACATCTCTGATTCAGGACAAAGTAAGTCCGACATGATATAAACTTCATGACCATTCTTCTTAGCCCAAGCTTTCCAAGAGTTTATCCCATACTCATAACCTTGATGTCTATTTGAATGCCCGATACTTGATTCGCCAGTTAAATTCTTTTCTCTTTTTATGTAAGGTATAAAAATTATATTCTTCATTTCTTTCCTACATGAGCATTGGTACTTCTATAAAAATATTCATTGTCTCTTGAATCACCTTCGATGTAATTAAACTTTAAATTGTTTTTCCAAGCGCAATAATTAAAACTTAGTTGATCTCTTTTACTATTATATTTTATTTCTTTCCACCAATCTTCCATTGTTTCTATACAATCCCTTTCATTGTGCCTTCTTAAAATAACCATTCCGGTAATTAATCCATTGTGTTCTGGATAACCCAATTTAACATACTTATCAAACTGATTAATAATCAGTTTTGGATTGTCTTTATAATTTAACATACCCCTTTCAGGTGTAAGCTCCATATTCTTAGAACCCAAATCAAGTATAGTTTTTGCTTCTTTATAAGCACAATTTCTTGCATCTAATTTATTGTTATTGTGACTAAAGAAAGCAACATTAGAATCACTCAGATATTTATCGATTAACTCATCTAAGTTTCCTTTCACATCCATATTACCATCTATAAAAACACTATACTCGTAGTCTTGTAAATATCTATGTGGTAGTACCTTAAACCTTTTAGCATTTCTATTGTTATCTTCATACAATGATATGCTATTATTCTCACTAAAACATTCCCACTCCCACCCATTAGAGCTTTGTTTTGTAATTTTATCGTACCCACCAAATACAGAAGTGTAAATTATACGCTTTGACATATTATCCCCTCGTAATCTTTTAGTACTTTAAATTGTGTTGTTGGAAAATATGTATCTTTTAACTGACCTATCTTCTTCAAAATTTTTAATTGTCCCCTTTCAACATACTCATCAATTGCCTGTTTTAGTTCAGGAAATAATCCATAGTCATCAAAAGCAATTATTGTTCCTTTACCAAATTTTAAGGAATTGTCTATATCGCTTTTTATGTGAGCATAATCATGAACACAATCTATAAATACAATATCCATATGTTCAAAGTTCCAAGGTTGATTATATACATCCATAACAACATACTCTATATTATCACTATTGCTGTTCAATTTCTTTGATTGTTCGTGTCTTTCATAAAGATTATCAAGAGCTACAACCTTTCCAAATAAGTAACTTAACATTCCTGTACTATGGCCTAGAGAAGAACCAACTTCTAAGATAGACATATTTTTATATTTATCTTCATCAAAGAACTCTATGAAATCAGCCTTAAATTTTAAACTGGTAGTAGTTTTTGATTCTGTCTTATCAGGTAAACTTTTTAGTAAATTTCTTACCTTATCATTTACTAAGTATTTTTCACCACGAATAAAATTGTTTGAAATAGGAAATTGCCTTTGGGCTGTATAAACATCTGAGTATCGAGTTACCAATTGTGTAGTACCACATTGATTTCCAACATTATACTTAGCCTTATGCTTAATATAAAGTTGTATCCTAACTGGCATATGTCTCATATCCAATGCTCTATTAATATTATTAAATGATGTTTGTTCAATTGGCCTATCTGTCCAATAAAAATGTTTTAGATTTGAATCTATAACATCTAACATTGATTTATCCATAGTATAATCATATCTATCTGATAATAACAAACAACCAAATTCTCCATCACCTATGTATTCGTTTATAATCTTATCGCCTAATTGTTTTTCCTCGTCACTAAAGTATAATTCAGGAGCAGAATCTTCATATTCATCTTCTTCAAACTGCCAAAACTTTAACATTTGTTCTACCAGTGGAATATTTGGATTTTCGTTATCGTATATTCTATAATGATCGTGAAATACTTCACCATGATATGAATCTATAAAATCATCGACATATGGATTATGTTTAAATACATTCTCTACATTAACAAATGGATTACTCCAAGAACTCCACATTTTTACATACTTACCAAATAATCTAACTAGTAAGTTAACCGATGGTACATACACTTTACAATTAGGATATTTTGTTTTAAGTAATCTTGGCATCGCGGATATTATACCCCAATCACCTATCCCATGAGCAGTTCTCATAACCATAAACTCTTGTGCATTCAAATACTCATCAGTTATAACTAAACCCTCGGAATTTTCAAAACCGAGAAAATCTGTTTCTTTTACATGATATAATTTATCATCTACTATCCTATAAAATATCATCTTCGTATCCCACTTATATCTTCATTGTAAAATTTATTTTGTTCTACTTGTCTATCTATAGTTTTAGGGTGAATGATAGAATATTTATGTTCCGTTGGTAGATGAGCATAAGTTTGAAAACCTACTAGTTGTTCGTGAACTGGTTTTTCCCAACGAATGTTTGGTCGGTTACGAAAGATACGACCTTGCCAATCAGGATAATTTATCCAACCTCTTTCGTTTATTGTATACCCA
>Ga0209631_10004121_pt1 | contig 16264 bp, 16 predicted proteins | sample COG_08_FD_184752 | JGI IMG/M metagenome (GOLD analysis project Ga0209631, IMG submission 184752) | Pelagic Microbial community sample from North Sea - COGITO 998_met_08 (SPAdes) (version 2) | ecosystem: Environmental > Aquatic > Marine > Neritic zone/Coastal water | place: Helgoland, sampling...
GCAAGCTCTCTATGCTGCCGTTCGACTTGCATGTGTAAAGCATTCCGCCAGCGTTCAATCTGAGCCAGGATCAAACTCTTCAGTTTAATCTCTAACTTTGTAGATAACTTTAATAAATTAAAGTCATCAAATCGCTTGTGCTTTTTATACTCAAATTCATTTCAAGGTTGACTAGTTAATAAAAACTAGTGTGGTCTTGTCACAAATTTTGCGTAAGCACTTATATTTTGAGTCTTAAGCTTCGTAAGAAACTTAATTTGATCTCATCTATAAGCACCCACACTTATCAGTTGTTAAATTGTTAAAGAGCAAATATCAACATTGGTTGCGGGGACAGGATTTGAACCTGTGACCTTCGGGTTATGAGCCCGACGAGCTGCCAGACTGCTCCACCCCGCGATCGATAATCACGGCTATTTCTAGCCCTTTTGCATACATGACGCAAAGAGGTGGAATTCTAGCATCTTTTTGAATTTTGTGTCAATTTAAAAGACATTTTTTCTATAAAAAAACAGCTTAAAAAATTAACACCATGATCAACCAAATGTCGTGTCATTTCAGCGCAATACGCGAAAGACGCGAGACTATATCAAGCCGCCCAGAGAATGTCAAACAAAAATAATAATTTTTCCAATTACGTTACTTTATTAACAATTGATTGATGCGTTTTACGTAACTCACCGGGTCTTCAAGCTGTCCCCCTTCGGCCAATACAGCCTGGTCAAAAATGACCGCGGCGTATTCATCAAATTCTTGCGCGCTGGCATGCTTTTCTAATTTTTCAATCAGTGCATGTTTTGGGTTAATCTCCAGTACCGGTTTTGTCTCCGGCGTGTTTTGTCCTGCTGCCTTGAGGATACGCTCTAAATTACCTGATATGTCATGCTCACCAACCACCAAGCAGGATGGTGAATCGGTCAAGCGATGGGTGACTTTGACATCTTTTACTTTGTCGCCCAGGGAAGCTTTAATTTTTTCTACCAACGACTTGGATTGTTCCTCAATTTTTTTCTTCTCTACTTTCTCTTTTTCTTCTTCAAGCTTCCCAAGGTTTAATTCGCCCTTCGCAATGGATTGTAATTTTTTCCCATTAAATTCATGCAAGTTGGAAACTAACCATTCATCAACACGGTCACCGAGGATTAAGACTTCAATTTTTTTCTTACGGAAAATTTCCATGTGTGGGCTATTTTTTGCCGCCGCATGCGAATCTGCCGTAATGTAATAGATGGCCTCTTGCTCAGGCTTCATGCGGTCGATGTAATCTTGTAATGCAACATTTTCGTCCACCGACTCATCGTGGGTGCTGGCAAAACGCAGCAAGCCGGCGATTTTTTCTTTGTTGCTGAAATCCTCGGCAGGGCCTTCTTTCAACACTTTGCCAAATTCTTGCCAAAACTTTTTGTAATCTTCCGGTTTTTTCTTAGCCATTTCCTCCAAAGACGCAAGGATACGCTTAACAGCACCTGACTTGATCGTTTCCACTTGCCGGCTATCTTGCAATATTTCGCGTGACACATTCAATGGCAGATCACTGCTATCAATAACACCTTTAACAAAACGCAAGTATTGCGGCATCAACTTATCATTGGCCTCCATGATAAAAATACGTTTCACGTAAAGTTTAACGTTGTGATGACGTTCACGGTCATACAAATCAAAGGGCGCCTTGCTTGGGATATAAAATAAGGTGGTGTATTCTTGTGTCCCCTCCACCCGGTTGTGAAAATACGCTAACGGGTCCTCGTTGTCATAGCTAATATTTTTATAAAACTCGTGATACTCTTTTGCCTTGATGTCTTTTTTATTGCGCGTCCAAAGTGCGGATGCATCGTTAATGGTCTCCTCTTCGTCCAGCTGCAGCGTCTCGCCATCTTTAAATTCGGTTTTTTTCATGACAATCGGTAATGTGATGTGGTCGGAGTATTTTTTAATCACTTCGCGTAAACGCCAATCATCTAAGAATTCGTCTTCGTCTTTTTTTAAATGCAAGGTGACCGTTGTGCCCCGGTCTGACTTTTCTATCGCTTCCAAGGTAAATTCGCCATCACCTTTTGATTGCCAACGGAAAGCGTCTTTTTCCCCTGCTTTTCGGGTCTCAAGGGTTACCTCGTCAGCAATAATAAATGCCGAATAGAAGCCCACACCAAACTGGCCAATTAAATGTGCGTCTTTCGCCTCATCACCACTGAGTTTGTTCAAAAATTCTTTGGTACCCGAGCGCGCAATGGTGCCGATATTCTCAACAATATCCTCGCGACTCATGCCAATACCATTATCAACGATAGCTAGCGTACGGTTTTTCTTATCATAATTGACGTGAATCTTTAACTCCGACTGGCCTTCGTATAACTTATTATCATTCAGCGCAGCAAAGCGTAATTTATCTGCCGCATCACTGGCATTAGAGATTAATTCACGAATCGCAATTTCTTTATTGCTGTAAAGCGAATGAATCATGAGGTGCAATAATTGTTTGACCTCAGTCTGAAAATTGAGTGTTTCTTTTTTGGTTGCCATATAAAGTTGTTCCAAGCTAATTAATAAAGTAGTTAGAAGAAGATGGGGTTAATTATTAAAATTTCAAGATGTGCTGTTTAAAGTTGACTGAGAATATATGACACGGCAACCAAACCAAAGGTAGCCGTAATATTCATACTGGAACCATAGCCGTCACAGCTTAAGCCACCAGCCATGGCTTCGCTGTCACAGGTTGTTGGACGCTTAATTGGTTCGCTAGAAAAAACGGTCGGAATATTGGCTTTGAGTTTCTGTTGATTAAAATGTTGCCTTACCTTACTAATGAGGCGATCCCCCTGCGTTCTATGCAGCATATCCAGCTTAATTTGCGTTGGATCGCAACGTCCACCCGCACCGCCTGTTGTCACGACAGGGATTTGGTTCGCCTGACAAAACTCGAGAAGCGCAATTTTTACTTTAACTTGGTCCATGGCATCCAAGATAAAATCATGTTTGTGCTGAATGAGGTTGGCTATATTTTCTAGCGTCAAAAACTCATCGACGCAATGTATTTTAGCCTCAGGATTGATGGCGTGCACTCGTTGTTGCATGGTTTCAATTTTTGATGCCCCTAAGGTCGTGTCTAAGGCATGAATTTGCCGATTGATATTGGATTCTGCAATATGATCAAAATCGATTAATGTCATTGTGCCAATGCCATGCCGCGCTAATGATTCGACAGCCCACGAGCCAACCCCTCCGATACCGATAATACAAACGTGACTGTGTTGAAATTTTTCAAACTTTTTTTGTCCATAAAGACGAATAATGCCTGAAAAACGTCGTGCGTTATCCATCATGCTTGGGTTTCAAGAATGACAAAGGCGACAGCAATATTTTTTTCATCCGAGATAGAAAGATGGCACCGTGAGATCTTTGACTGCTTTAAAATCATCTCAATCTTGCTGTGCAGTTTAAAACTGGGTTTGCCCAATGTATCGTGCACCACCTCGATCGATTGCAGATTAATATCGCCACGTAAGCCTTGGCCAATGGCTTTTGCAAAAGCCTCTTTTGCCGCAAAACGCTTGGCTAAAAAATTTTCTTTGATTGTGACGCTTTGATAGGTTTGCATTTCCGCGGCTGTCAGTATTTTTTTTGCCAGCTGATCCCCAAACTTACTTAATGATTCTTTGATACGCATCACTTCGACCACGTCGGTACCAATACCAAAAATCATCGTTTCTGTCCTTCGTCCATGCATTGTTTCATTAATTGGATCGCATTTTCCCAACCGATAAATATCGCCTTAGCAACAATGGCATGGCCAATATTCAATTCATCAATTTGTTTGATTTGTGCAATCTGCTGCACATTGTCGTAGTGCAAACCATGCCCCGCATTGACCACCAAGCCTTTCTCTTGCGCGTATGCAGAAATCATTTTAATTTTGTTTAACTCCTGTTGCTGCAAATTAGCATCAGTCAAATTAGCATAATGCCCCGTATGAATTTCAATCACGGGTGCGCCCAATTTTGCGGTTGCATCCACCTGCGCTTTATCCGGTGCAATAAATAACGACACACGAATATCTGCTTCTTTTAGTGCCTGTGTAATTTTTTCAATTTGCTGGTAATGTGTGATCACATCCAGGCCGCCCTCCGTTGTCCGCTCTTCACGCCGTTCTGGCACCAGACATACATCTTGCGGCGCAACATCGAGGGCGATGGCCAGCATTTCCGCAGTGGCCGCCATCTCAAGATTCATTTTTGTTGCCAGTAAAGGTTTTAGTTCATACAAATCACGATCTTGCATGTGTCGCCTATCTTCACGCAAGTGCAAAGTGATGCTATCAGCACCTGCCTGCTCGGCCAACGTGGCGGCTTCTAGAATGCTGGGGTAATCTGTGCCACGGGCCTGCCGAATGGTAGCAATATGATCAATATTTACGCCTAACTTCATGCTTTAATCGGTCTCCAATTCCGTGAATAATTTTTTTGAATTTAACGGTTTATCACCCAAGTAAAATGCAATTAAGTAACGCATCAGTTGTTTGCTTTGTTTTTCCGTCGTCGCATCGTCGTAATAATTTTTTGCCATATCAATTAAGGTTTTACCGCTGACGTTAATGGCATCGCTATTTTTTTTAATTTTACTTGCGCCGTAACCGACGGCATAAAAATAATTGCAATTTAAATCAATACTTTCCCCGTTTATATCACGATCCAAGGGCACTTGATAGCCTAATTCTTGCAGCAAGTTTAATTCAAACTGCCTTAAGACAACCGCTAATGCGTTACCTTCCGCTAATTTTTTGATTGCCCGATCATAAAAGTCAAATAATTTTTCATGTGGATCCTCACGCGGTAACAAGCGTAATAACAGTTCATTCATGTAAAAACCACAGACGAGTGCATCCCCTTCTAGCGAAATTAAGGCGTTACTCCATTCCAAGCTATGCAGTGTCTTTAATTCTTGATTGCCAGACCACGTTGCTTGCAATCCCTGGAAAGATTGCAACATACCCCTTAATGAAGAGCGTGGTCGCCGAGCCCCTTTTGCAACGACAGAAACACGGCCCAAAGGTTGGGTAAATAATTCGACAATTAAGCTCGTCTCTTTAAAGGGATAGGTGTGCAGGATATAGACTGCTTGATTTTCTTGTTTCGTGTAAGCCATGCTCTTATAAACCAAGTGATTTTAATGCGCGCTGGTCATCGGCCCAACCCTTTTGGACTTTTACCCAAACCTCAAGCCACACTTTGCTTCCAAAAAGCTTTTCCATGTCTTGTCTTGCTTTACTTGATATTTCCTTCAAGCGCTCACCTTTTTTGCCAATAATCATGGGTTTGTGAGAATCCCGATCAACAATAATGGCAGCAAAAATTCGACGCAGCCCTTCCTCCGTTTGCTCAAATTTTTCAATTTCAACCGCCATGGAATAAGGTAATTCTTGGCCCGTGAGCCGGAAGACTTTTTCTCGAATAATTTCAGCGGCTAAAAAACGTTCATTTTTGTCTGTCAATTCATCGGCTTCATAAACAAAGTCGTGCTCTGGCAAAAATTGCGCAATCACCGCCATGGTCTCATTCAAATTAAATTTTTTCTTAATGCTAATCGGTAGGATTGCCTCAAAACGACCACGCTTCTGATAATCGTCAATAAAACTCAATAATTTATTTTTATCTTTGATTAAGTCGATTTTATTCATGGCAAGAATGGCGGGTGTCTCTTTAGGTATCATTTGCATGATTTTTTCATCAATTTCATCAATAAAGCTGGGGGTGGTTAAATGCAAAACAACATCAACCTCTTTGAGAGCGTTAACAACCGACTGATTCAAACCACGATTCATCATATTCAGGTGTTTGGTTTGGTAGCCTGGCGTATCAACAAAAATAAATTGTGTCTCATCGGTAGTATGGATACCTAGCAATTGATAACGTGTGGTTTGCGCTTTCCTAGAAGTGATACTTAATTTGGTACCGACAAAATGATTTAGTAAGGTTGATTTACCAACATTCGGTTGCCCAATGATAGCGACGGTGCCACATTTTTTTTTCGCTGCCATCATGATTGAATTTTTTTTATAAGTTCAATTGCTCTCAATGCCGCCTGCTGCTCAGCTTCTTTTCTGCTTGTTGCTTGGCCCGTGGAATGAATACCTAATTTTTCAATTTCACAAACTACGTCAAACGTTTGTGCATGTGCTTCACCTGTAATTGCCGCAATCAAATACTTGGGTCGAGAAATCTGTTGTGCTTGCAACAATTCCTGCAAGAGTGATTTGGCATCCTTATCAATTTTTTTAGGATCAATGTCATTAATTAATTCTTTAAACCATTGCCCAATCAATCGCTGCACCGTCGCCAAATTGGCATCCAAGTAAATGGCTGCTATGAGCGCTTCCAGACAATCGGCTAAGATGGAAGGCCGACGCCAGCCTGCGCTTTTTAATTCCCCTTCCCCCAGCTGCATAAAGCTTCCTAAGTCTAACTGAGTCGCAATATCGCTTAATGTTTTTGATTTTACTAAATCCGAACGCAATCGACTTAAGTCACCCTCGGGTAATAAAGGAAATGTATCAAATAAAATTTCAGCCACAATAAAATTTAAAATACTGTCGCCTAAAAACTCTAATCTTTCATTATTTTTTGCCTTAAAACTTCGGTGCGTTAAGGCTTGCTCAAGTAAACTCGTATCACTAAACGTATAGTTTATTTTTTTTTCTAATTGTTCTACGAGGCGTTTATCTATCATTACTTAATTAAATCACCCATTCTCGACGGCTCACTAAAATTAAGCCATATCACCCAGGCTTTGCCTACCAAATATTCTTCCGGCACGAAACCCCAAACACGACTGTCAGAAGAATTGTCTCGGTTATCCCCCATAGCTAAATAATGGCCTGCGGGCACGGTAAATTGGTAATCGTTGTCAGGCAAATCATGGATTAATATTGAATATTCGTGGCTACCTAACGTTTCAACGTACTCTTTTGCATTCGCCACTTGAAAATCATTCATGTTGTAAAGATAATTATCCGTAAATTTCTTGCTTACCAATTCACCATTCACGAAGAGCTCTTTTGCTTCATAACGAATCTCATCGCCCGGCAGACCAATTACCCGTTTAATGTAATCAATGCTTGGATCTTTCGGGTAGTGAAAAACAAAAACCTCGCCGCGCTCCGGTAACCCTGTGGGGATTAGTTCAATATTGAAAACGGGTAATCGCAATCCGTAACTAAATTTGTTTACCGCAATAAAGTCACCCGCAATCAACGTTGGCATCATGGAGCCGGATGGTATTTTAAAAGGCTCAACAATAAAAGTACGGATGACAAACACCAAAAGAAGGATGGGAAAGAAACTCTTCGCATACTCAATAATAATATGATCTTTCTGCTCTGGTTTTTTTTTCGATTTTAAAAAAACCAAATCAACCAGCCAAATAATGCCGGTCAAAAAAGTTGCGGCCATTAAGATTGCAGCAAAAATCATTATTCATCCACCTGTAATATTGCTAAAAATGCTTCTTGCGGGATTTCTACATTACCGACCTGTTTCATGCGTTTTTTTCCTGCCTTTTGTTTTTCTAATAATTTTCTTTTTCTAGAGACGTCGCCACCATAACATTTTGCCAATACATTTTTGCGCATGGCTTTGACCGTTTCTCTGGCAATAATATTTGCTCCAATTGCCGCCTGAATAGCAACATCAAACATTTGCCGTGGAATCAATTGCCGCATCTTGGCGGCCAATTCGCGGGCTCTAAATTGACTATTGGATCGATGCACAATCAATGACAACGCATCGACACGGTCTCCATTCACCATAATATCGAGTTTTACCAAATCTGCGGCACGAAATTCAACAAATTCGTAATCCATCGATGCATAACCTCTGGATACTGATTTTAACCGATCAAAAAAATCAAGCACCACCTCATTTAACGGGATGTCATAGGTTAACATCACCTGCCTGCCCATGTATTGCATATTTTTTTGTAAGCCACGCTTGCCATTGGCTAGCGTCATGACAGGACCGACATACTCATTCGGCAACAATATATTAAGTTGGATAATTGGCTCACGAATCTCTTCTATTTTTGATAAATCAGGCAGTCGAGATGGATTTTCAATAAATTGTTTTTCTCCGTTTTTCAGCAACAATTCATAAACCACCGTTGGCGCAGTGGTAATTAACTCCATCTCATATTCTCGTTCAAGGCGCTCTTGAACGATATCCATATGCAATAAGCCTAAAAAGCCACAACGAAAACCGTAGCCTAATGCCGTGGAATTTTCCGCCTCAAATGACAGTGAGGAGTCGTTTAATTGCAATTTTTCCAACGCCGTTCGTAACCCATCAAACTGGTTTGACTCAATGGGATAGAGTCCTGCAAACACTTGTGGCTTAATTTCCTTAAAACCTGGTAATGCCTTATCAGCTCTATTGTTGGCTAGTGTAATCGTGTCACCCACTTTAGCGCTGGACAATTCTTTAATGCCTGCAACAACAAACCCTACTTCGCCTGCTGAGAGCGATTCCATCGGCACTGATTTTGGCGTAAACACACCCAGTTGCTCACAGACATACTCGTCGTGCGTTGCCATCAAACGAATTTTATCTTTGCCTTTTAATTGCCCATCTTTCACTCGGACCAACATGACAACACCAACATAATTATCAAACCATGCATCAATAATTAGTGCTTTCAAAGGTTTCTCTCGATCACCTTCAGGGGGAGGAATGGTGTTTACAACCTTTTCTAAAATTTCTTGGATACCTAAACCTGTTTTTGCTGAACACGGAATCGCCGTTGATGCATCAATACCTATGACATCTTCGATCTCTTTTTTAACCCGCTCTGGGTCCGCTGATGCTAAATCCATTTTATTTAATACTGAGAATACCTCGACCCCTTGATCTAACGCGGTATAACAATTGGCCACGGTTTGCGCTTCAACACCTTGCGATGCATCGACGACAAGAATACCCCCCTCACAAGCAGCCAAAGAACGGCTAACTTCATAGGTAAAGTCAACATGGCCTGGCGTATCAATCAAATTAAATGTATAAATTTGTTTATCTAACGCTTGATATTTCAGTGTGACGGTTTGCGCTTTGATGGTGATACCACGTTCACGCTCAAGGTCCATAGAATCCAACACTTGTTCCTCCATCTCGCGTTCGGTCAAGCCACCACAGTGATGAATAATTCTATCTGCCAGGGTGGATTTACCATGATCAATATGGGCAATGATTGAGAAATTTCTGATTGATTTCATAGTGTCGATTCAATGTAAATAATAAAAGGCGCAACATGCGCCTTTTAATTACGGAATTCTACAGGAATTTTAATTAGAGCAGCAACGTTAATCCGTTATTTTGACAGGCACATAAAGTGTGTCTCCGTTACGATAAATTAATAAAGCAACGGTTTTTCCTTTTGGAATTTTTCTTAGATCATTATTAAAAGATTGTACTGTTTTAACAGCTGAATTATTGATGGCTAAAATTACATCGCCCGCTCGAATTCCAGCTGAAACAGCGGTTCCCTTAACCTCGGTAACTAACAAACCATTTCTTCCATTCAGCTGCTCGCGGTCTTTATCAGTTAATTCCCTCAATGCTAAACCCAATCGATTAACAGTCGGTTTTTTATTTTGTTTAGCAGCCACTTGTGGCTCTTGTGTGGGCATCTCGCCAATTTTAACTGACAGCGTGCTTTTTTTTCCTTTTCTTAAAATCTCAACAGGCACAGTCGTATTGGGCTTGGTGTTACCGACAAATTTCGGTAAATCTGTCGAGGTAACTATCTGCTTATTGTTGAATTTTAAGATGATATCTCCCGCCAAAAGCCCACCTTTTTCTGCCGGTGAATCTTTACCTACGCCTGCTATGAGCGCACCTTTTGTATCAGCCATGCCAAAGGATTCGGATAATTCCTCAGTAATTTGTTGAATGTTAATGCCTAACCAACCACGAATGACTTTACCGTTTGCTTTTAATTGTTCGGCCACATTCATAGCTACATCAATCGGGATTGCAAAAGACAGGCCCATGTAGCCTCCCGTGCGACTATATATTTGCGAGTTAATACCGATCACTTCGCCGTCGGTATTAAACAGTGGCCCTCCCGAATTACCCGGATTGATAGCAACATCTGTTTGAATGAATGGAACAAAATCCTCTTGGGGTAGCGCACGTTTTTTTGCACTCACAACGCCTACCGTCACCGTATTTTCTAGTCCAAAGGGTGAGCCAATTGCAGCTACCCAGGCCCCCACTTTAACTTTGTCTGGATCACCAAATTTAACATTGGGTAAGTTTTTGGCGTCGATTTTTAATAAGGCCACATCCGTGCGTCGATCGATACCTAAAATTTCAGCTTTGAATTCGCGTTTATCAGTTAATTTAACCATCACCGTATCTGCCTGCGCGACAACGTGTGCATTCGTGATGATGTAGCCGTCACTTTCAACAATGAAGCCTGATCCTGTGCCGTTAACTCTCTCTTGCGGTAATTGTTCTTGATTTTGTGGCGGCATACCAGGAAAACCAGGTAAAGGAATACCAAAGCGCTTAAAAAATTCTTCCATGCGCTCATCATGAAAGGGACTTATTTGCTGATTGGGTAATTGTTCAACGATGGATGTAATGTTAACCACTTTATCACTTTGCTCTTCAGCCAAAACAGTAAAATCAGGCAATTGCACAGCACTTACTGGTTGCAAGCAAATTAAGCTAAAAACAAAAAGGGTTCTAATAAAAAAATTCATAATTTTCCTCTAAGCATTACTCGTTTTCATTAAGATGGCATCTTGATAAAGATGGTCATGATTTTTAATTGAGATGTATTTTACTATTATTATTCCCAATAAAAAGCCTATACTGCCACCGATAAAACTTTTTAAATCGCTTGAATGTGTGGCTATCATGTCGGTCGCTATCATACCAAAAAATAAAGCAAATAAGGGTACCCCATATATAATGAGGGCGGTTTTCAATAAATAGTTTTCTTCAATCGCAAGAAGGACATGATCGCCCTCTGCAGCATTAATCGTATTTTTAAAAAGCAATGAGCCTTTTTTTTGCGTGAATATCTTGCCCCAAATACCATTCCCACAGCCCTGCGTTTGGCCGCAAAGACCACACGGTTTGGATCTTATAATTTCAACCTCAACTAGGTTGTTTTGTATGCTTTTAACTAAAGCTTCTTCATGAATCATGGCTATTAAAATGAGATAGAGTTAACGAAACTTTCAACCGTTTTTTTGGGTACTGATCCAACCGCCATAATTTGATGCCCCTTAATATAGCGTGCAGAAATATTGGTATTCCCCATGCTCGCTGATCCTTCTTTTGGTTTCTGGCCTTTCCTTACAGGCTGAATAAATAAAGATAGGTAAGCTAAACCATCGGAATAAATTAAATGATGGTTTAAGACATTTGGACCACTAATTCGCGTGACACGAAAACTGATCTCTTTAAATCCATTCGGTATGTTGTCCATTTTCCAGAATCGAGGCGCACTGGAAGATAAATCTTCCTGTTCATGCATCACATATTCTTTCGATAAATCAATGTCGGGTTTGAACCATGATAAATCTTTTTTTTGATTCACGTTAACTTTGGTAAATGATGTTTGTTCAATTAATTGATTAGCATGATCCGAAACAATCATTTTCAATGGAATTGATGTTTCTTGATCCAACCAAAAATGGTAAAAATATCTAAAATCATCATTGGGCATCAAAATTACTACTTTAGCAGCTCTGCCAGCCACGCGATCATTTTTACCAAAATCGATTTGATAGACTTTTCTTAGGTTTGTTGTCGAATTAGGCAGAACGGATGGAAATAATCGATGTTGGTCTCTTTTTTCAATAACAACGTTGTTTTTGTTTGTGCCATAAACAAAAGTCGCGTCACCTTGTGAGAGCATCTCGCTGGGTGCACCATCTAACGTATTAATTCGGGTATATTCTTGCTCACCATGCCTGGCATGAATGATCTCTAACGAACGAATTTCTTTTAAATGCTCTGCCTGAAAAACACCTTGATAATTTAAATTACGGCATGCTTGGTGAGCATCAACGATAATCTGCCATGGATCCGATTGCGCAAAAGTGTTTGATGTAAAAACAAATAAAAAAAATAATAATATTCGTTTACCCATCTATTTTATATTCGAAAATCCTGTTTGAACAAAGTAACTCGCATTGGTAGCGGTATGAGCAAAATGTGCTTGCATCATTTCGGCTGGAATTTCATCTTGAACTAACAAGACCGAATTAACAGAATTGCTATTGATTGGTGAATTAAAGAGCATAGCAGCGATTAATATCATCACAGAAAAAGCAAACACGTGCGGTAAGTAATTAAATTCTGCACGCAAAGTCGTGGCAGAGTTTTGTACAAAACCGCCCATTTGTGTTGGTTCTTTTTCGATAGCTTGCATGATCTTGGCGGTCATGGGTGATGAGGTCACATAATTGCCTTGCAGCACATCACGTGTAATTTGGTAATATGACCAATTTGTTTGATGGCTTTTACTTTTTGTTACATCACTTAATAAACTGTCTAATTCGCTATCGGTGAATTCGTTGTCAAACAGTGATGATATTTTATCTTTCATAATTTTCCTTCTACCAACGTTTATTACTGGTTTCAATTAATGGTTTTAATTTCTCCGCAATGGCCTCACGCGCTCTAAAGATTCTTGAACGGACGGTTCCTATCGGGCATTGCATTAATTCTGCGATTTCTTCATAACTTAAGCCATCCATTTCCCGCAATGAAATAGCCTCTTTCAGTTCGTCTGGCAGGCTTTCAATCGTATCGTTAACGGTGGTCACAATTTCTTTCGTCATCATTGAATTTTCAGGCGTTTCAAGGTTTCTTAATTCTTGGCCATCCTCAAAATTTTCAACATCTTCAATCTCAACATCATTCATGGCTTTTGGGCGGCGCCCCAGAGAAACTAAATGATTTTTAGCCGTGTTAATACCAATACGGTAAAGCCAAGTGTAAAAAGCACTATCACCACGAAAATTATTTATAGCTCGGTAAGCCTTAATAAAAGAATCTTGCACAATATCTTCAATTTCAGATTGATCACGGACCATACGTGCGAGCAAGCGTGTTAATTTTTTGTGGTATTTTTCAACCAAAATACCAAATGCACGTTTGTCGCCCTTTTGCGCTTTTTCGACCAACTTTTGATCAATCGCACGTTCAGGATTAACAGGTTTAGTTTCCATTGCCACTGGTGTTTTAATTACAGATTGAGTATTGTAACCTGTACGACTTGTTTCGACGACCTTAAGGTGATTCATAAGCTCACTTTCGCTAGATTGAGTTTAATTTCAACGTTAATTGATACATAATGGTGACCTTATAGATAAAGATTAAGTTCCTTAAAGATTAAAAATGTTTAATTTTGATGTTGTGATTATTGGCAGTGGCCTCGCAGGACTGAGCACAGCCCTAAAACTTGCTGACAAAAAAAAGATAGCGATCATTAGTAAGCGTCAGTTAATTGATAGCTCCAGTCACTGGGCGCAAGGTGGTATTGCATCGACAGCATCCAATGAAGATTCAGTTGATCAGCATGTTGCCGATACTTTAATCTCGGGTGCTGATTTATGTGATGAAAAAGTGGTTCGATTTGTTTCGGAAAATAGTCCTGCCGCGATTCAATGGCTTGCCGATGCGGGGGTCGACTTCACCAAGCAACCTAAAAATAATGCATTGCATTTTACGCAAGAAGGTGGGCATACCGTGCGACGTATCGCGCATGTTGCCGACACCACAGGTAAAGCAGTGCAATCAGTTCTTATTCAAAAAATATTATCACACCCGAATATCACCATTTTTGAAGATCATATAGTGGTGGACTTAATCACTTCGAACAAACTTGAGTTAGCAAACCAGCTCAAAAATACCTGTTTAGGTTTATATGTATTAAACAATGCAACCGGCGCGGTTACAACATTTCAAAGTGATGTCACAATTCTTGCCTCCGGTGGTGCAAGTAAAGTTTATTTATACACCACAAATCCGGATGTAAGTACGGGAGATGGTATGGCAATGGCATGGCGAGCAGGCTGCCGTTTAGCAAATATGGAATTTATACAATTTCATCCAACTTGTTTATTCCACCCAAAAGAAAAATCATTTCTTATATCCGAGGCACTCAGAGGTGAAGGCGCTATTTTAAAACTTCCAAATAATAAGCCTTTTATGCATCTTTATGATGCGCGAGCAGATTTAGCACCCAGGGACATAGTTGCCAGGGCGATTGATTTTGAAATGAAAAAAAGAGGGCTTGAGTGCGTTTATTTAGATATGACGCATCGAACAAAATCTTTCATCATGGATCATTTTCCATCAATTTATGAACGTTGCCTGAAACTCAACATTGATATCTCGCGCGAACAGATCCCTGTAGTACCAGCTGCACATTACAGTTGTGGCGGTGTCATGACAGATCTGCATGGAGAAACGGATATTAAAAATTTATATGCGGTTGGTGAAACGGCTTACACTGGCTTGCATGGCGCCAACCGATTAGCGAGCAATTCTTTATTGGAATGCTTAGTCTTCTCAGAACAGGCAGCCCATCATATTTTAGCAAACAAAGATCATCATCAGACTGCATTACCACAATGGGATGAAAGTCGTGTTACCGATGCAGATGAAGAAGTCCTCATTACCCATACTTGGAATGAGTTAAGACGATTTATGTGGAATTATGTTGGTATTGTTCGTACCAATAAGCGGCTGTCAAGAGCGATGCATCGAATAAATATGTTACGAGATGAGGTGCAAGAATTTTATCGCAACTTTCGCATCTCGAATAATTTAATTGAACTCCGAAATCTTCTGCAAGTAGCCCAATTGATCGTCGAATCGGCAATTGCCAGAAAAGAAAGTCGAGGCTTGCACTTCAGTCGAGATTACCCCAATAAAAATGTAGAGAAAAAGATTACCGTCTTAACTCCTGAGAATTTTAATGGGGAAAAATTTAAAAAAAATAAAAAGTTATCCATTGTTAAGTAGCTTTTAATCAAATTATGAAAGGTAGAAAAATATGGAAGTAAAAATGAATACCGTGGTGACTATCTCCTATGAGCTCAAAGATGTTAATGGAAATGTTTTAGAAAAAAGTAAAGAGCCGATTGCTTATCTGCACGGTGGACATGACAATATCTTTCCAAAAGTTGAGGAAGCTATGCATGGCAAAAAAGAGGGTGATAAAATCGAAGTCGGGCTTGAGCCCGCTGATGCATTCGGTGAGTATGATGAGCAACTTGTGCAAATTGAACCTATCACTGCTTTTCCAGAATCCAATGTGAAAGAAGGTATGCAGTTTGAAGGCGAAAATGAAACAGGTGACATTGTAATTTACACGGTAACCAATGTGGCGGATGGAAAAGTGGTCGTTGATGGCAACCATCCATGGGCTGGGCAACGCGTTTTATTTAGTGCAACAATCAATAAAGTCCGGGATGCTAATGCTGAGGAAATCTCACACAAGCATGTTCATGGAGAAGGTGGTCATCACCATTAATTTTTTAAATCGTCTGTCAAATGCGTTTGCAGTAATTTAATAAAGTTTTCGTAGATGAATGGATTGGCACAAACGATATTCCCTGTCTCAAGCCAATTGTCTTTTGTAGAAAAATCACTAACAATGCCTCCAGCTTCCTGAATGATTAAGCTGCCCGCAGCAATATCCCATTTGGATAAACCAATTTCCCAAAAACCATCCAACCAACCTGTAGCCACATAAGCTAGATCGAGCGCTGCAGAACCGGGCCGACGAATACCCTGCGTATTCAAGACAACCTCCTCCATCATTTTCAAATAAGTTTTTAGGTGCTTAAAATCCCTGAACGGTAAACCGGTTCCAATTAAACTGTCTTTTAATTTTCTTTTTTTTGAGACACGAATACGTCTGTCATTTAGAAATGCACCTTGGCCTTTTGATGCAGAAAATAAATCGTTACGGTTTGGGTCAAAAATGACCGCCTGTGTAATGGCCCCTTTTTGCTGTAAAGCGATGGAAACACAATACTGAGGGAATCCGTGTAAAAAATTTGTCGTCCCATCGAGTGGGTCAATTATCCAAAGATTATCAGAATCATGACTTAAGCCTGATTCTTCCCCCAAGAACGAATGATTGGGATAAGCATCACGCAATGTTTCAATAATAATTTTTTCTGCACTTACATCAACTTCAGTGACAAAATCATTCACCCGTTTCGTATTTATGGTCAATGAATTAATAT
>Ga0209631_10004124_pt1 | contig 16262 bp, 15 predicted proteins | sample COG_08_FD_184752 | JGI IMG/M metagenome (GOLD analysis project Ga0209631, IMG submission 184752) | Pelagic Microbial community sample from North Sea - COGITO 998_met_08 (SPAdes) (version 2) | ecosystem: Environmental > Aquatic > Marine > Neritic zone/Coastal water | place: Helgoland, sampling...
CCGACGCACCGTTAAAAGCACCATCAAGATCAACCACATGCAAATGAGTCGCTCCATCGCTTCTCCAAATATTTGCGGGTTCAGCGGGATTTTCATAATAGACGGTTTCTTGATCCGCTTTTCCCTGAAAAAGGCGAACACAACGACCTTTGCGTAAATCGATAGCTGGGTAAATTGTCATCCTTTATGCTCATAAAAGATTTTAAGTTTTTCGCGATGTAAAAAAGGAAAAACTTATTTTTACTGGGACTTGCCAAAATATTATTACGCGATTAAGTCTGTTTGTTTATAAACTATCATTATGCCAAAGAATACAAAAGCTAAGCCTAAACCCCGTAATCCAGTTGCACCTGCATTTCTTAAAGAATTGCTTCAAGCAAGATCACCCTCCGGTTATGAAGAGGAAGCCCGTGAGGTGGTACGGAAAAGAATGGCTTCTGTGGCAGATTCTTTCACGGTTGATGCTTTAGGTAGTTGCCATGCAACTCTGGGTGAAAAGGGTTCGCCAACCCTCATGCTTGCGGGGCATATTGATGAACTTGGCCTTATCATTAAGCATGTGAGTGAAAAGGGATTTCTTTATTTTGATGCGATTGGTGGTCATGACCGGGCTATGATTTCGGGCAGGCGGGTTGATATTATGACTCGAAAAGGAATTATTCGTGGAGTGACCGGTAAACGAGCAATCCATTTAATGACACCAGAGGATCGGAGGAAAGTTCCAGAGATGCACCAAATGTGGATCGATATAGGAGCGAAAGATAAGAAAGAAGCACTCTCACGAATTACTATTGGAGATCCCGCGGTGTATGTACATGGATTTGAAAAACTACAGGGACCTTTGGCTGTCTCCCGTGCATTTGATGATAAGTCGGGGGCTTACACGGTGAATGAGGCTTTGCTTCGTTTGGCGAAAGGAAGAAAGCCGTCCTGTAAAGTGGTTGCAGTCTCTACCTCTCAAGAGGAAATCGGTACGAGGGGGGCGATTACATCGGCTCATTTGGCTAACCCAGATGTTGCATTAGCTGTGGATGTGAGTCACGCGACCGACCATCCGGATGCGGATCACCGAAAATATGGAGCATTTACTTTGGGAGGCGGACCGATTCTTACCCGTGGGCCGAATGTGCATCCGGCAGTATTTGATCGATTGATGGATTGTGCGGAAAAAGAGGGGATGCCTGTGCAGATCGAGGCAGATCCCCGTCCAACAGGAACCGATGCCCGGGCTATTCAAATTGCCCGGAATGGGGTGCCGACCGGATTAGTGGGGATTCCGCTTCGTTACATGCATACCCCAAGCGAAGTGATCGACCTGAATGATTTGGAAGCGGTTGTTCAACTTTTAGTGTCTTTTGCCCGTTCACTGCGCAAGGGAGAAAAGTTTATTTGATTAAATAATTTCCATAGCTTGAAATAATTTAACTATTCTGTTACGCTGACATTTGATTGGTAAAAATTTTAAACCACACTTAAATTAATTATGAAAGAACAAGTATACGATCTTCAATCCGTTGCAAAAAGCTCAGCCTCCGAAAGAGCGAGTTTTATCCGTAGGACATACGCACATTTGGCTGTGGCCATCCTCGGGTTTATTGCAATTGAATATTATTTGGTAAACTCTCCATTTGCAGCCAAGCTTGCTTCTAGCATGACTGGTGGAATGAGCTGGCTGATTGTACTTGGCCTTTTTATGGGGGTGAGCTATATCGCAAATAAGTTGGCAGTTTCGCAAACATCACAACAAATGCAGTATCTAGGTTTAGCCCTTTTCGTGGTTGCCGAGGCTATTGTTTTTCTTCCACTCCTATATGTTGCAACCTTTTATGCAGGTGAAGGGATTATTGGGACTGCAGGTTTAATGACCCTTCTTTTAGTGGGTGGAATCACCGCAACTGTTTTTATAACAAAAAAAGATTTCTCTTTTATGGGGAGTATTCTTTCAATTGGTGGATTTGTCGCCCTTGGATTTATAATTTGCAGTATGGTTTTCGGTTTTTCCCTTGGTCTAATCTTTTCTTCGGTAATGGTTGTATTCGCTGCCGGTTCTGTTCTGTACAGTACATCAAATGTAATGCATCAATATAGAACGGATCAACATGTTGCCGCCGCTCTCTCCCTTTTCGCATCTGTGGCACTTTTATTTTTCTACATCCTCCAAGTGCTTATGAGCTTGGCAGGTGGAAGCGATGATTGATCTTTCAGATTAAGTAATCCCAATACTCGGGATTCTCTTCTACAAATCTTTTCTGAAGTCCGCTTAATGCGGACTTCAGTGTTTTTGAACCCCATGCAGGTTGAGTTAATCTGGGATTTAGGTCCAGCAGAGGAAGTAAAACGAAATCACGATCGAGTATCCCGGGGTGGGGTAGGGTAAGGTTTTCTGATTCAAGTGTAAGTTCTTTGTAAACGAGTAGATCGAGATCAATGATTCGGGGACCATTTTTATGGATTACTTTTTTTCCCAATTTCTTTTCTATAATCTGTAATTGGGAAAGAAGTTCGAGGGGTGGGGATTCCGTTCTGATCTGCACTGCTGCATTTATAAATGGAGGCTGGTCTGAGTATCCAAATGGTGCAGATTTGTAAAGGCGGGATATCTTTTCAATAATCACAAAATCAGAGATTAAGTGAAGAGCTTTTTCAAATGTCTCCTTGGGGTTTCCGAGATTACCCCCTAAACCAAGGTATGCTTCAGCGTTCAACTTCCACGCGAATTTCTCTTAAGCCGAGTTTTTTTGTATAGCGAGGTTTGTCGACAGAGAGTTTTACTTTATCGACGGGGAAACTTTGTTTGATCTCAGAGGCTAATAAGTGTGCAAATTTTTCAAGGGTTTTTCCATCATAAGAGGTAGAGAATTCTCTTACATGAGAAATGAGATCGCGATAATCGATACCTTCTGCAATTTCATCTGATTCTTTAATACCAGCAAAATCATAAGACAAATCGAGAGAGACCAATAAATCCTGGGGTGCATATTGTTCCTCTTCCAACAACCCGATACGGGCCATAACCTCGATTCCAACTAGTTGAATTTTTCCCATTTAGTTAACTTTTATGAAAATTATTCGAAAAGAGCGAGTTCCTTTGCGACAGAGATTGCTTGAATAGTTTCCTGCACATCATGAACACGAATAATCTCAACACCTTGAGGAATAGCAGCCAGAGCGGAAGCGATCGACCCGCCTAACCGATTCTCAGTTTTTGGCACATTGCAAAGATGATCAATCCATGATTTTCGGGATGAACCGAGCAATATTCCCCAGGCATCGTCCTTAAACTCTCTCAAGCTACGCATTAATATGATATTATGTTCGAGTGATTTCCCAAAACCGATTCCTGGATCTATCCAAATCCGCGGAAATTTTCTTTCACTTAAGTCTTCTTTTTTTTGGTTAAAAAAGGAAAGAGTTTCTTCGATAATATTTTGATAACTCGGTGCTTCTTGCATTGTTTTTGGACTACCTTTTACATGCATTAAAACAAAGCCTGCACCATAGGCTTGAGCAAGATCGAGTAGCTGTGTGTTTCCACCAGAAACATCGTTGATTATGTGTGCACCATATTCTAGTCCAATCTTGGCTACTCCTGGTTTGGTTGTGTCGAGAGAGATTATGAATTGATCTTTGGGAAGTTTTTCGAGGACTGGGAGAATCCTGCTGAGTTCTTCCTCTTCCGAAACGGGGTCACTTCCGGGACGGGTGCTTTCTCCACCAATATCAATTATTTGAGCTCCCTGTTGGATCATTTCTAAAGCCTGATTTACTGCAATTTCCGGTTCTAAAAATTTACCCCCATCGCTAAATGAATCCGGAGTCAGGTTTAAAATTCCCATTATTGCCGGATATTTTAGGTCAAAATTTTGACCATTAAATTGATAGTCAGGCATTCGTGTCTGTTATTAATTGTTCATAAATCAACCTAACTTCTTTAAATACATCATTAGAACGGGAAGACCAACCTAGTTCAGGTAGTGAAGTCAGAGGAGCGACTCCTCTACCTGTTCCACAAAGAAGGACTTCATCAAATTGAGAGATGTCCTGATCCAATGGAGAGGATCTGGTAATGGAAAAAGAATCTTGTAGTCGAGATATGAGATGGCGGAGAGTGATACCCTGAAGGATTCGTTTTTCTGGAATCATAAGATTATTGCCCTGAACAAAAATGAGGTTTGCAGTTGCAGATTCGCGAATGTCATTGTCCTTGGGGTCAATGATAATCCAGTCCTCGGATGTAATATCCAATTCAGAAAGTCTACCGTATAAATCTTTTTCTTCCGTTGATTTTGCAGCTGGTATTGGTCGGCGGTATTGCATGAGCCAACCTTCGACTTCTTTTCCATCGGATTCTGCGGGACGATCTGAGATTCCAATAGATTGCTCAAAAAGGCAGATTCGAATGAGTCCTTCGCCGCTTGATAAATTTGACAAATATTCATCAAGCCTCTTTTCGATAATCGTTTGATCGGGAATCCATTTCTGTCCTAAAAGTTGTGCCGATTCCAATAGCCTTTTAAGGTGTGCATCACGGAAGGGCATATTTCCGTTCGGTAACAATCGAATAGTGGAGAATGCCCCTGCAGTTCCCCAAGGTTCAAGATGTTTGGTCGGTTCTCCCGATATTGTCCACGCATGCATGACGAATATTCTGAATAATAGTATGTCCTTGATTGGTTAAAAATGATTCCGGATGATATTGCAATCCAAAGAGTTTACGGTCCAGATCTTCGAAAGATAGAGGAGTTTTACGAAGTGGATCACGTGCGGTAATTTTAATCGTCTCCTTTAGGGAATGTAAACTATCGGGGTGCACTTGAAGGGAATGATAACGGGCAACCCGAAGAGGATTTCCAATTTCCCTGTAGGTCTTACTTTTGGGAATAATTTCAATATCGGTTTCCACTCCATGTAAAACTTGATCCTGCCTTGAAATTCGAGCACCTTCTTCCTGTAGGATGAGCTGGAATCCCAAACAAATTCCAAGTATTGGTTTGTAACCCACTATTTCTCTGTAGAGATTTTTTGTTTCTGGATAATCATCGGGTTTCCCTGGACCTGGAGAGAACACAATAAGGTTAGCCTCCTTAATTTGTCTTTGTTTAATTTCTTTACGATCAATTACTGAAACCCTATCGAAATTTGCTAAGAGGTGTTCCAAATTTCGAGTGAAAGAATCCTGATGGTCAATAATGAGAATCATGAAAGCAAATCCAGAAGGGCACGGGCCTTCAAGTAGTTTTCCTTATATTCATATTCTGGTGTGGAATCGATTACAATACCTCCCCCAGTTTGAGTGTAGCAATTGTCGCCAAGGATTAGCATGGACCGAATGATTAAATTAAGAGAAATATCACCTTGGTCAGATAACATACCAAAACTACCTGTATAGGGTCCCCGAAAGCAGGGTTCCAATCGGTCGATCCACTCGATTGTACGGATTTTTGGACAACCGGTAATGCTACCACCTGGAAGCATTGCGGATAGAATTTCTGAGAGGTTGATCCTATCATTCAATGTCCCTTCAATTGTGGAAACGAGGTGGTGTAAATGGGCATATGTCTCAACTTCTCTAAATCGGGTGAGTTGAACGCTGCCGGCTTGGCAAACCGAAGAGAGGTCATTTCGTTCCAAGTCAACGAGCATATTGTGTTCGGCAACTTCCTTGGGGTCATTTAAAAAACGTTCAATGATAGAGCGGTCATTCTCGCTCTGGTTTCGTTCGTAGGTTCCTCCAATGGGCCTAGTTTTAATATGTCGATCTTTTTTATCGATGACAATTTCTGGGGAGCAACTAACCAGGGAAAATTCTTCAGTCTGTAATAAAAAAGCTTCTGGTGCCGGGTTGGCTAAATGTAGTTTTGCAAAAGCAAGAAGTGGATCAACTTTAACTTTTGCTTCGTGTCGTTGGGATATTTTTATCTGATAACTTTCGCCATCTAAAATAGCTTCTCTTGCTTGTGAGAAAATTTTCTCATATTCCTGAAAATCTAAATTACATTTCTGAGAGGATGTATGGAATTCGACCTTATTCAAATTGTGGATCGTGGAAAATTCTAGTGTTTTCGCGATTTCAGAAGCCCGTTGAGCAAGGCTTGATTCAATTTTAGTTTGATTGGGAAGTAAATGGATTATGGTTTGAGGACGGCCAAACCAACCATCAGGAATATTTAAATCTCTCTTTGCCTGAAGGTTCAGGCCGAGATGAGATGCAAGGAATTCATATCCAAAAAAACCGACCCAACCAGAAAAACTGAGGTTTGTTTTAGGAAAATCTTGGGTTAGCCGATCGATCCCCGATTTGACATCTTTTTGATCAAGGGAGTGGCTTTGAAAAAAGTCAAGATAAGCAAAAAAACCTCCTTCGGGATTTGCTTTGATCGCAATTTGAGAAGAGTTTAATGAGGAAAGATTGGGGAGTGGAAGAGCTTTATCGATAGAAATCATGGTAAATGATCAAGCAATTCCGGGAATGAGCAAATTTGAGAGGATTCAATGATCGGTTTACCGTAGAGCAGGGCAGACCAACCCGCATTCCGAGCACCTTCGAAATCGCGGGAATAGCTGTCTCCAAGATGAAGAAAAGAACTTGGTACTTCGTTCATTGTTTTTTCCACGGTCCGAAAAATTGCTGGATCCGGTTTCTCCACTCCCATTTCAGATGAAATAAATAACTCATCGAAGAGCGGAGTAATTTTGTGGTCATTTAACACCGAGCGTAAACGGGAATCATTATTGGACAATACGGCAAGACGATATCCGCGATCCTTTAATTTTTGTAAGGTTTTTTCAGCAGACTCTGCAATTCGCCAATGTTTACCTTCGGCAAATAAATCCCAAAGAATCTCAAAAACCGGATCAATCTTTTGTCCTTTGGCAAAAGGTTGAAAAATAGCAGTCACAACTTCTCGCCAGAAGTCTTTTTCTTCTCCCATTGTAATTTTTTTGTTTTTCTGAGCCTGACCAAAAATTTTGTAAAATCGTTCATTTACCTCTTCATCTTTGATCTCAATACCAAATTGCCGGGCGGTTTTTCCATAGACCGCACCAACAGATGGCCATGGTTGTATAAGTGTGCCTGCGGCATCCACTGTGAGTACTTTAATTGAATTTGGCATGTAAATCTAATGGAAATACTTTAGCAGTTGGTGAATCGTAAGAAATGTGAGAAGAAATAACGATTAAATTAATTCAAAGTATCATGCGAGTTTTTCCAAATGGATCAGGATTATTGCTTGGGTTATTGATTACCTTCGCATGTGCTTGGTTGTTTCCAAATAAGGGGGAAGAGAGGGAGTTTTTCTTTCCTGAGATAGTATCTAAGCTTGCGATAGTTTTAATTTTTCTTGTTCAAGGCTGGAACTTGAAAATATCGAGTTTTAGAATGGTTTATAAGGAGATTTATCGAGTTGTTTTAGTAAATGGACTTATTTTCATTGGTCCTCTCATTTTTGTGCTTTTATTTTATCAAGTCGGTTTTTTTCCAGAATATTGGATAAATGGGTTTCTATTCCTTGCTATTTTGCCTACTACGATTTCTAGTTGCGTGGTATTCACAACAGTTGCTGGTGGTCATTCAGATGTCGCCCTTGGGCATGCCACCGTGTCTAACTTACTTGCCATTTTTTGGGTGCCTTTTGCCTGGGTCGCCTTGGGGAATGGATCTGGAAATGAAATCGGTGAGCAGTGGATTTCTTTTGGTATTCATGTTTTTCCACAAATATTTTTTTTAGTAGTTTTACCATGCTTGATTGGTTGGTTGGTCTGCTATGTCTGTTTTAGAAATGAAAAAAATAGATTTGGAGAGCACCTCAAGAAAGCCACTTTTATTTGCATATTATTATTGGCCTACCTTGGTCTTTCAAAAACCGTTTTACGAATTGGGCGAGATGAATTCTTAATTTTGATATTTGAGTTATTTCCATATTTGATTTTGTTTTTGATATTCCATCTAGCATTAAGCTGGTTCGGAAGCGGGATTTTTAGTGTTAATCGTAAGCAGAGAGTTGCTGAGTTCTATTGTATAAGTCAAAAATCCTTGGTTATGGGCTTACCTCTTGCAGGTCTTTTGATTGGGAGCGCACCGCAATTCATTATAAATATTGTTTGTCCATTATTACTCTATCATTTCCTCCAACTTGCCGTAGGAGCTTGTTTTTTATCGCGTTTAAAAGAATGGTCGTCTCGAACATGTTAACAAAATTTACTCTTTTGTGGTTGAATGTGTTCGAAATTCATACGAAGAAATCTAAGTGATTTGTAAAAATTTTAAAGATAAAGAAAAAATGCGCCGAGCGAGTCGTTCTGCAGCAACCGTTTTAGATCGTCTTTGTAATATGGTTAAGCCCGGTATGAGTACTTTGGAATTGGATGAGGCTGGCGGAGAGTTAATGGGCGAGATGGGCATAAAAAGTGCCTGTAAAGGATATCGGGCGGGGCATCGTGTTTTCCCGTCCTACACTTGCCTTTCTGTGAATGATGAAGTTGTTCACGGAATTGGCGTGAATGAAAGGGTTTTAACGGAGGGTGATATTATTTCTGTGGATATATGTATTCGTGAAGACGGCTTTATTGGAGATAATTGCCGAACTATTCCAGTCGGCAAAGTTTCTCCTGAAGTCTCGCGTTTGTTGCGCGTCACGGAGGAATCTCTTTTTTTAGGTATTGAGCAAGCGATTGATAAAAACCGGGTAGGAGATGTTTCACATGCTGTTCAATCACATGTTGAGGATGCAGGATTTGCAGTCATTACTAATTTTGTTGGGCATGGAGTTGGGCGTACTTTGCACGAAGACCCTCAAATCCCGAACTTTGGAAAAAGAGGAACGGGGATGAAATTTCGAAAGGGAATGGCAATTTGCATTGAACCGATGGTTAACATGAAAAGCCCGCAAATTCGAATGGCAGAGGACGGTTGGACGGCTCTAGCATCCGATGGCCTTCCTTCGGCTCACTTTGAGCATACGATTTTGGTGGATAATGGGTCTGCGGAAATTATTACAATTCCAGACGGATACGAAAAAGCAGAAAAGTTTTTTGCAGAGGTACTTCCTGCATAAATATAAATAACACAGAAAAGATTTAAAAATGCTTAAATTACTCGCAGACTCAGTATTTTCATTTGATGTGGAATGGATTCCTGATCCGAAGTCTAGTGAAATTCTTCATCAGACCGAAGCAGTAGAACATCCTAGTCCACAGGCAAAAGCTTCATTTGAGGCGTTGTGGGCAGCCGCCCGCAAGGAGGGAGACCCTGATGATTATCAACCTTACTTAAAGACGATACTTTGCCGAATTGTTTCTCTCGCTGGAATTTTAAGAGAAAAAGTGCCTGGCGGAGGAGCTGAATTGAAGTTGATTTCCTTACCAACAGATCCTGAAGACTCGGCGAAGTCAGATGAAAAAGCACTGCTTGTCACATTTTTAAAGTCTGTGGGTCGAAAAAAACCTCAACTAGTCGGCTATAACTCTGCACAAGCGGATGTACCAATCATTGTACAGCGAGCTATAGTTAACGGTTTACCGGGTTTTGGTTTTTCTGACCGTCCCGATAAGCCTTGGTTAGGTGTCGATTATTTTGATGCACGAAATTCTGAGTACAATGTTGATTTGGCAGATGCACTTGGTCAATACCGAGATCGTCCATCACTTCACCAAGCTGCTACATTGAGTGGAATTCCTGGGAAAATTGATGTAAGCGGTGCTTCAGTCGCTGAAATGTGGGCCGAGGGAAAGCTCAACGAAATTGTTGCTTACAATGAGTTTGACGCTTTTACCACTCATCTCCTATGGGCGAGGGTTGCTCATTTTTCCGGTTTGTTATCATCCGAGCAATACGATAAAGAACAGGAGCAAGTAAGAGCATTACTGCAAGGTGAAATTCAAGGTGGACGTGTTCACTTGCAGAAATTTCTTGATGAGTGGGATCGATTGCTTGCCATTACCGGGCAAATTAAAAGCTCCTCGATATCTTAATTTTTGGTTTGCTGATTATCCAATTTCTGTCGCAACTCATGTTTGCCCTTTTAACCTTCAAATATACAATATTGAATTCTTATGACTAAATCGAAAACTGCAGAAGCAACCTTAGAGCGTTTACCAGAAACTCATGATCGTTTGCTCAAGGAAATTCGTAAAGGAATTATCGGTCAGGATGATGTAATAGAGCAATTGCTCGTTACATTACTGGCAAGAGGTCACTGCTTGCTCACGGGTATTCCGGGGTTAGGAAAAACTTTATTAGTAAAAACATTGTCAAAATGTTTAACCTTGGACTTTAAGCGTATTCAATTTACTCCCGATTTAATGCCTGCAGATGTTGTCGGCACAGAAGTTGTGGATGAGGACCCATCTACAGGAAAAAGGAACTTTAGATTTTCGCCTGGCCCTATTTTTACAAATATTGTCCTGGCCGATGAAATTAACCGAACCCCTCCAAAAACGCAGGCTGCACTATTGGAAGCAATGGAGGAGAGGCAAGTAACTGTCTCCGGGGAGACCCGTTCTCTCGATGCACCTTTTCTTGTTTTGGCCACGCAAAATCCGATTGAACTGGAAGGCACTTACCCACTTCCAGAGGCACAGCTTGACCGATTTTTACTTAATCCAGTCATTAAATATCTTCCTATTGCTGATGAAATTGAAATGGTAGGTGAAACTACAGGTTCAGCTCGTGAGGAACCACATCCGGTTCTTGGAGCTGAAGATATTATTGCGTTACAAGAGCTTACCCGGGAAGTGCCAGCCCCTGAAAATGTGGTTAGTTATGCTGTTCGACTCGCTTCGGCATCCCGACCCCAATCAGAGGATAGCGATGAATGGACTGTAAAGAGAGTAAAATGGGGTGCTGGGTCTCGTGGAGCTCAAGCTTTAATCCTTGCTGGGAAAGCACGTGCGTTGCTTGCTGGTCGACCAAATGTTTCCTGCGAGGATGTAAAGTTTATGGCAAAATCCGCACTTCGTCACCGAGTGCTGCCAAGCTTTTTTGCTGAGTCTGAAGGTTTGGATTCTGATGATATTATCGAACATCTATTAGAGCAAGTTGCTCAATAAATAGTATAAGAACTTTTATCCAAATTCTTAAGCGTGGCTGCTACTGTTGACCATAACCTTCTGGATCCCGCCCACCTTCATCGTATTGAAGATTACTCTCTTCTTGCTCGGGTAGTTGTTGATGGTGCGATGCCAGGAATTCATCGCAGTTTAAGGCAGGGCATGGGAAATGAATTTTTTCAATACAGACCATATGCACCAGGCGAAGATTTAAAATTAGTGGATTGGAAGGTTTTCGCTAAAAGAGATGAACTTGTGGCAAAGACTTTTCAGGAGGATACAAACTTTACGATTTGTTTAGTTTTGGACGTAAGTGCTTCTATGGGGTACGAAGGCAAACGAGCTTCTTGCTCAAAACTTCGCTATGCTTCTATGCTGGCTGCCTGTTTTGCGTACATCGCAAACAGACAGGGCGATCGATTAGGTTTTTTTGCTTACTCTGACGATGTAAAGGAGTGGATCCGTCCAAATTCAGGAAGTGGGCAATTAAATAGAGTTTTCTCAGCTTTGCATGGATTGAAAGCGGAGGGCGTGAACGCGCATGATTTTGCATGGGAGAGAATGGTAACTGGGTTGCCGGGGCGGGGGATGGTAGTTTTTTTGTCAGATTTTCTTGAGGCAGAAGATTCCCTCGCAGAGCAATTGAGGTTTTCTTTGTCCTCTCGGTACGAGTGCTTGTGCCTACAGGTTTTAGATGCTGACGAAGTTGATTTGCCAGACGGAGATGCCTTAAGGTTTGCTGAGATGGAAGGTGATCGGGAGATTTCCACTTCGCCACCTGCTATTAAAGATAAATATAAAACTGATATGGCTGGCTTTATCGAAAACTTACAGACCAAAATTTCTTCTGTTTCTGCAGAGTTTGAAAGTCTAAGTACTGATAAAGACTTAGGATATGCTCTGCGTCGCTTTCTTGGTATGAGATCTCGGAAATGAATCGAATTTGTAAATAAAATATGATCGAGTTTGGACAACCAGCTGCCTTATGGACCGGTCTTGCGATTGGTTTGCCTATACTTGCCCATATGGCTTATCGCAGAGTAACGGAAAAGTTTTACTTTCCATCTTTACGTTTTATTCGCCCCTCACAGATTCCCAGAACAGGTAAGCGTACCCCATCGGATATACCTCTTCTGTTACTAAGAATTTTATTATTTTTATTCCTCACTGCTTTGCTTGCTGACCCTTATTGGAAATCACCTGCAGTGCCTGTCTCGGAAGATGAAGGAGAGGAAGTTGTAATCGCAATTGATTTGTCACCCAGCATGGCAGGGTGGGGCGGATTGGAGGAAGCGAAGGAGAAGGCTCTTCTTCTATTAAATAATGAATCAGGTAAAATCGGTTTGCTTACTTTTGGACAATCCATTCTTGAGCAGATTGATGTTGGGACTGATCGAGAGACTATAAAAGTTAAGATCGAGGCTTTGAAAAATGATTGGAGTAGAGGGAATGCTCAGGTTATGCTTGATCGTTTACCCAATACATTTTCAGAAAAAGCTACCCGTCGGAAACTTTTTATTATCAGTGATTTTCAACAATCTGATTGGCAGACGGCTTACAGGGATTTATACGAATCTGAAATTGAATTTAAGCTTGTGAAGGTTGGGCAAACAACTGAGATTGAAGGTTTAAGGCAGAATAATTTAAGTGTTATGGAGGTTCGTGCCGTGCCTGCAGGTCCCAACAAAATTAGAGTTTGGACTGTTGTACGTAATTGGGATGATGTAAATAAGACAACAGAAATTGAATTAATTGCAGGTGGAAATCAGATTGGTAAAAATACAGTTTCAGTTCCTCCGCTTGGCTCGGTGCAAACTCAGTTTGTTATGAGCGAGGGAGATTTTTCTTCCTCCACAATTAGATTGGTTGGAGAAGACGAATTTCCTTTGGATAATGAAAGAACGGTTTGGCTGAAGGCTCCTCCTGCAAGAAGCTTTGGCTTTTGGATGCCTGAGCAAGAGAATGATGAAACAGAAGAAGAAAAATCTTTCCTTAAAACCGCTGTGGCTAGTTCGGGGGATAATGGTTGGAACCGGTGGGATTGGAATCAGGATAAGGCGGATGGACTTCGTTTGGGGGATGATCAATTACAAGTTGATTTTTTAATGGTTTTAGGACTCGGGAAATGGTTTGAAGAGGAACAATTAGGTATAGCCCTTACTGAATTTTTATCTAAGGGAGGTGTTGCTTTAATTACACCAGGTGACCTTTTTTCATCAACCGTATCAATTTTGAAATCTGAGAAGTTACTTGCATACAATTTTGTTCGCGTTGCAGGTGGTGCAGTACAAACAAGAAACCCTTTTCGAATTGGAGCTTTAGGAGAGAATTCATCCCTTGCTGAAATTTTTGCAGGGAAATCAGCCAGAGATCTTTACCTGTCTGCTATTCATCGCTTTGGTATTCTTAAGCCTGGTTCTGGTAGTGAAAATATTGAAGTTCCACTTCGAGATCGTGAAGGGCGACCCTTAGCTTTGGTCAAACCTTTTGACAGTGGTGGTCGACTCGTTTTTCTCCCATTTCGCATGAATACTACTTGGACAGATTTACCTCTCCGTAGCTCTTTCCTTCCGCTTCTTATGGAATTAACCCAAAGCAAAAAGATGAAATCTGCTTCTCGTGCCTGGCCTATCCTAGAACCAGGGCAGGAGTTAGTAGGAAATCAGGGAACTTTTATTGCAACAGAACCTGGTGCTTATCGCTTTGAGGACCAATGGATAGAGGTAGTACTTTCTCCATCTGAATTTATACCTAATACCTTTTCTCAGAATGTACTGTCCGATAGCCTCGGTGGATCCAAAAAGGGAACTGTATCGAAATTGAAGGGACTAGATTCGACCGAGGAAGATCGCAATCCACTGTGGATGTGGTTTGCAATGGCGGCGGCTATTCTCTTGATTATTGAAATGCTTTGGTCTCGTCCTTCTCAATACACTAAAACCCAAATTAAATCGGTTCATGCCTAACTTTCTTGAATTTATAAAGCGTGAGGCCCGATTTTTTATTTTCAGTCGGTCTCTTTTTGCTTTGGCGATTGGTTTTCTTACTTGGCCAACTTTGCTTTACTTGCTTGATCTTTACGATTCAGTATCTCCCATCAAGGAATCTGATGCTTTAAATTGGGTTTTTTCCGTTTGCCTGATATCCCTTTTCGTTTTTCTCGCTTTATTATTTTCCTCTTGGAAGAAAAAACCCTCGGTTAAAACCCTGGCAAAACAAATTGAAGGTGCAAACCCCGATTTGTTAGACTTACTTAATTGTGCGGTAGAATTGGAAGAGGCATCGAAGGTTAGATCGTTGTCTTTTATGGAGAAAAGGGTTTTAAGAAAAACAGAAGTTAAAGCTCAGGAAATCGCTTGGAGTCAAGGCACGCGGCCAAAGCCTCGATTTTGGATGTCTTTAGTTTTTGCTTTATCTGTGGGCTCTGTATTTACAGCCCTAAGTTTCGACCAAAGCCCCTTACAGAAATCCATTGATTCGTTATCAGAGGAACCCGGCCTTTTTATTTTCACAACAAAAACTGGATCATCAAAATTAGAAGAATTTCCAGCCAGTAATGAGTTTAGCAGGGGTACGGATATTTCTATTTTTGCTGATATTACTCGGGGGCACAGAGGAGAGAAGAGTTCGTTCATCGAATTTAAAGAAGATGGCCAAATAGAAAAACTGGAGATGCTTTCCACTTCAGTTTTAGGTCGTTTTGAATTTGTTGTTCCATCTTTACAAAATAATTTTAGTTATCGCGTAATCACTCCTTCACTTGAAAGCGAATGGCAATTGTTACAAGCATACGACCCTCCGGCTATTCGGATTGCGAAATGGGAAATTATCCCTCCAGAATATTTGAAATTACCGCAAATAGATCATGAGAATTTTGGATATTTGCGAGTTCCTGAGGGCAGTCTAATTTCTTTGACCTTAGAGGTGGAACCTGAGCCCTCAAATGTTGGGGCATTTATTGTGGAAGAAAATAATGAAATTATTTTGGACAAGCTCAATGCAACCACATTTCGTACAAGCCATTTATTAGACAGTAAATGGACAGGTGTTCTTCAATTAAGAGATTTAAATGCTCCACAACGAGAGCCAGTGGTTTATGAAGAGTTTATTTTTGCTCCTATCCCAGATGAACCACCGGTTGTTGAAATAACTGAACCGGCAAAGGATTTACAATTGGAATCTGGAGCAAGTCTACTTATTGAAGTCTTTTCCTCTGACGATCATGGGATTGCAGATGTGAGAATTAATATTTCACATGCTGGGGAGAAAGAAGAGGAAACTATATTTGTCGATCCTGTAGAAAAAGAAAAAAGGATATCTTACATTTTAGATCTGAGTGAACGAGCATTGGCTATTGGAGATGTTATAACCTATCTTGCTCTGGCGATGGATAATAAAGAGCCTGAGGGCCAGATTGCCCGCTCTGAAATTTATTTCATTGAAATTTTACCGCCTGAAGGTAATTCCACCGAGTCCGATGCTGAAATGAATGGAGAGCAAAAAGAAATTCCAGTCAGAGATTTCATTAATAAAACCAAGAAAATTATCCGTTCTACCTATGACGCTCTGCTTGAAGACTCGTTGAAGAAAGAAAAGCTAGGCTTGGCAATTGCTATGGATGCACTTGGCTTAAAAAACGAGATGACCAAAGTTTTTGATGAATTCGAGGGACAGTTTCCTATTGTGGATGGGATTGACTTAGGGGAATTATTGAACGAAGCAACCTATCATATTGAACAAACTGAGATTTATGCGGGAGATCAGATGCTTGACGATTCTCTTGAACCTTCGGAAAAAACTTTACGCAAATTGGTGCAACTTTATGCCTTGATGCAGAAAATGCAGAAGCAAAAAGCTAAGGGCAAGGGGAAACCCAAAGAAAGCAAGGAAACTGCTGGTAAACCTGAAAAAGATCAAGAGGAGGATTCAAAAGATCCTGCTGAAGAACTAAAGGAACTAGGTCAGGACCTTGAAAAGCTAAAGGGTTTTAAAGATCGGCAAAAAGAATTAAACAGGGAGATTGGGCGTTCGGCAGGTGCCGGTAAAAAGGGAGAAGCAAATCAAAAAATTGCTCAAGAACAAGAGGGCTTAAGACGAGATGTGGAGGGCTTACGAGATGAATGGTATAAGGATAGTGGAAGCCTCGGGAAAGTTGCATCATTGGATCAAGCAGGTGGCGAGATGAAAGATGCTGCTGGGGATTTAAGAAGGGA
>Ga0209631_10004126_pt1 | contig 16258 bp, 18 predicted proteins | sample COG_08_FD_184752 | JGI IMG/M metagenome (GOLD analysis project Ga0209631, IMG submission 184752) | Pelagic Microbial community sample from North Sea - COGITO 998_met_08 (SPAdes) (version 2) | ecosystem: Environmental > Aquatic > Marine > Neritic zone/Coastal water | place: Helgoland, sampling...
ATTCGAGTATATCAGCTTATAATATCTCCAATGTTAGGTTCAAATTGTCGTTTTATCCCTACTTGCTCAGAGTATGCGATGGAGTCCTTAAAAGAATACGGATTAATAAAAGGAACTTATTTATCAATTAAAAGAATTGGAAAATGTCACCCATGGGGAGGTCACGGATATGACCCTATACCCGCAAAGATGGAAAAAAAATAAATATGAATGAACAAAAAAACTTATTTTTAGCAATTGCAATTTCGATAGCCATAATTGTTTTCTTTCAACTTCTTTTTCCAACACCTATATCTGAGCCTATCCAAAATGCTGAAAATGAAGTTTTAGCTCCTGCTACATCAATTGATGAGCCAATACAAAACACTATAGAAATCATTAAACCAAAAGAAGATGTTCTTGCAATTAATGAAAGAGTAACAATTCAAACACCTTCTTTAACTGGATCCATAAATTTGCAAGGTGCAATATTAGATGATTTAACTTTATCGAACTATAAAGTCAGTCTGGATGATAACTCAGACAATATTGATTTACTATCACCTGACGGAACATCAAATCCTTATTATATAGAGTTTGGTTGGAAAGCATTAAACAATCAACAAGCGCTATTACCCAATTTAGATACTATTTGGAAATCAGACTCTTCAAATTTAACACCAGGCAATTCAGTAAAACTAAGCTGGACAAGTGATGATAATAATACATTTATTATTAATTTTTCAATTGATGAAAATTATATGTTTTCAGTTACTCAAGAAGTAATTAATAACAGTTCATCAAAGTTAGAAATTTACCCCTACAGACTAATAAAAAGAATAAACACACCAAAGACAATTAATTTTTTTATCTTACATGAAGGCTTAATAAGTCTCGTTAATGATGAACTTCTTGAAAAAAATTATGATGATTTGCTAGATGACTGTTCTGCTAGTATGCCTGTTAAAGATACTTTTTGTGATGCAAAAGGCCAAGGAGGTTGGTTAGGATTCACTGATAAATATTGGATGTCAGTTTTAATACCTGATCCTAACGAGCCAATAAATGTTAACTATCGTCATGGTAATAATGGAAGAGATAGTTATAGAACTGGATATGTTGGCCAGATATTTAATATATCTCCTGGTGAAACAATTAGTTATCAGGGTAAAGTATTTGCAGGCGCAAAAAAACTTGATATTTTGAGTGATTATCTTGATAAGTTATCTATCCCACGTTTTACAGATGCAATTGATTGGGGATGGTTTTCCTTTTTAACTAAACCTGTTTCGTATGCAATTAATTGGTTCTATGGATATGCAGGTAATTTTGGCCTTGCGATTATTGCCTTTACCATATTGATGCGATTAATTCTTTTTCCATTGGCACACGCATCATTTAAATCAATGGCAAAAATGAAAAAACTTCAACCTGACATGCAACGATTGAAGGAAACCTATCCTAATGATCGACAAAAAATGCAACAGGAACTGATGGCATTATATAAAAGAGAAGGGGCTAACCCTGTTGCAGGATGTTTGCCTATATTAGTTCAAATACCAATATTTTTCTCATTGTATAAAGTTCTTTTTGTTACAATTGAAATGTACCATGCGCCATTCTATGGTTGGATTCATGATTTATCAGCTCCTGATCCTTTAGGCATTTTAACTGTCTTTGGTTTAATCTCTTGGGATGTTCCAGGATTTTTATCAATTATAAATATTGGTATACTTCCAATTCTAATGGGACTTACTATGTGGCTTCAACAAAAATTAAATCCGGCACCAGCAGATCCTACTCAAGCTAAAATATTTGCATTACTTCCATTTGTCTTTACGTTCGTATTAGCGGGATTTGCAGCAGGTTTAGTGCTCTATTGGTCAGTTAATAATATTCTTTCTATTGCTCAACAGTGGTTCATTCAAAGAAAAATACTCGCTAAAAATGAGTAATGGCAATAAATCATTAAATAATTTTTTTAAAAATAATGAATTTATTGGATCATTTCAATCTCACAGAGATATAAAAAATATAATAAATACAAACGATTGTTGTTTTATTGGTAGATCAAATGTTGGAAAATCTAGCATTATTAATTCTATTACAAGAAAAAAAAATCTTGCTAAAACTAGTAAAACACCCGGAAGAACTCAATCTATTAATATATTTTTAATTAATGAAAAAATAAATCTTGTTGATCTTCCAGGGTATGGATATGCAAAAGTTTCTAAAGTTATGAGAGATAATCTAGCAGGATTAATTCAAGACTACATTGAGAATCAAGTAAAACTTATTCAAGCATATGTGTTAATTGATGCTAGAGTAGGTTTAAAAAATAGTGATATTGATATGTTCGATTTATTAAGTGAATCTAATCGTAAATTTTCAATTGTTTTCACAAAAATTGATAAGTGCTCTAAATCATATCTAGAAGAATTAGAAAATTCTATGCAAAGCTTGATGAAATCATACAATAAGCATTTTAATCAATTTTTTTTTACGAGTGCAAAAAAATTTGAAGGAATAATTGATATCCAAAAAGATATTTATGCTTTATCTAAACAATAATGAAATTTGATTTTTTATCAGAAAGTGATCAAGCTTATTTTATTCATAAAGCGTCTACACTAGTTGAGGCATTACCTTTTATTAGGGAGCATAGTGGTGACACTATAGTTATTAAATATGGAGGTCACGCCATGGGGGATCCTAAATTAGCAAAAAGTTTTGCTAGAGACATTGGCTTGATGAAAGAGGTAGGAATTTTTCCTGTAGTTGTTCATGGTGGCGGCCCTCAAATTGCAGAAAAGTTAAAAAATAAAAATATTGATACAAAATTTATAGAAGGATTAAGAGTTACAGATAAAGATACTGTAAAGGTAGTAGAAGATGTATTAGCGAATGAAATCAATGCTGAAATAGTAAAATCTATTAATGAATCAGGCGGTAAAGCAATTGGACTAAGTGGCAATAAAAACACATTATTAAGCGCATCAAAATTAAAAATAGAAATTAAAGACTCAGACTCAAATATTGAAAAACTTGTAGATATTGGTTTTGTGGGACAGCCAACAAAAGTAAATACTAACTTTATTCAAAAACATATTAGGGATGGGAACATTCCAGTTATTGCACCTTTAGGAATAGATGATAAAGGTAATTCATATAATATCAACGCTGATACTGCTGCTGGTTTTATTGCAGGTGAGCTTGAGGCTAGTAAACTATTATTGCTTACAGATGTTCCTGGTATATTAGATCAAGATAAGAAGTTAATTTCATCGTTAACCCTTGACGATGCTTCTAAAATAATTGATGAGGATTTTATTGTTGGAGGTATGAAACCAAAAATTCTAACGTGTGTTGAAGCAATGAAAAAAGGCGTGAATAAAACAACTATATTGGATGGAAGAATTCCACACTCTGTAGTTCTAGAATTATTTACTGAGCATGGTATTGGAACACAAATATATTCTTAAATTATGGAAACATTAAATAAACAAATAAAAACATGGATTTTTGATCTTGATAACACCTTATATTCCGCTGATAGTGGTATTTTTCAACAAGTGCATGACTTAATGGGTAAATTTGTTTCAAGTCACTTAAATATTGACATTGTCGAAGCAAAAAAAATTCAAAAAAATTACTATAAGCAACATGGAACAACTCTGAAAGGAATGATGGATAATCATGGCGTAGATCCTGATCATTTTTTAGCAGAAGTTCATCGATTAGATTATTCTATAGTGGGACCAAATCATCAACTTAATATTGAACTTAAAAAACTTGAGGGTCGAAAAATTATTTACACAAATGCAAACATGCAGCATGCTCTTGATGTTTTAGAGCGTATTGAATTATCAAATTTCTTTGATGAAATATATGACATTAAAATGGCAAATTATATTCCTAAACCTGAGATAGCTCCTTATGAACAACTTATTAAACAATTTAATATTCAAACTGACAGTGCAGCTATGTTTGATGATATTGCTAAAAATTTAGTTCCTGCCAAAAAAGTTGGTTTTACTTCTGTGTGGATTGATGCTGGTTACGAAAATTTCAGTGATGATATCCAATCGTCAAAGCAATTTTTAGATCATGAAACAACAAACATTACAGATTTTTTAGAGAATGTTAACAAAGGAAATATATGAGTGAATTAAAAAAAATTATTGAAGATGCATTTGAGAATAGAGATCAGATAAACGCGCAGACAAAGGGAGAAATAAGAGACAGTGTAGATGAAACATTAAGTCAGCTTGATACTGGATTAATAAGAGTTTGTGAAAAAAATGAAAATGATTGGATAGTTAATCAATGGATTAAAAAAGCTATCTTATTAAGTTTTCGATTAAATGATAATGAAATAATTAAAGCATCACATGCAACTTGGTATGACAAAGTTCCTAGCAAAACAGCTAATTGGTCAAAAGAAGATCATGAAAAAGCTGGTTTTCGATATGTTCCCGATGCTGTTGTTCGTAAATCTGCCTATATTGCTAAAGGTGTTATTTTAATGCCTTCTTTTGTTAATCTGGGAGCGTATGTTGATGAAGGTACTATGATTGACACATGGGCAACCGTTGGTTCATGCGCACAAATAGGAAAAAATTGTCATATTTCAGGAGGTGCTGGTATTGGTGGTGTCCTGGAACCATTACAAGCAAACCCAGTTATCATTGAAGATAATTGTTTTATTGGCGCTCGGAGTGAAGTAGCTGAGGGAGTTATAGTTGGTGAAGGATCTGTATTGTCTATGGGCGTATTTATTGGAGCTTCAACAAAAATAATTGATAGAACTTCTGGAGAAATTCACATGGGCAAAGTTCCTGCATATTCTGTCATTGTTCCTGGCACATTACCAGGCAAACCTTTGCCTGATGGAACTGTAGGTCCATCTTTGTATTGTGCTGTAATAGTTAAAAGAGTTGATGAAAGAACAAGATCTAAAACATCAATAAATGATTTACTTCGTGATTAATGGACAACATAGACTTTAACTCAACTAAACTCACTCAAGCTCTTGTAAAATGTAAGAGTGTTACTCCTGCGGATGATGGAGCACTTGAAATTGTTGAAAAACATTTATCTTCGATAGGTTTTAAATGTACACCTTTATTATTTACTGATCCCAATTCATATGATGTTAAAAACCTTTTTGCGTCTATAGGTACATCAGGCCGTCATTTAGCTTTTGCTGGACATACCGATGTAGTACCAGCGGGTAATGAAGAGTCTTGGCGCTTTCCACCTTTCTCTGCAACGATAGAAGATGACAAGCTGTACGGTAGAGGAACAGAAGATATGAAAAGTAACATTGCTTGCTTTATGTCAGCCACAAATAAATTTATTGATAAATATAGTAAAGATTTTGGAGGCGTAATTTCTTTTATCATTACTGGAGATGAAGAAGGTCAAGCAATAAACGGCACTCCAAAAATCATGGAGTGGACTAAAGAGCAAAATATTTCGATAGATCACTGCATAGTTGGGGAACCTACATCTGATAAAAATATTGGGGACAAAATTAAAATTGGTCGAAGAGGATCTATTAATTTTTTTCTAACAGTAAAAGGTATTCAAGGACATACAGCTAATGGTCACCGTGCAGAAAATCCAGTGCATCATTTGTCTAAACTTTTAACCAATATTCTTGCAGAACCACTTGATAATGGAAATGAATATTTTCTTCCATCTTCCATTCAAGTTCCAACATTCGATGTTGGTAATTCTGCGCATAATGTTATCCCTGAACTTGCAAGAGCCACAATTAATATTAGGTTTAATGATGAGCATACTGCTGAGTCACTAATTGATTGGCTAAGAAAAAAGATTGATGAGGTTTTTTCTAAAGAAAAAAATGCTTCGTGTCATTTTACGGAAGAAATTAGCGCTAGATCGTTTATTAATAAAGAAGGCGAGCTTACAGATATAATAACAACATCAATTTCTGATTCTACAGGACGAAATGAAAAACCTGAACTTGCAACAGATGGGGGCACATCAGATGCTCGCTTTATAAAAAACTATTGCGAGACCACTGAATTAGGAATTAGGAATCAAACGCTCCATCAAATAGATGAATTTGTGTATATAAAAGATCTAGAAGAGCTAGAAAAAATATATTTAAAGATATTAGAAAACTACTTTATTAAAAATTAATAACCTAACTTTATATCTACATCACTTTTTATTTTTTTATTTTTTTTTAAATCTATAAATCTTTTGTATAAATAGCTAATAGACGAATCATGATCTGTAATCGCAGCCACATGTGGGGTAATAGTTATATTTTTATTAGACCAAAATTTATGTTTTTTAATCAAAGGCTCTCTATTAAAAACATCTAAAGATGCAAAAAAGCTTGGATTATTTTTAATATGTTTTATCAAATCCTTCTCATTAACAGCAGGCCCTCTGCCTATATTTATTAGTAATGACGACTTTTTCATTTTTTTTAAAAAATTAGAATTTACAAAATTTTTAGTATTTTTAGTATCTGGTAAAATTGAAACAATTATATCACTTCTTTGTATAAATTTATTTATTGTTTTTTTATTATATATTTCAAATAGCTTATTGTTTGTTGTTATATTTCTTTTAAAACCAATTACATTGTAGCCAAGTTTTTTAATTTTAAGCGCAACAAAATTACCAATATAACCAATCCCCATTATCCCAATAGTTAATTCATTATTTAAAGGTGTGTATCTTTCATTCATCCAAATTTTTTTTCTTTGTGCTTCATCATAAGTTTTTAATTTTAATTGAAATATAAGTATTTGAGAGAGAACATGATTATACATTCTTATTCTCATTGTAGGATCCTTTACCCTAATAATAGGAAGGTTTCCTATATTTGGTAATTTAAGTATGTGATCAACTCCTGCCCCAATAGAAAATATTGCTTTCAAGTTTATCATTTTTTTAAAAATATTACTTGGAAGGTTCCAAACCATTGCTACATCTATTTTAGTTAAATCAACATCATCGTTGATTGTAAAAACTTTATCGTGTTTAAATTTCTTTTTTAAAGTATGAAAAAATTCTTCTTGATTAGAATATGTTGCATAGAAAAAAATATTCATTTTTTTTGATTATCTAAATTTTTTATTAACTGAAGATACTTATTTCCAATAACTTCCCAAGTAAATTCATTTTCTGCTCGTAATTTTGCTTTTTTTCCTAGTTCATTTAATTTTAACTTATTAGAAAGAAGATCTTTTAAAGAATTATAAAGTTCAGACATATCAGAAATAATAATTCCAGTCTCATTATGAATGACCGCTTCTGGAGTGCCACCAACATTCGAAGCAATGGACGGAATACCATAATATGCAGCTTCTAAATAAGCAATTCCAAAACCTTCAATGGAATTTTTCTTTGACTCATCAAGTGTAGGCATAACCATAAGATTGATATTTTTGAAAAGATATTTTTTTTGGTTTTCATTAATATCACCTAGAAAAATTACATTTTTGACAATATCTAATTCCAAAGTTATTTTTTTTAAATTTTCAAACTCAACTCCTGATCCAGCGATTATATACAATATGTTTGGATATTCTAATTTTAACTTTGCAATTACTGACAATATATATGCATGTCCTTTTCTTTTTTCTAATCTGGCTAAAGTTGCAATCACTGGCTGACCATTTATGTTTAAAATGATTTCTTCATTTAGGTGAATAGTATTTAGAGCACCTGGATAAATACATGTTATGTTTTGATTAGTGATACCAACATCTTTAACGAGATTTAATGTAAAATTTGAATTGGTAACAATCTGCGTAACTTTATTTAATGTTGAAATAACACGAAATTTTTTTGAAGAATTGTTAATAATTAGTTCGTTTCCATGAGCAAGACAAACAGTAGGTATAGATGATGAATTTAAAGTATCTATTGTTAACTCAAAACTTTTCCAACTATCACCAATAACATGAGAAATTTTATTTGAAGATAGTAATTTTTTTAATTCTGATAATTTTTTTCTTTTTCTAAAAAATTTTATTCCACTAATTCTTTTTATGCGTATATTTTTTTCGTATTTTAAATCATAATAAATATCATTTTTTTTATCATGCTGATCGGCAAGAACCAAAACTTCATGAGTTTTGCTTAATTCAATTGAGAGATTTTCTATAAGATTTTCTATACCTCCAATTTTAGGAGGAAAGCATTGAGTTAAAATAATAATCATTCAATATTGTTAACTATCTTGAAATGAAGATGAAGTGTACGTTTTATTTTAGAAGAGTGAGAGTTTTTATAAATTTTACTTTATCTTTTTTATATGTGTTAATTTAATGAATATATATATGCATAAATTGCATATATCTTATGATTATAGCTTGCTTGAATTGCATAATTAAAACATTATGTATACTTCAAGAAAGGAATAAAATGATAAAAAATATACTAAATTTTTTTGATCACACTTACAAAAATATTAACGATTATGCTTTTGATAAGGTTGATCCACAACTAGTTAAATACTTTAAAACTGAATATGGTCAAGAGTGGCAATCAGCTTTGACTGAACATTTATATAAGAAAGAGCTAAATAATGATAAAAAAGCTGCTTAACAAATTTTTTAGATCATTTACTTTTGATTATGATCGGGAACAAGTTGAAAGATACTTATCTCAATCAACTAATACTTACGATTTAGAACAAAGAATCCGTGAGTTAGATCAAAATAAAAAAACGAATCAATACTATATTTAAATATTACCAGAGTTAGAGGGGCTTAGTTACATTTTGTAACCAGTTCTTCTCCTCTAGGGTAAGAAATATTGATAATTTTTCAAATACCCTCTGGTGATAATCATTAATCCAATTTAATTCTTTTTCATTCAACATACTAGAATCTATAAGGTCTCTATCTATGGGTGCCCACGAAATATTTTCAAATTTAAGTTGATTTTCTTTTTCTTCAACTACAACGATAATATTTTCAATACGTATGCCATATTCACCCTCTTTATAATAGCCAGGTTCATTAGATAAAATCATTCCTGGTAATAATTCAACGCTTGGAAACATGCTCTTTTTGGAGATGCGTTGAGGCGCCTCGTGAACACTTAAAAAACTTCCAATTCCATGACCGGTTCCATGATCATAATCACAATTTATTTCCTGCAAACTCTCTCTTGCTAAATGATCAATATCTGTTCCCTTGGTACCCTTAGGAAAGATATGGGTTGAGAGATTGATATGGCCCTTTAAAACTCTTGTAAATCTGTCTATTTGCTCTTTATTTGGTTTTCCTAATATGATTGTGCGAGTAATATCAGTTGTTCCATCATAATACTGCCCCCCTGAGTCAGATAAATAAATAGAATTATTTTTGAGTGATACTGGGTTATTTTTATCTGCACGGTAATGAGGAAGAGCAGCATTTTTACCAATAGCGGATATAGTATCAAAAGAGACTGAATGAAATAACTCGTTTGGCTCTCTAAAAGATAATAGTTTATTGGCAACAGAGATCTCATTTTCTTCTTCGATACTATGATGGTTTTTTAACCAATATAAAAATTTTGTAATGCTTCCACCATCTCTAAGATGAGCATTTCTAGACCCCTCAAGCTCAATTTCATTTTTAGTTGCTTTAGGAATTAAGCAAGGATTTTGTAAATTTGCAGGTATAAGATTATTATTTAAAGCTAGATGATAAAAAAAATAAGATGTATTTTTATAATCAAAACCAATTTTTAAATTTTTAGTTAAATTCTTAAAAATATTTTCAATTTCTTCAATGGGTTTTAAAATCAAAAAATTACTAAGTCTATTTTTTAAATCAGTATTTAATTTTTCAATAGAAAGATATAAAACAGGTTTACTTTCAGCTGAAATAAATAAATAAGAAAATGCAAGAGGGGTATGCAAAATGTCATCTGCTCTGATATTTAATAACCAAGCAATAGAGTCAAGACTTGATAAGAAATAACTATCTAAATTATTATTTTTTAGCTCATTAACTAATTGGTCAACTTTGATTGATGCGTCAATTCCAGCATATTTAATTGGATGGTTAAAAATTATACTATATTTTCGTTCGGGTTTATCTTCCCAAAGTTCATCTATTAAATTAGGTGAGGTAAAATGTAATTTTGTTTCTTTCTCTTTGGCTAGCTCAACAATTTTATTTACCTCTTCGATAGAATGAAGCATTGGATCTAAAGCAACACATTTATTTTTATCAAAATGTTTACTTAATTCTGTAGAAAAATCGTTCCAATGTAATAAGGAAATAGCATTTTCATCTATTTGTTCTTTAGCCTGAAAAGTATACCTGCCATCTACAAATAAATTAGATGTATTATGACAAATTATTGCTCTTCCAGCTGAGCCTGAAAAATTTGTAGCCCAATACAATCTCTCAGCATCAGAGGGAATATATTCATTTAAAAATTCATCTGTTCGATTAATAATTAAAGAATCTATTTCCTTATCTTTTAATTTTTGTTGAATTTTTGCAATTTTTAAATTTTTCATAAACTTCTAAATATATCTAGATCAATATTTCCTCCAGAAATCATAACAACAACATTTTTATTCTTTAAATCAATTTTTTTAGATAACGCAGCAGTAGCTGCAACAGCACCTCCAGGCTCCACAACAATTTTTAAATGTTCAGCTAAAATTTTAATAGAATTTTTTACTTCTTGGTCTTCTACAACAATTCCTCCTGATAAAGTTGTAAGGTTTATTGGAAAAGTTAATTGTCCTGGTTGAGGTGTAATAATAGCGTCACAGATAGATTGAAATCCAGGTTTATTTGCAGTTATTTTTTTATTAAAGAGTGAATTTTTTGTATCATCAAATCCATATGGCTCTACGGCATATGATGTAAGATTAGGATACTTATATTTCAAATAAGTTGATGTACCTGCTACTAGACCTCCACCTCCACAACAACATAAATACATATCTGGTGTAATAGATAAATTCTCTAAATCCTTAGCAATTTCATATCCTGCCGTCCCTTGTCCAGCTATGATATCATAATCATCGTAGGGTTTTATAAGGATTCTATTTTCTTTCTTCTCAATTTCTTCTCCTATTTCTTCTCTTATTTCTTTTTGAGGATCATACAAAATAACTTCTGCTTTATATTTACGAGTATTTTCAATTTTAATTTTTGGCGCATTATTTGGCATAATAATTTTAGCGCTAATGTTATTTTGTGATGCAGCATAAGCTACAGCTTGCGCATGATTACCTGAAGAATATGCAACAAGACCTTTTAATTTTTGCTCTTTAGAAAGTTTGTTGATTTTATAAGTAGCGCCTCGTAGCTTAAATGATCCCGTTTTTTGTAAATTTTCTAACTTAAAATAGATTTTTGCTTCCAATAATTGATTTATGAAGTCATTTGATATTAATGGAGTCTTAACAAGCAAATGCTTAATTTTTTCATAAGCGGTTTCAATATTTGAATAATTAAAATCTGACATTAATTTTGTATTTTATTTGAATTGATGAGAAAAAAATATATTTAATTAAGTATGAACGAAGAAAATATTGTATCCCCTTGTATTAGTGTCTGCAAAACTGACCCTGTTAGTGGTTATTGCTACGGATGTGGAAGATCTAGCGATGATAAGAGAACTTGGAAAGATGAAAATACCACAAACGAATGGAAATTAAATAATATTGAAGAACTAAAAGGCCGTCTTAAAGGATGGCAATTAGAAGCTTTTAACGAGTCTTATAAATCAAAACAAGAAACTGGATTATCATTAATTAAGAAGAAGTTATTAGAGTCCCGTAATAGTTAAATTAATTATCAGATTAGTAGTCAATTTTTTTTAGATACAAACCACTTGCTGGGGCTGTTTGACCAGCAACTTCTCTATTTTTAGAATTAATTATATCTTCAATTGTTTTATTAATATTACCTTTGGCAATATCAACTAGTGTACCAACCATTATTCTTACTTGCGAATGTAAAAAAGATTTTGCACTTATCTCAATGATAATCTGCTCATCTTTATTATCAATAGAAACACTATCAATTGTTTTAGTACTATTTTTAGATTGGCAATGCGCAGAACGAAATGCATTCAAGTCATGTTTTCCTAAAAAAGAAGATGACTCACTTTTCATTTTTTCAATATCTAAATTTTTATAAACGCACCAAGCACGATTGACATCGATCGTTAAAGGGGGTCTTCTATTTATAATTTTATATACATACCATCTTTTTTTTGCAGAAAATCTTGCATGAAAATCATCCTCAACGAATTCTGCCTTTTGAATTGCTATAGGTTGAGGTCTTAAATGTTGATTTAACCCATCTCTGATGACATCTGTTTCAATTTTTTTACTAAGAGTAAAAGAGGCAACTTGACCATAAGCATGCACACCAGCATCAGTTCTTCCAGCTCCAAAAATTGTTACTTTTTCATTTGATAGTTTGACTAACGCTTCTTGAAGAGCACTTTGAATAGATTGTCCATTTTCTTGTTGTTGCCATCCAACAAAATTGGTTCCATCATATTCAATAACAATTTTATAATTATGCATTTAACTTATCTTGTACTGAGAAAGTAAAACCTCTTAAAAAATCTTCAAGACTAACTACTTTTTTTCCCTCTCTTTGAATAAACAAAGGGAGAATGGCTCCTTCTTTACAAGCTATTGTGAAATCTTTATCTATAATTGTTGAACTTTTCCCCAAGGCATTGATTTTTTTTGCCTTAATAATTTTTATTCTCTCTCCTTTATAAGTAAACCAAGATCCTGGTTTTGGTCCATGAGCACGTATATGATTATAAACATCATTTGCTGAATTATAAAAATTAATTTTTCTATCTTCAGACATAAATTTATTGGCATACGTTACTTTACTTTCATCTTGTTTTTTTCCAATAAGCTTGTTTTCAAACAACAGAGGGAGAGTTTTAATTAGTATTTTTTTACCAAGATTAGTGAGAATTAAAGTTAAATCACTGGAATTCATATCTTTATCAAGTGCAAAACTATCCTGCATAAGAATATCTCCTGCATCAAGTTTTGGAGAAATACTAATAATACTTATTCCTGTTTTTACATCACCTGCCAATAAGGCATGCTCTATAGGGGCAGCCCCCCTCCATCTAGGCAATAAAGATACGTGGATATTAATACATCCATATTTTGGGATATTTAAAAATTTTGAAGGTAAGATTAATCCATAGGCAATAACAATAATTAAATCAGGCTCTAAACTTTTAACCTGTTCTATTACTGTATCGTCAATTGAAGTAGGATGAAAAACTGCTATGTTATTTTTTTCTGCAATTTGGTGTACATCACTTTTTTCAATACGCATTCCTCTATTTTTTTTTCTTGGAGGCTGTGTAAAAACACCAACTATATTTAAATTATTTTCCATTAAAATATTTAAATGTTGAGCAGCAATATCAGGTGTGCCCATAAAAATAATTTTTTTATCTTTCATTTATTTTTTTAAATGTTGTAATTTTTTAACTTTTTTTATTAACATGTTTCTTTTCAGAGAAGATAAATAATCGACAAATAATTTCCCTGACAAATGATCGATTTCATGTTGTAAAATTCTTGCCTCAAAGCCATCTATTTGCTTCTTTATTATTTTTTCATTTTCATTGATGTATTCTAAAATAATTTCTTTTGGTCGCTCTACCTCCGCATATTGCTCTGGTAATGATAAGCACCCCTCTTCCATTACAACCGTTTCTTCAGAATATTGAATAATTGAAGGGTTAAATAAAATATAGTTAACTTTTTTGTTATTTTCTTTATCTTCAAAATTGATTGTAACAATTTGCTTTAAAATCCCGACTTGATTTGCTGCTAGTCCCACTCCTGGAGCCTTGATCATTGCTTCCATCATATGATTAGCAATGTTAATATCTTCTTTAGAAATAATTTTTAGTTTATTAGCTTTTTGACGTAAAACAGGATGTGGAACTAATAATATTTCCATAAAAATGACTAAACTATTTTTTTTCTAGATTGAAAAGCAGTATTGAGAGTATTCTCATCTAAATAATGCACCTCTCCTCCAATTGGTATTCCTTGCGCTAATCGCGTTACTGTTAAATCTTTAAAGATTTCTAATTTATCTGCGATGACATGGGTTGTTGTTTGTCCTTCCATCGTTGTACTTAATGCTAATATTACTTCTGTAATTTCATTTTGTTCAATTCTCTTTAAGAGTTTAGTTATTGTAAGTTCTTCTGTGCCAATACCATTTATTGCTGATAAGGATCCTCCTAGGACATGGTATAAACCTCTATAAAAACCTGTTCGCTCAAATGTCCACAAATCGGAAACATCTTCAATAATACAAATTGATTTTTTATCTCTATTAGAGTTTGAACAAATATTGCAAGGATTAGTCATATCAACATTTCCACAATTAGAACATTCACTAATTAGTTTATGAGAGGACTCTAAAGTTTGTATTAGGGGTAATAACGACCGATCCTTATTTTTTAAAAGATATAGGGCAATTCGTTGAGAAGATCTTCTTCCTAAACCTGGTAATTTAGAAATATCAGTTATTAATTTTTCTATAGCTGATCCGTCCATTACTTAAAAAGGTAATTTCATTCCTGGGGGCAATGGCAATCCACCAGTAACAGATTTCATTTCTTCTTGCGCTGCCACCTCTCCTTTTTGTTTAGCATCATTAATAGCTGCCACAATTAAATCTTCTGTTATTTCTTTGTCTTCAGGTTTCAGTAAACTTTCATCAAGGTCTATTCTCTTTACTTCACCTTTTGCAGTAGCAACAACTTTTACCAGTCCTCCTCCTGACACACCTTCAACTTCAATAGCATTAAGTTTTTCTTGTGCATCTGCCATTTTTTTTTGAAGCTGCTGAGCTTGCTTCATCATATTACCTATATTTACCATTATATCTCCTTTTGCTTTTCAGAATTAGTTTCATCAATTGTTTCATCAACCGTATCCGTAATATCAGTAATAGAATGAATACTCAAACCTGGAAGAGCCTCTAGTATTTTTTTTATTTCAGGATGATTTTTCATAACTTTAATTTCATTTTGTTGATTAACAACATCTTCTTCGCTAAGAGAACTGCCTACATTGCTATCCGAAGAATGAATTTGCCAAATTCTACCTGTCCACTTTGAAATAAATTTTGCGACATTCCTATTGAAGTGTGGGTCTCTTATAGCAGAAGTATTGATTATGACCTCCCCTTCCTTAAATGAAATTAATTTTACAGAATTATACAACTGAGCATGAAGTAATGCCTCTCTCTTCATATAAAAATAATCAACAAATTGTCTAAAGTTAGAAATTTGTATCGCGGTAGTTTTTACAGGTTCCTTTTTAACAGGTGAATCAATATTATTTGTATTACTCTCTATTTCGATTTTTTTTTTTACTGTGTTATCTGATGTTTCTAATTTAGGTTGATCAATCTTATTTGAAGAATTTTTTTTATTTGATTCTTCTGGTTGAGGACTATTAGTAATGAAGATAAGTCTTACAATTATCATCTCTCCATGCTGAAATAAATGAAAACCATTTTGTAATTCTTGAAAACCTTTAAATAATACTTGCCACATTACACTTAGTGAGTTCATCGAAAGCTGAGTTGCAAACTCACTTCCCTTAACTCTTTCCAATTCAGGAATTGAAATGTCATTTTGTATATTGGGTGAAATTTTGATTTGAGTAATAGAATGTATGACATTTAATAGCTCTTCAAAAATCATCAAAATATCAGCTCCTGAGTTATATAGATTTCTAAATAAATCTAATGACTCACTTGCCTGACCTTTTGCTATATGCCCCAGAAGTTCATAAATCTTTCCTCTATCTGCTAGTCCCAACATGTTTGCAACTGTCTCAGCACTAACTGAGGTGTCAGTATTTATAATAGCTTGATCAAGCAAACTTAGAGAGTCCCTAACAGAACCATCACCCGCTCTCACCAAAAGAGAGATTGCATCTTCATCTACTTTCACTTTTTCTAATTCTGAAATTCTCTTAAGATGTTGGATTAAATCTTTTGACTCTACTCTTTTGAGATCAAATCTTTGACACCTTGATAAAATCGTAACAGGAATTTTCTTAACTTCAGTAGTGGCAAAAATAAACTTCACATGCTCTGGTGGCTCCTCTAAAGTTTTAAGCAATGCATTAAAGGCGCTTTTCGACAGCATATGCACTTCATCTATAATAAAAATTTTAAATTTACAATTTACTGGCTTATATTTAACATTATCAATTATTTCTCTAACATCATCAACGCCAGTC
>Ga0209631_10004130_pt1 | contig 16248 bp, 15 predicted proteins | sample COG_08_FD_184752 | JGI IMG/M metagenome (GOLD analysis project Ga0209631, IMG submission 184752) | Pelagic Microbial community sample from North Sea - COGITO 998_met_08 (SPAdes) (version 2) | ecosystem: Environmental > Aquatic > Marine > Neritic zone/Coastal water | place: Helgoland, sampling...
GCCTCAGTTCATTAAGATAGGCGAGGCGGTAAGAGTTTCGACGACATCAGGCGAATATCTGGAACGGGTTAAATCTTGAGTTAGCAACCTGTTTGCTTTGAAAATTGGGTTTTACAGCGTTCCAGTTTATTTATCTCCTTATTATTATTTGACTTAACCCCTTCATTTAATTAAAGTAATTCTTTGAATTGTTTAATTGAAAGTTAATCGTTCCTTGTCGGTGCCCGCCTTTGAACCCAGCCTTCGTGCAATGAGATACCGAGTATGATTCCTGAGCAACCATTAGGTATTATTGAACTGATAACGCAATCCAGCATGATGGCAAAAGGCGTGTTGCTGATCCTTTTGATTTTTTCCATTACATCGTGGGCCATTATGTTGAACAAGTTTTTTGTTTACCGGTCTGCAAGAAATGAAGATAGTAAATTCCTCGAAGTATTTTCAAAAACCGAAAATCTCACGCAAATATATAATTTCGCCAAAAAGTTGCGGCTGAGTCCACTAGCACGGTTATTTTTAACCGGTTATCGCGAACTATACCTGTTTCAGGAAATGGCTAAGGATAATAGAAAAAAACACGGTGAGGCACCTTTACCCTCTGGAGAGAAACTGACGGAGAGGGATATCAAGGGAATCTCACTTGCGCTGAATAAAGCAATCAATCGGGAAGTAGCGCGATTTTCTCGGCGATTGGAATTTCTGGCAACCACTGGCAGCACGACACCTTTTATTGGATTATTTGGTACGGTGTGGGGCATCATGCATTCCTTTAGATCGATTGGGGTTCAAGGGACGGCAAGTATAGGCGGTGTGGCACCAGGAATAGCAGAAGCCCTCATTGCTACTGCGGCAGGGTTGGTAGCCGCGATTCCGGCAGTTATCTTTTTCAATTACCTCAATAATAAAGTTTTCCTGCTTACTTCCACGATGGATGATTTTTGTCAGGACTTTGTATATTTAGCTGAAAAAAACTTTACGGCTATCTCCGAAAAAAGAAAAATCATTTGACCTTCCAGGGTAATAAAACTTGTTAATTCCTGAACAAAACTAATGTTAAAACAACGACGCCCCTTTTTAGCTGAAATCAATGTAACCCCATTTGTAGATGTTATGCTGGTGTTGCTCGTGATTTTTATGATTACGGCCCCCTTGATGCAGCACGGTATGGATGTTCAGTTGCCCAAAGAATCTATCGCTCCCATTCCCATTAAAGAAATCCCAACGGTGACTGTGAAAAGCAATAAAAAAATATTCTGGAAGCAGGAAGAGTTGGCAAACCTGATGGCGTTGACTCGGAAAGTGGAAAAGTATGTTAGCAAAGATAAGAGTGCCGACATTTATTTTCGGGCAGATAAAATGTTGGATTATGGATTCGTTATGCGTGTAATGGCAACGGTCAAACAAGCGGGGGTCGAAAATATTGGAATGGTGACCGAACCTTAAAAACTCATGAAAGTCCAGTTTTCCCAGTCTATAGATTATAACCAGATGCTCGTGTTCTCCGTTTTCGGGCATCTACTCATACTCACCTTTGTCTTATTTTTTCCCAAGCCTCCTCTTGCAGTCAAAGCCATAGTCCCGGCTTTTATGGTTAGTCTTGTGGAATCTCCTTCAGGTAACAAGTCAGCTGTTAAGAAAAAATTTGTCAGGAAAAGTAAAGCTCCAATTAAGAAAAGCGAACCCAAAATAAAAAAAACCGCAGCTAAGAAAAATGTTGTTAAGAAAAAAACGGCACCTATTAAAAAAACATCGCAACCCAATAAAATAATAGCCGCACTTGATAAGCTGGATAAAAAAGCCGCAGCTGTAGTTTCTGTTCCGACAAAAAAAATGATTGAAGAGCTAGAACAATTGGCGTTGCTTGAGCGCCCTAAGAAACAAATTGCAAAGCCAAAAATAGAAAAACCTGTTTTGGAAGAAACCTTTCGTGACTTCGAGAAGTTGAAGGTCGAAAAGATGGAGATCGAGAAAGATGTGTCGTCAACTCCCAAACTCGAAAGCCTGCTTGAAGGTTTTGAAGATATAAAGATGCAAGAGGTACTCGAACAGGAAAAAATCGAAAAGCCGGTAGGCGAAGAAAAAAACGCTGAACCTGCTGTTAAGAAAAGGAATCTTTTAAAGGAGCTCGAAAAGCTGGCCAAGCTGGATTCTATAGTTCAAAAGGATGATGATGGTAAATCTGCAGATGTTGCGGTGGAAGATGTAGAAAACAAAGCTTATGATTCTATTTTGGAAAAGTTCGAATCGCTTGCTGTAGAATCTTCAAGGGTGAAGGTTGAAGTTGAAATTGCCCGGCTTGGCAGGTCAAATTTTCAGAGTAAGTTGCGAGCTCCTCCTGATTCGCCGGAAAAAACCGATTCAAAGAGTGTGGATGAATCGTATGTTTTTTCTGATCGAGAAGGGACTCCTGGTGCGGATGTCCAATCTCTCTATGCTGGGATGGTTCAAGAAAGAATATATAGGAATTGGCGTGATCCGCTGGCGGAACGACACAGTAAAGAAGCCATTATTTCATTCCATATTTTTCCAAAAGGAAATATTGATAAACCATTTATAAAGCAAAGCTCTGGGGTGGAGGCGTTGGATACCCTCGCCGTGCGTGCCGTTCTTGACTCGGTACCATTTCCTCATTTTCCGAAAGAGTTAAAGATGTCTAACCTTTTTTTAAGTATTTATTTTAAATATGTTCCTAAAGACGAGTAGAGAAGGCTATTTATCTGCATGGGTTTTTGTGATCCTTGTTTTTTTCTTTTGCGTAAAAGTAGAAGCCGAACCTCAAGTGAGGTTAGACATGGAAAAGGCAACCCAGAAAAAAGTTTCCTTGGCAATCACCGACTTTGTGTTTAAGGGCGGTGGGTCTGATGCTAGAGGGATGGGTAAAGAGGCGAAAAATATTCTAGAAAAAGATTTGCGTCTCTCAGAGCTATTTTCTCCCTTGAGAAAACCCGTCTTTGAAGAATTGGAAAGAATGGAGCAGTCTGGCTCTGAGGTGGATTATAGAAGTTGGAGGCAGGTGGGAGCGCAATGGGTTATTAAAACCGAATATGAAATGATATCCAAAGGACGAAGGCAGGTGTTTACTTTTCGTCTTTACGATGCTGTAAATAAAAGGTTCATGTTGGGCAAGCGTTACAAGGCATCGCCGCAACTGCTTCGCAAGGTGGTGCATCGGTTTGCAGATGAAGTGGTGTCGCAATTGACAGGGCAACGTGGCATTGCCGAAACCCAGGTGACCTTCCTGACGCAGGAAGGTGGTGGCAAGGAAGTGTATCTGATTGATTTTGACGGCTACAATTTGAGAAAATTGACCCGCGATAATACTGTTAATTTAAGCCCCGCCTGGTCGCCAGATGGGAAGTGGATTGTCTACACTTCTTATGCCGCTAATAACCACGATTTGGTTATGATCGACACTGCAGGTGAAAAACGCCAAACCCTGAATCGTTTGCCAGGTTTGAATGCGGCGCCAGCATGGTCTCCTGATATGCAAAAGATCGCATTGGTATTAAGCCGGGATCAGAATTCTGAAATTTATCTATTAAAGAAAAATAGACAACTACATCGATTAACGCGTCACTTTAATATCGATACATCGCCGACCTGGTCTCCTGATGGAAAAAAAATTGCGTTCACATCGGATCGTTCAGGAGCAGGTGCCCCGCAAATTTATATTATGGATGCTGAAAAAGGTGATAATGGGAAAGTGACTCGCATTTCATTTGGCTCCTCTTATAATGACAACCCCTCCTGGTCCCCCAATGGCGATAAAATCGCCTACACCTCGCGTGTGGGCAAGAAGTTTCAAATCAGCGTTTATGACTTTAATACACATAAAAGCCAGGTTGTGACAAAAGATGTAGGTAGCGCCGAACAACCGAGTTGGTCTCCTGATGGCCGGTTTATCGTTTATCGCAAACGGGTAAATGGAGGCTTTAATATTTTTATTAAGCGTTTGGGTGGTGACCGGGTACGTCAACTGACTTTCTCGGGAAAAAGCCATAGTCCCTCTTGGTCTCCTTATTTCAAATACTAAGCGTAGAAATTCCGAAAAAAAAACGTTGTCAGGTGGAAAGGTTTCGGTTAACATTCATATATACACATAAAATCAATATTGGCTTTAAAATCAAAACCTTTAGAAATTCGCAGGTTATGTAATATCTATAATATTTGTTGTAATTTAAACATAATTATATGATAATATACTTACACCAAAATTTTATAACAACAATAAATTCTGAAGTTTAATTCCTTTTCGGGTAATTTTTTCTTAAAGGGGTTTTATACAGTTATTTTTTAGATTAATCGGGAAACAATTCTAGGCGAGGTTATTATATGAATAAATTTAATTGGAAAATGGTAGTTGTAGCAGTTTTAATGATGTTTTTATCCACAGCATGTTCAAAAAAAATCATGCCCCCTGAAATCGAAACATCAAGTGGTGGCGTAGAAAGCTCTGATTTCACTGCATCCAACGGAGCCCCATCAGATGATAATGATTTTAGTGGCTCGGGTGGCCCTGGCGATTCTGATTTTTTTAGCGAAGAGCCCGTTCTCGAAAGCTCCAGTGCAACCAGTATTAATGCTGGTAATGTAGATTCAGCTTCAGCAACGAATAATAATGGAACCAATGGTTCTTCAAACGGTTCTGCAAAGCTCGGTAATGGTTCATCTGGCTCCTTTGAGGCTAATCCTTTTGATGGCAAAGCTAACGCAAATCAGGAAGCTCGTCTTCAATCCTTTCATGCTACAGATGATTTGAAGGATATCCATTTCAACTTTGATCAATATGATCTGGACAGCAATTCCAAAAAAGTGCTTGAAAAGAATGCAACCTACCTCAAAAGCAAACCAGATTTAAGAGTAGAAATCCAGGGGCATTGTGATGAGAGAGGTACTAATAACTATAATATCGCTCTTGGTGAACGTCGGGCCCACTCCACGAAAAAGTATCTAGTGGCTCAAGGTGTTAATGCGCATCGGGTGAATATTATTAGTTATGGTGAAGAGAAACCTTTTTGTTCTAACAGCAATGAAAACTGCTGGCACCAAAACAGAAGAGCTCATTTCATGGTAGCAAAATAACTGTGTTTATCAGTTAGTAATAAATCGTATATAATAGGCCGCACTGGGTTAATCCCAGTGCGGCTTTTTTTTTAACTATTCTCGTGATAAACGATTTCCTATGCTATCGGGAAAAGAGTAAAGCTTATGAAACTCATTAAATCGTATGTCTTTTTATTTTTTTTGGTTACGCTGGTACCTCCAAATGCATCGGCGGAATTGTTTGGTTCTGACGATGAGAAATGGAAAAAAGTTTTTATTGGTTTAAAGAAAATTAACTCTCGCCTAGTAAAGCTCGAGACTTCTGAATTGGCGAATATGATACACCAGCTTGAAGATTTGTTACGGCAGATTGAAGAAGTCAAACAAACCATTCCACAACTGCAGGGGTCTGTTGAGTTGAATAAATCAGAAAATCGGACTCATATGTCTAAAATCAGATCCCAAATAAGCGATCTGGAAGCTGAAGTAAAAAATCAGGTGCGAGCAAAAATCGATAAACAAAATAAAATCCTAAATCGTTTCCAGAAAGATCAGATAAGTTTAAAGACCGGGTTGGCTCAAGATATAGAGCAGTTCGAAAAGATGAACAAAGAAAACTTTAAAAGTTTTGCTTCAGCAAATAGAAGTACCTTGGAAATAGTAGTGCAAAAATTGGCAGCTCTGGACGAGACAACAAAAAAGAGTTTTGAGGATACTAAACGACTTTTTATAACAGATGTCATTCCTGCAATAGCTAAGGAAAATCTAGAGAATAGAAAAGCGATTCTCGAACATCTTTCCCAGTCGCGTGAGACCAACGAGAAATCATTGGCGGGCCTGTCTGAAAAAAACAAAATGCTAATCGATATTCTTGGAGAAAACTTAAAACAAGGTGCGGAGGCAAAAGAACAAATTGTTTTGATAAATGAAACTCTTGCTACAGCTAATAATAATTTAGCAGTCAATAATAAAAACTTGATGGTTGCGGATCAAAAGATTAATAAATTAGCTGAGACTTTGAATGCCCTGCAGTTGCAACACTCTACTTCCAGTGAAACTCTTGTAGCATTAAAAAAGGGTTTGGTTGAAGCAGGAGAGTTTGATCAGTTAGTCGATGAAAAGATTAATAAGCTTGCTGAGAACTCTGCGCAGCTGATTGCAAATGCGACTAAACTCGAGGGATCTGTTCTCGGTGAATTAAAACAGTCCTCGCAGAAAGAAGATTCTAATCAGGATAAAATCAATCTGGCTAATGAAAAACTTTCGCGTTTAATTGAGATTTTAAAAGCCATTGCAACGGAACAGGATAAGTTGGGTCAGGTGGTAAAGGCTCAAACTGCAATGAATAAGGCGCAGGCCGGGTTGGCAAAAAACCAAGAAGACATTAGGAAAGCGCTTGCTGACTTGCGCAACAAAGCAAATGTAAATATTTCCCGAAATGACTACATCAAAAAGACTTTAGGGAAGATCGAAAAGAAAAATTCTAATGCTTCGTCAGTGAAAAAGGCGAAGAGTGAATAATAAGCACTATTAGGTTGTTCCCCATTCGTAGTCGATAACTTACCGGCTTAGATAAACTCTCTCTATGGCAAAAGCAACCACCATTTTTAGCTGTCAGAAATGCGGTCATCAAGTTCCGAAATGGTTGGGTAGATGTCCCGAATGTAGTTCATGGAATAGTTTTGCTGAAGAGAGCCACCAACCCATATCTTCGAAATCGCGGCATAAAACAAAATCCCCCGCTCCTTCACCTATAACCAAAGTTCAATCTGTCCAGGAAAATCGTATGACCACAGGTATCGGTGAGTTCGACCGAGTTCTGGGAGGCGGTATGGTTGAGGGCTCGCTTATTCTTATTGGGGGTGAACCCGGCATAGGGAAGTCGACTCTTGTCTTGCAAAGTATGGGGCATCTGGCAAAGTTGGGGAAAAATGTTCTTTATGTTTCTGGCGAGGAATCAGGGTCGCAGATCAAATTGCGTGCCGAGAGATTGGATGCTCTTTCCGACAACCTTTTGATCTGTTCTGAAATTTGCATTGAAGGTATTATCAAATGGATTGATAAGGTTAAGCCTGAAGTTTTGGTTCTGGACTCGGTGCAAACGTTTTATACAGAAGACTTGCAATCAGCTCCGGGCAGTATTGGTCAGGTTCGTGAAGTCGCGTTTAAAATCTTTCAGGAAATTAAGCATCGAAATCTACCTACACTTTTGATCGGTCATATAAATAAGGACGGAGCAATTGCGGGTCCCAAATCGCTGGAGCATATTGTGGACACGGTGGTATACTTCGAAGGCGAACAGGGTCATGCTTATCGAGCTTTACGAGCCATTAAAAATAGATTTGGTCCAACTCCTGAAATCGGAGTTTTTCAAATGGAGCCTACGGGATTGGTTCCTGTCGAAAATCCTTCAGAGTGGTTTTTAGCAGAACGGCCCGAAGATTCCGCCGGATCGGCTATCGTTGCTACGCTAGAGGGAAGTCGTACTTTATTGGTTGAAGTGCAGGCATTGGTTAGCACTTCATCTTCTATTGGTATGCCGCGACGAATGGCGACGGGATTTGATCACAATCGCATGTCCCTTCTGATTGCTATTATGGAAAAGCGGTTAGGAATGAATCTACAGGGAGAAGATATTTTTGTAAACCTTGCAGGAGGAATAAAAATCACAGAACCTGCTTTGGATCTTGGAGTGGCGACAGCTATTGCAAGCAGTTTTCAAAATAAACCCATCGATCCGGAATTGGTTTTATTGGGGGAAGTAGGTTTGACCGGCGAAGTTCGTACCGTTATGCAGCTTGATGCCCGTTTGATTGAGGCGCGACGATTAGGATTCAAACGCTGCATCGTTCCGCATTCAGCTAGAAAGACAAAAAATCTATTGACCGAAGGGATTGATATTTGTTTTGCCAAAAATCTGTCGGAAGTTTTTGAACAAATTTTTTAATGGGATTTTTCAATGAGTGTTTGTGCGGTGGTGCCGGCAGGAGGGACGGGAATTCGTATGGGAGGAACGGTTCCAAAGCAGTTTCTGGAGTTGAATGGAAAACCTATTCTGTATTACACGCTTAAAACCCTCCAAGACTGTGGCATCATTTCCGAATTGATTCTGGTGGTGCCAGAAAAAGAATACGATAATGCTTGTACTGATTGGCTGGGCAAACCCGAAATCGTAACAAAAGTTGTTGTAGGGGGCGAAAAAAGACAGGACTCTGTCTATAACGGGTTTTGTGAACTTTCTCCGCAAACAGAAATTGTGTTGGTGCATGATGGCGTACGTCCTTTTTTGTCGCATCAAATGATTCGAGAATCAGTCGATGCGGCTAGAGAATATGGTGCGGCAATCACCGCAATTCCAGTAAATGACACGATAAAAAGGGTAGATGATTCGGGTTTGGTTTCGCAAACAGTCGATCGGGATGGCTTGTGGAGAGTTCAAACCCCCCAAGTTTTTCGTTATGAGCTTTTGCAAGAGGCATTCAAAAAAGCGAATTCCGAAAAATTTTATGGGACCGATGAAGGCACCTTGATAGAACACCTTGGAAAGCCGATAAAGGTTATCGAGGGTTCAGAACAAAATATAAAGATTACGCGTCCTGAAGATCTGAGGCTGAGCGAGATATTTATTTCCAAGACTTTCCCGAAAAATTAATTTCCTTAAAAATAAAATGGTTCTAAAATAATAATCAGCCATCTAAGCTTGAAAGTTCAACTTAAAATTTTAAATTAAATCAGGAGAAATATAATGTTGCAACCTGGAACCGAAGCACCCGCTTTTTCAGTCAATGATCATAACGGCAATTCGATAAACTTAAAAGATTATCTAGGAAAAAAAATAGTATTGTGGTTTTACCCCAAGGCGGATACTCCGGGATGCACGATGGAGGGGCAAGGTTTTCGCGATGATTTTAAGAAGTTTGAAGAAAAAGGAATTCAAGTTTTTGGGGTGAGCTTGGACAATGAAAAAGATAATAAAGCTTTTGCTGAAAAATTTTCATTTTCTTATCCCTTGCTATGTGATGTGAATAAAGATATTGCCTTGGCCTATCACGCTATTAAAAGTGCTGACGACCAACATGCAGCTCGAATCAGTTATGTTATTGGTGAAGACGGGAAAATATTGGAAAGTATTGAAAGTGTAGATACCAAGAATCATTCAAATGATTTGTGTTCTCGGTACTAAACCACCTTTGTAGTATTGAACAGTAATGGAGTGACCAATGGCTTATAAGGATACCTTGCTTCCGGAACCTCTAGATGATGGCCAGAAGAAAGAAAAAAAAGAAATTCTTAATAAGAGAATTTCTCCAGTCAATTTTGAAGATATTAATGATGTCGGGGATTTGGTTGAATCTTTTCAGTCAGCTTCTATCCAGGCGAGGAACCTCGGTCAATGCGCCCAGATATTTGGAAAAATGCTTCAAGATGACGAACGTCCAACAATAATTCTGGGTCTCGCTGGACCTTTGATTGCTGCTGGGTTGAGGAAGGTGATCCGCGATATGGTTCATTACAATATGGTCGATGTCATAGTTTCAACGGGAGCGATCCTTTTTCAGGATTATTACAATGCTCAAGGGGGCGGCCATTATTATGGGAGTCCTACTGCTGATGATGCGAAACTTCGCGAACTTTTTATCGACCGAATTTATGATACGTATGTCGATGATGAATTGTTTGTTGAAGATGATATGTTGATAGGGGCATTTGCCGATAAACTGGAGCCAAGAAACTATTCCAGCCGCGAATTCATTTCTCTTCTTTCTGATACGATTGACGATGAGGAGTCAATTCTAGTGACGGCTCGTAAAAATAATGTCCCCATTTTTTGCCCTGCTCTAAACGATTCCAGTATAGGAATTGGGCTTACCGAGCATTATTATAACTGTCGGAAAGAAGGGCGCAAACCTATTGCCATCGATTCCATCCGCGATAATTATGAGCTCACTCAAATTGTTGTGAAATCATCACGGACTTCGGCATTTTATGTGGCAGGGGGTGTGCCAAAAAACTATATAAATGATTCCGTTGTTATGGCGTATATTTTTGGCAAGGATACTGGGGGTCACAAATATGCTGTGCAAGTGACTACCGATTCGCCCCATTGGGGCGGATTGAGTGGCAGTACCCTTGGCGAGGCACAATCATGGGGGAAGGTGAATAAACAGGCAAACCATAGTATGGCGTTTGTGGAGCCTAGCGTTTCTTTGCCTTTGATCTATGGTCACGCTTTTCAAAAAGGTTTGTACAAAGGAAGGTCTAGGATGAAGTATGATTGGGAAGGGGACACCCTTAAGAAAATGGAAGCTGGCGGCTAATTTCGTTTCCCGAATTCATTATTCAAATCTAGAAAAATTCTTGCTCTGTCAATTTGAGGGATCGCCTGCAGTCGTGATTTAACCTCATTGATTCGTTTTTGAATTTCTTCCATCTCTTGATTACCCTCTATTTGCAGAAAAACATCTAATAAGGTCCTACCCTTTATGTGGTGAGTGCGAATTTCAGGGTTCGCCTTTACTCCGTGCATATTTTTAAAAACGGGATTGGTGATTTCGATTAATTCTTTTCGTGTCAGAGGATAAAGATTTTCGACCTCGGCATCATGTTCTCCGTCAACATGAACGAGAACATCCTGCACATTGTCAAAGGCCTTGATCACGTTTCTTCTCACCATTTCTGCAACACCATGGCCTTCTGTAACGGTCATTTCAGCGTCTACCAAAATATGAACATCTATGAGAATTTCTCCGCCAATGGTGCGAGAGCGTAAATCGTGAAAATGGATGACTTCAGATATTCCATTTAAAATGGAAGAGATTTTTTTAATATGCTCTTCACTTAATGCAGTGTCCATTAAATCCCGGAATCCTTCACGGGTAAAATCATAGCCTACCTTGCAGACCATCAAGCCGACTAAGCCTCCTGCCAGTGGGTCCATAATGGCAATACCGTTCCACGCGCCTAGGATACCGATAAATGCAGCAATCGATGAAATAGCATCGGTGCGATGGTGCCAGGCATTAGCTGTCAGAGAAGGACTCTTTGTAGCTTCTCCGATTTTACGAGTGTAGTGGTATAAGCCTTCGTTAATAAAAATAGAAAGCATTGCGATAGTGGCAGCTAGCCAACCTGGAGTTTTATCTATACTTTGGGTTATCGTTTCCCAAGCTTCATAGGCTATCCCCAGCCCCGTGATAATAATCAGCAGTCCTACGACTGTAGTGCCTATGGTCTCGGCGCGTCCATGACCATACGGATGATTTTTATCAGGGGGCAGTTGCCCCACGCCGTGCGAGAAATAAACAACCCCATCGGTAATGAGATCAGATAAAGAATGGAAGGCATCTGCAACCAAGGCAATACTGTTACCAAAAATTCCTCCGATAATTTTAATAAGAGAAAGGAACAGGTTGGCGAGGGCTCCTACAATAATTGCTTTGGTTCCAAGTGTCATAAATTCTTAGAGTTCTTGTTTAATAAGTTCACTATTTTAACATTTGCAGCAGGGAAGGGGTATTGATTCAATTCATCTGGTTTTACCCATTTCCAATGATCACATACAGAGGGGGAGAGTTTTCCCGAATGCATTTGGCATTGGAAGACATGAAGAGTTACCTGAAAACGAGTATAACTATGGCGGTGAGTCATTAACTTTTCTCCAATACGGATATTAACTCCAAGCTCTTCTTTTATTTCTCTACGCAAACATTCGATTTCAGTTTCGCCCGATTCTATTTTACCGCCAGGGAACTCCCAGAGTCCTCCCATTAACCCTTTAGCTCTGCGCTTTTGAATGTAGACATATCCTTTTTTAAAAATTACTGCTGCGCTGACCTGAATCCTGGATATTTTAACTGCTGTCTTAGGGGGTGGAAAAAAACCCTGTTTGTCAGATTGATTGGCTTCACAAATTCGTTTAAGTGGGCACTCTTTGCAGAAAGGATTTTTTGGCAGGCAGATGGTGGCACCTAATTCCATGAAAGCCTGGTTAAAATCACCACACCTTTTTTCCGGAAGAAAATCCTCCATAGTGTTCCAGAGTCGTGTCTCCGATTGTTTGTTATTGCCATTTTCATTTAACAACATCAATCGTGATAGAACCCGTTTTACATTGCCATCTAAAACAGGAACCTTTTTGTCAAAAGCGATACTCAAGACGGCCCCTGCCGAATAACGTCCTACACCGGGTAGTTTTAGAATCTTTTCCATTGAATCAGGAACTTTGCCGTTAAATTCGTGTTGAATCTGAATAGCAGACTTTCTTAAATTCCTGGCGCGCGAATAATATCCGAGACCCTCCCAATGTTTTAGTACCTTTGATTCGCTTGCGGCCGCCAGCTTTTCAGCAGTCGGGAAAGACTTCATCCATTTTTTATAATAAGGAATAACAGTTTTTACCTGCGTTTGTTGAAGCATAAATTCTGAGACGAGAATTCGGTAGGGATCGTTGTTTTTCCGCCAGGGCATATCGCGTTTTTGCTCGTCATACCAGCTCAGTAAGCGAGATTGTAAATTTATTTTTTTTTTGAGTGCGATCATAATGGAAGATAAGATCTCAAGAGAAATTGCGTACTGATTTGATAATAGAATGGTGGACTGAAAATTCTGATCTATGGCTCTAACTAGAAGGTTATTTGGCTCCCACTGTGGGTTAGACCCCTTGGGTTTCCTTGTTCCAGATTATTTTATGCAATTGGGTTTGTAGACGAACAGGGAGCCGATCTTCAAGAATCCATTTGACCATTTCCTTTAGCTCAAGTTTGTCATAAACAGGAGAAAACAGAATAGAGGCGGTTTCGTTGATTTTATGTTTTTTTATTAAGTCGCGGCTCCAGTCATAATCTTGTCTGTCTAGTATTACGAATTTGACTTCATCATGTGGGGCAAGGAGTTTTAAATTATCCAGGTTATTTTTTTTATGCTCACCACTGCCGGGACATTTTAAATCCATAATCTTTATTACATCTTGAGGTACTTTTTTTAGTGACAAGGACCCCCCTGTTTCCAGCATGACTTGATGCCCACTTTTAAGGAGCACATTCATTAAGGGATAGACGCCTTCCTGCATCAAGGGTTCTCCACCGGTGATTTCGACAAGGTTGACTTCAAATTTTTCTACTTCTTTGAGGATTTGATCGATGCTCTGGGTTTTCCCCTCATGGAAGGCATAGGCCGTATCACACCAGACGCAACGAAGGTTACAACCGGTCAATCGAACGAAAACACAGGGTAATCCTGTATAGGAGGATTCTCCCTGAACGCTCAAATAAATTTCGTTAACTTTAATCATCTCGTAATAGTTATAGCAAGACGGGTTCAGAGTAGAAAGTAATTGCTTACATAAGGGACTCCATCCTGACGTTAAGGTAAAAGAATTCCTTGCCAATGCATGGAGGTGGGAATGTCCATTGAATTATGAAGACTAATTTTTACTGTATCTCCTTCACGAAATCTTAAAGTTGCAGCCTATCTCCAATATAAGACCTGCTGAAGCTTAAATCAATAGGGAAGGAATGAAGCGAATAGACTATTAAATACCCAATCGGTTGGTGAGGATGCGTGTTCCCATGCGGGCTTTGGCGGTGAAGTCGGACCACGATCTTAATTTGGTGATCTGCTTCATAAGGTAGGTGGGACTGCGATAGAATCGCGCATGGCATTCGTCCTGAAGTTCCCGCAATTCTTCTTCAGAAAAATCTTTGTTCCAGAATTTGATTTTAAAATCGGCAGATGGGTTTTCTGCAAATCCTTGCCAATAATCTTCGGGAACGATTCCTTCCTCCAGCATTTGAAAATAAAGTTCTACTTTAGGATAGGGTGTGCAGATTGAAAACTGTGCGTAATCGGGTTTCAGTTTTTTTGCGAAGTCTACGGTTTCGAACATTTCTTCTTTGGTTTCGTGAGGAATGCCGATCATCATATAAGCGAAGAACCCAATTCCTGCATCGCGTGTCATTTTGCAGGCGCGTTCCACTTTTTCAGGAGTCTGGCCTTTCTGCAGGTACTTCAGGTGTTTCGGGCTGGCCGATTCTATTCCAAAATGGATACGATAACAGCCCGCCCGTTTCAACGCTGCAACAACTTCTTCATTGATGGTGTCAACACGAGCAGAAATTTTGAAGTGAATTTTAATGCCGCGTTCGACAATGAGATCACAAATGGCGAGTACATTCTTTTTATCGATAGTGATTGTATCGTCTACAAAGAATAGATCATCGACCCCTATTTTTGACAGTTGTTCAACTTCATCGACTACGTTTTCAGGGCTGCGAATGCGAAACTTTGTTTTGCGAATATCACAGAACGAACAAGCCGCTGGGCAACCGCGTGTCGCTTGAATAGTGAAAAATTGCCTGCCTTCACCAATGATATGTTTGTAGCTTCCAACATCTACCAAATGGCGTGCCGGAAATGGGAGTTCGTTTAGATCTAGCAGTTCTGTTTCTGCAGGGTTGACATGCTCTTCACCATCCGCTTTGTAGCCGAGTCCTTTGATAGATTTTAAAGATTCATTTTTTTCCAGTGCCTGAACCAAGTTGGTGAAAATCTTTTCACCTTCACCGAATACCACATAATCGATTTCAGATTGATGGAGGGTTTCTTTAGCATATAAATTCACATGCGGCCCACCGAGGCAAACTTTAAGATTCGGGTTCTCCTTTTTGAGGACGCGCGCGGTGTGTAAGGCATCCAGTAGATTGAAGGTCATGATGCTCATGGCGATCATATCGGGCTGAATTTCTTTCACACGTCGAGATAATTCTTCCTGAGAAACATTTTCAGGAGGGCAATCGATGAAATCCGGCCGGTTGCCCGTTTCGCGCTCATAATAAGCAGCGACATAGAGCAAACCCAGTTTCGGGTAGTAGCCTTTGCCGCCTTCGAGTGCTTTAGGCACCGAAGATTCAAGGGATATGGTTTCGGGTGGAACGAGGAATAAAATTTTCATGGGCTTAAACCACTTTTTCCTTTAAAATCAGAGACTTATTTTACCACAGATTATTTTGAAAGGACGGTCTAGAGTGAAGCCTGTCGTCACAGTCACCAATTTGTTTCCTGAAAAAGCGTTGGAAAAACTAAATCCTCATTGTGATTTGAGAACCAATCAGACGGACCATTCACCTTCTGCTTCGGATTTAGAAAAAATAGCCTCCGAAAGCGTTGTTATGATCACTTACTTATCGGACAAAATGGGTCCAGGCATTATAGATAAAGGTCCAAATTTAAAGCTCATTGCCAATTATGGGGCTGGATTCAATAATATTGACGTGGCTTATGCAGCTAATCATGGAATCTGGGTCACTAACACGCCCGGAGTTTTGCACGAAACCACCGCTGATCTGACCTGGGCTATGATCCTGGGCGCGGCGCGGAATATTATTCCGGCTGAGCGGTTCACTCGTGACAACCGTTTCAAAGGGTGGTCTGCAAAAATGTATCTAGGGGGAGATGTTTATGGCAAAACCTTGGGTGTGATCGGTTGTGGTGAGATTGGTTCGGCGGTAGCCCGGCGAGCATCGGGATTTAATATGAAAGTCCTCTATTGCAATAGAAACCGCATGGCAGTGGAAAAAGAAAATACATTAAATGCGAAATTTGCAACGCTGGAAGATTTGCTGCCTCAATCTGATTTTGTGACCGTGCATGCACCGCTCACAGAGGAAACAAAATATATGATCGGCAAAGAACAACTATTGATGATGAAACCCACCGCATATTTTATTCATACCGCGCGCGGTAAAGTGGTGGATGATGCGGCATTGGTTGAGGTATTGAAAGATGGAAAAATTGCAGGTGCCGCGTTGGATGTTTATGAAAACGAGCCGGCTCTTACCGAAGGTATGACAGAACTGGAAAATCTGATGTTGCTGCCACATATCGGCAGTGCAAGTTTTGAAACTCGCGATCGCATGGCAGATCTTTTAGTGGATAATGTTTTAGATGTTTTAGGCGGAAAAACTCCGCCTTGCCTGGTGCCGGGGTGGGGGAAGTAGTCTCAAACGTTAAACCGGAAATGCATGATGTCGCCGTCTTGAACGACATAATCTTTACCTTCGACCCGCAGTTTGCCAGCTTCTTTTATGCCTGCTTCGGTTTTGTGTTTTTCCAAATCTTCCAAGCTATAAACTTCAGCGCGAATAAAACCTTTTTCAAAATCTGAATGGATAGCTCCTGCTGCCTGTGGGGCTTTCGAGTTTTTTGGAA
>Ga0209631_10004131_pt1 | contig 16246 bp, 12 predicted proteins | sample COG_08_FD_184752 | JGI IMG/M metagenome (GOLD analysis project Ga0209631, IMG submission 184752) | Pelagic Microbial community sample from North Sea - COGITO 998_met_08 (SPAdes) (version 2) | ecosystem: Environmental > Aquatic > Marine > Neritic zone/Coastal water | place: Helgoland, sampling...
CTTCTTGATAATTACCTTGACTAGCCGTAATTTGAGCTATTACATACATAATATTATGAGTATCAATAGCCTCTAAAGCTCTTTTCTTAAGCGCTGCTTTTAAATATAGTAAGCCTTCATCTGTTCTATCTTGGGTTATTAAAAAAAATGCGTACTTTTTCAACAATACCGCATGATTATATGAACGAGATTCAAAATCATCATCTAGCAAGTCCAATAAATCAGCTTCAACCTCTTCATTTCTATTCTCTAACATTTTTTTATCAATTTTAATTAATTCATAGTAATAATATGTTGAAAGAGTTGGACTAGAAGATTGAGGCACCGCATAGGCGAGTGCTGACGACATTAAGATAAGAATAAGTAAATAATTTTTCATATTATAAATTCAATTGTTGTAAGCCCTCTTTGCTGTACCGCAATGCCATTAAGGACTCTTGGCTTAAATTTCCATTTTAGGACTGCTTGTATTGCTGCAGCATTGAAAACACCTGAAGGATTTGCTTCAACCACTTTAGCAGTTAATACAGACCCACCTTCATCAACTAATAACTCTATAACAACAACGCCCTCTACGTTGTTTAATAAAGCGTTTCTTGGATATCTAGGTGTAATTCTAACTAACGGAATTAATCCACCGTCACCCATATACTTTCCGCCACCTACAAAAGCTCCATTAGTATCTATGGGCATTTTAATATCAGGAAATTTAATGTCTAACTTTGGAGTAGGCAATGCTTTCACGTCAGGTGTTTCTAGTTCAGGCGGTGGAGGTCTTTTTGGTGGAGGTGGTTTGTCTGGAAGCCTCCTGTCACGCTCTTGTAAAGTATCATCTTTTTTCAGCCTAATAAAATCAACCATTTGCCCATCTTTCATAGCGTTAATATCAAGATCACCTGGTAAGATCAATAAATACATAAATATAAAAAGAAGAAAAGCTGAAGAAATTCCACCAGTTAAATAAAGAGAATTTTTTTTAATCTTTATCTGCTGCGATTGATACATTTTGAACACCAGCAAGTCTCACTTGATCCATTGTTTCAACAAGAAGTCCTGTTTTAGAATTTTCATCTGCTTGAATGATTACCGAACCTTCGGGATTTTCAGCCTTTAATCTTTCAACATTAGCTCTAACAGCTCTAATATCAATCATCCTTTTATCAATCCATATCTCATTATTTTCAGATATTGCAATTAATATGTTGCCCTTCTCATCAGCTACTGCAGTTGAAGCATTTGGTCTATTAACCTCTACACCTGTTTCTTTGATGAAAGTTGTAGTTACAATAAAAAATATAAGCATGATGAAGACAATATCCAACATTGGAGTTATATCTATATTTGAATCTTCAGGTATTCTTTTTTTTCTTCTTATCATTTTTCAAACACTTCAATTTTGTTAGAAACTCTATCATTAATAAATCTTTCAAGAAAAGTAATAGCAAAAAGTCCTGTTATAGATATTACTAATCCTGTCATTGTCGGTAATGTTGCTTTAGATATACCACCCGCCATAAGCCTAGGATTCCCAGTTCCTGTGAATGCCATAACATCAAAAACTTCAATCATTCCTGTCACTGTTCCCAGTAAGCCTAATAATGGACAAAGTGCCACTAATCCTTTTATCTGGTTTAAATTCTTGTTCTTTTTCAAATTAATATCTGCAAGCGACATATCTTTAATCTTATTATTAACCCAGTCATCCTTACCAATTAGATCTTTATAAGAGCTAAAAGAAGAATCTATAAAGTCATCTAAAATAAATCTATAGAAATATATTCTTTCTGAAATTAATACCCACATATAAACAGCTACAAAAAATAAAACAATAAGGACTGTACCGCCTAGATTTATAAAATCACTTACTAAACTAAAAGGTAATAATAAGTAGTAAAGCATGAATTATTTAGAGGCTATTTTACCAATAGCTTCTTCTTCTATTATTTGGATAATTTCTCTACTTCTAGTATCTAATTGATTATGGACAAACAATAAAGGTACAGCAGCTATTAAACCAAGCATAGTAGTAACTAACGCTTGAGAAATACCATCCGCCATGAGCTTAGGATCTCCAGTACCAAATAGAGTAATAGCCTGGAAAGTACTAATCATACCAATAACAGTTCCCAATAAACCAAGAAGAGGAGCTACAGCAGCAAGTAACTTAATAGTGCTTATACTTTTTTCATAAATAGGTCCTGTGCTCGATAAAATAGCTTCAATCTTAGATTCTAATTGATCCTGATCTAGTTTATCTTTCTGACTCAAGACATTATCTATTTCTTTAAGAGGAGAGCCTTCTTGAAAGTTACCTGTCTCAAGCTCTTCGATAAGAGATTTCTGACTATTGTATAAAAACATGAATCTAAAAGATCCAATCCCAAGACCAGAAAATAATATTATTAATATAATGTACCCAGGTATTCCACCTTGGTTAATTCTTTCAATAACGCTAGGATTTTGAAGAATTAAATTAAGTAATGATCCTCTAGTTGGGTCAATCATGAACTCTACATAATCACCATCTTCAAAATTAGATAAACCTTTAAGACCAGATCTTGTATCCGGTGGATTAGATGATAAAAATTCAAGAGATTGTTCTTCAGTAATAAATCGTAAATAATTTCTATCAGCTATTGAATTGAATTGACCAACTCTTATAACTTCAAATATTTCATCTTCACCACTTGTATTTAAAACAGAATAATTAAATTTAGAAACCTTACCTGAGGCATTCATTTCGTTAAGAAGTTCATACCACAAGGAATTTAACTCATTTACAGTAGGCAATGCTTTTCGTTCTGCTAGATCACCCAAAAACGCAATTCTATCTGGATATTCTAGGTTAGTAAGGGATTGATTGAAGTTACTTTTTGCATCACCACTTAATTGTCTAACTACTCCAAAGAGCTCACCAAGTGTTCCAATTTTAAGATTAAGTTGCTCTTCAAGATCGGAGAGCTTGCTGTCATTATCCTCGAACTGTTTGGTTAACTTCTTTTCTCTATTCTTCTCTTTTGTTAATAACCATTTAGCATCGTTTAAGAGTTTTTGCTGATTACTTTTGTTTTTAAGAAAAATATTAATTCTGTTTTTATTTTCAATAGATCTTAATGTTGTATTAGATTTAACTAACTCAAGGAGTTCTTCTATTTCTGTAGGTACGTTAGCAATTTCATTTTCAGATGTTTCTTGTGCGAAAAGACTGAAACTAGCAAACAATGATATTGCAAAGAATAAGAAGATAAATGAAAAATGTTTATGTAAATTATTCATAAGATGTAATTGGAATATTGATTAATGTAGGTGGTGATTGTTTAAGAGCTATTTTTAAGCCTTCTTCAGTAGATCTTTTAATTGCACCTGTAGATTTAACCCATGAATTAGATGAAGTGTTCCAATACCCAGCAGTATCTCCATTTGTTGTCACAAACATTAATGCAACTCTTCCTACTCTTAAAAAATCAGCATTAAAATCTTTATTTTCAAAGTTAACAGAGCCTCTATAGGCTTCAATGGTTCTGCCATACTCATTTTCTATTTGATAAGCTTCAGCAACCTTTCTAAATTTTTCAGAAGTTGATATATCGCCTCTATCCATTACTTCTTTTATGCTTGCAAGTCTCTCCAATCTTTCATCTAGCAAAAATGGTATATCTAATTCAATAAATCTCTCAAGAGAATCGGTCATTTTTAGCATCAGAGGAATAATATTTATATTAGTGTTATCTAAATCAGCAATTTGTTTTAATATAGAATCAATTTCTTCTAATTGAGAATTGATTATCTTTTGAAGCTGATCATTGTAAAGTTTTAAATTTTCATACTCTTTAAATGTATCTATATATTCAAATTCAAGATCTCGAGTATCTTTGTCGATCTTATTAATTTGCTGTTGATTCCTTGAAGCTTCTTCAAGAGAAGATGTGGTAATTGCAACTGAATCTTTTAATTTATCAGAATTATCAATCTGGGAGGATTCTTGAGCAAACAAAGGCAATGTAAATGCCGCAAGTAATAAAGAAGTATTTTTTGTATTGAATTTCATGCGAATTATTATAATGCAAAAAAAAAGAAAATATATACAAAATGCATATAGATCTAAACATAAAAAAGGCAGCCTAGACTGCCTTTTTTAATCTACCTTCTATTTAGAAAGTTGCTTGAAGCGTTAAGCTAATGGATGGACCCATGATAGGGTAAATACGGCCATTAACATAAAACGGATTAGATGAAGATCCACCTAAACCAGCATCTTTATCAGGGAATGAATCAAATATATTTCCAGCTGTCATAAATATAACAGTGTCATCATTGATATCATATCCAACAGTTAGATTGGTATCAAAATAAGGACTACCTTTAGTGTTCTCGTAGTAATTCATGTGACCAATTCTTGTTGTAGATGTTGATGCAAACCAATCTTCATAGCTCCATGAAGCAGAAAGAACTTGTCTTGATCTTAATATGTAAGATGAATCCATGTAACTTACTCTTGGAGTACCTTGCTCTGAAGCAAATTTGTTTTCAATATTATTAGTTCCTCTGACTGAGAATCTGAAATCACCAATAGTATCTGTAACTAATGAATAGTTCATTGACCAGTCTAATCCTAGATACTCCTGACCAGCTAAGTTAAGCGGTTGGTTAGTAATAGATGCAAATCCTTCGACAGCATTTGGATCATCCGGCTGTACACCACCATTTGGTTTACCACTTCTGATAATACTTGCATAAATATCAGAACAATATGAACCTTCTAGTGTTTGTGCATTTTCTAATGGAGTTCCAGCTTCTTGAGCACGACAAACTGCTTCTTCATAAGCTATTTGACCTGCACTACTGTTACTTACGATATCAGTAAGAACAACTTTATAAGCATCCAACGTAATTGATAAATCTTCAGCTGCTTGCCAGACCATACCAAGTGATGATGATGATCCAAGCTCTTCTCTTAGGCTTTTGTTACCTTCAGTAACAATAACAACATTTGATTGGCTATAAGGACCACAATTTTCAATATTTCCATTAACTAAGAAACACTGATACCAGTCAACAATACCACCAAAACCTTCTGTTCTTTCTTGGAAAGCTCTTTGCATATCAGGAGCTCTAAATGACTCAGAATATGAACCTCTTAGAAGAACCTTGTCATTAGGTCTATATTCAAAGTTTCCACCAACAGTAGTTCTATCTACGTTAGCAGAAGCATCGTCATATTCATCAGAACGAGCAGATAATGATATCGCAAGTTCTGTAGTTACTGGGAATCTTAATTCTCCACCGAATGAAGTTCTGTCTCTAGAACCTCCACCTTCAGCGTAACCCGTACCCCAAACAAGACCATCTTTGTTATTTTGTGAAGCTTCAACATCGTATCCAGTTTCTTGATACTCAACAACAGCAGCAAACCCGATTGGTCCACCTGCTAACATTCCAAATTCACCAACAAGTGATGCAGTATAGAAGTCTGAGAATGAAGTCGCTCTTTCAAAATTATCTATTTGATACTCTTCATAATCCCAACCGTTTGTATATTTATCCATAATCCATGGAACGTTTAAACATGTTGGTTGACCCCATGAATATGCATAGTTATATGCACCATATGGATTTGAAGGTGTTCCAAAACCACCATCCCAATATCCATCAGCATATAAATCAAATGCATCCATCACACAAGGATTTCCTAAAGCATCAGTACCACCTATATTAAAGTAAAGATCTTGCATTGTTGCTGCATTCCATGCGTTACCATCACTTTCTGAAAGATAATCATTAATTGTAGCTGAAACGTCATATTCCCAACCATTGTTAAGAGTACCTCTAACACCTAAATCAAAAGTTTCTGATGTTTCTTCGTATGTAGTATCCCAACTAGGCGGATTGAACATTTGAATTGCGTTCCAATCCATCATGTACATAACTCCACCAGTTACAGGATTCGGTAAAGCAAGCTCAGCTGGACCATAGTCAGAATAACCTACTGACCATCTTCCAAAATCCCCAAGAGGATAGTAGAACTGAGCAAAGTAAGTACCAGTTGTAGTTGTATTAAACTGCATAGCTTTAAAATAAAGTTCAGCTTGTTCATTTATAGTATAAGTACCTGAAGCAAACACAGAATTATTTTCTCTTTCATTTCTGATAGTTTGTGGAGGTGTAAGTTCCTGAATACAAGCTGTACCTGGAATTGGGTAAGTTGAGCTATATGCCTGGTAGTTATTTTCTACAACGCCAGGGATGTTATTCGCTCCAGCACATGTGTAACCCATGTTTTGACCATCAGGGCCATGAATAGAACTTGGACCCCAGAACTGATAACCACCAACTGAAGGATCTGCACCGTACATTCTCATTGCCCACCAAGGGAAATCTTCGTCTGCAGTTTTACCATCTCTCCAATCGTCATGCTCAGGTCTATCTAAAGTAGTCATTGGATCGACTTGTGTTGCTTCAAGAGCTACAGTCCATCTAAATTTATCCATAGTTCCACCAGTAGTAAATTCAATACCAACATCGCCACCATTTCCATCTTGTGCTTTCGTGAACTGAGTTCCGGTAGCTCTTAAGGTAGTTCTTTCGACACTGTCTACTAGAATAACGTTGATAACACCCGCTACAGCTTCTGAACCATAGACTGAAGAAGCTCCTGCTGTTAGGACCTCGATTCTAGATACCGCTGCTAAAGGAATTGAACCCCAGTTAAATGATGAAGAATTACCGTTATATGGGAAAGGGTAATCAGCCATTCTTTTACCGTTAACGAGAACAAGGGTTTTTCCTGGACCAAAGTCTCTTAAATCGATAACTTGGTTAGCTGGAGTAAATCCAATTTGATAGTTCTCACCATTAGTCATACCTGCGTTTTGAGTAAGGTTAGATACAGCATCGTAAACAGTTGAATAACCATTAGCATCTATATCAGCTCTAGTAATAACCGTTATAGGTGTAGCACCTTCTAGATTAATTCTTTTAATTCTTGAACCGGTAACACTTACCTTACCAACATCAGCGACTTCGTCATCTGATTCTTCGTCTTCTGATACAACTTCACTTACCTCTACAACCTCTTCATCAACTGGTTCATCAGCAAATGTATTAAAAGATGTAAAAGTAAATGCCACTAAAAATAATAGTGATATATTAAATAACTTATTCATATGTTTCCCCATATAAAAAATAAAATAACGTGAAATGCTAGTGCATAACACTCGTAGAGCCTATTTAAATACAATCTTTACAGATTTGCAAGAAAAATTAACTATTAAATTTTAAGAATAAAAATTGTTATAATTGATATAATTAGTAAGAATTTTTATAAATTCTTGAAAATACTAATCTATCATGTAAAGTTAGCTTTACACGTCATCATAATTAAGGACTTTAAAATGTTTATTAAAAAATTAGTTTTATCTTTAGCTCTTTTAAGTATTTCTTTTTTTACTTTTGCTGATGAGCAAATTCCTCTTGAAAAACTCTTCTGTTACGGCGAAAGTTCTGGTGGGTCTCTTTCACCATCAGGAAGATACTACGCTGCCATGGTTCCCTCTTCTGAAGTAAATTGCTCTATAGACAATCCTGCAGATAATGAGGTTATTAGCGTGCTTATAGTAATAGATCTAGAGAATGATATGGAATCAAAACAAATGTCTGGGACATCTATGAATGCACGAATTGGAAATTTTAGTTGGCTTAATGATGAGCAATTATTAATACAAAGAAGTTGTATGGCTGATTACTTAGATTGCAACTCTCTTTATACACTTAACGTTAATACTGGCAAACAAGGAACATTGTTAAAAGTAAAATCTTCAAAAAGTGGTGATGGAATTAAATATGGTGCTGTTTTTGATTTAATGCCACAGTTTAAAAATAAGATACTAGTAACTGTTAACCGACAAGCCACCTTTACCTATAAGTTTAGAGATTTGTATTGGTTAGATATAAATACAAAAAAACTAACAAAAATTGCTGAAGTTCCAAGTATTGATGGTGAACAATTTGGTAATTGGATGATCGATAATGATGGCAATCCTAGAGGCTTTACAACTACTGACGACAGAAATAATGATGGAAAACCAAACTCCCCTTCAGATGGTCTTTATACATCAATTTATTATATGGACATTAATTCTAAAGAATATTCCAAAATATCATACTGCCGACATCAGGAACCATGCTTCATGCCCTTAGGCTCATCACCATTTGATTTTGATAACAGATATATGTATGGAGTCGGTCAGGCTGTTCATGCTGATGGAACTATTCATGAGCTTACAGATACAAATGCAGTTTGGTTACTTGATACTAAAACTATGAAATTTGTAGAAAAAGTTTTTCATGATCCTGAATATGATTTCTCGAATCCTCGCCAAGGAAGTGGAACAGGATATATTTTAAAAGATCAATTAACCGAAACTATTTTGGGGTTAAGTTATTACACTTCTAAAAGAGAATATATTTATTTTGATCAAAATTATGCAAATTTAAGAATGTCAGTAGAGTCAACATTTCCGGGTATGAGTATATCTATGAATGCAAATGATGATTTTTCGAAGGTAATTATCAATGCTTCATCTCCTACAAACCCAAATACCACATATTTTTATGATGTAACAAGAGGAAGTATAGAATTCATAGACCAGTATGCCCCATGGTTAAGCAATTATAAGCTAGGAACAACAGAGCCTTTTAAATTCGTTACAAGAGATGGTCTCAAAATGAATGGTTATATTTCTCTACCTCCGGGATACAAAAAAGGTAAAAAAATCCCTTTTATAGTTCATCCTCATGGAGGACCAAATGCTAGAGATAGAATTGGTTACAACCCAGAAATTCAAGTATATACAACAAGGGGTTATGGTGTAATTCAAGTTAATTATCGTGGTTCAGTTGGTTTTGGTCTAAAACAGATGAAACTTGCAAATAAACAATGGTCCCTAACTATGCATGATGATCTACTCGACGGACTATTTTGGGCTAGAGATGAGGGCTATGTTGATATGGATAAAGTTTGTATCTCTGGTGCAAGTTATGGTGGTTATTCTGCAATGGTTGGTATAACAAAAAATCCAGACATATTTAAATGCGCTATTAACTATGTAGGTGTAGTTGATTTAGTTACCCTTATGAGTGATAAGCAGTGGATGTTTAGTAATATGGGAAGACCTCAACAACATATCGAAATGGGAAATCCTGAGTTTGATGGAGATCTTATGTATAAAGCTAGTCCTGTACATTATGTTGATAATATTAAAGGTGAGTTATTTGTTATACATGGAAGAAAAGATAGACAAGCATCTTATCAGCAAGTTTTAGAATTAAAAGCTGCCCTTGAGGATGCTGGAATACCTTTTGAATATATGATCAAAGGTGACGAGGGTCATGGATTTTATTCAGAAGTTAATAATCTAGAGCTCTATCAAAGAATGGAATCTTTTTTAGCTAAAAGCCTCAACTAGTTTAAAAAGCCGCAATTCCTGTTTGTTCCTGGCCTAGTATTAGGCCATGAATATCGTGGGTACCCTCATAAGTATTCACTGCTTCAAGATTCATGCAGTGTCTAATAACATGATATTCATCAGTAACTCCATTTCCACCATGAATATCTCTTGCCGCTCTTGCGATATCTAGAGCTTTTCCGCAGTTATTTCTTTTCACAAGTGAAATCATTGAGGGTTTCATTTGACCATCATCAATAAGTCTACCAACCCTTAATGCAGCTTGAAGTCCAAGTGTTATTTCAGTTTGCATGTCAGCAAGCTTTTTTTGAATTAATTGTTTTGATGCAAGAGGCTTTCCAAATTGTTCTCTATCTATAGAGTAGCTAAGTGATTGCGACCAGCAGTATTCTGCAGCACCAATTGCTCCCCAAGCTATTCCATATCTTGCTGAATTTAAACAAGTAAAGGGGCCTCTAAAACTCTGGACATCTGGTAAAACTTTATCATCTGGAACAAAAACATTATCAAGAAATATCATTCCAGTTGCTGATGCTCTCAAAGCAAATTTTCCATTAAGATAAGGTGTATCTAATCCAGATGATTCTCTATCAACTATAAAGCCTCTTAGAACTCCTTGCTCATCCTTTGCCCAAATAATTAATACATCAGCTATCGGTGAATTTGTAATCCAAGTTTTAGATCCTGATAATTTATAGCCACCATCACATTTAACGCCAACTGTTTTCATGCTTGATGGATCAGATCCAGCATCTGGTTCAGTTAAACCAAAACATCCTATCAAATTACCTTGTGCCATTTCTGGCAAATAGAAATTTTTTTGATCTTCCGATCCAAAATTAGATATAGCATACATTGCTAGAGATGATTGAACGCTAAAAGCCGATCTGTAACTGGAATCTACCCTTTCAATCTCTCTCGCAATTAAGCCATAAGAGACATTATTTACCCCAGAGCAGCCATAACCTTTGATATGAGGTCCAAGTAAACCTAATTCGCCAAGCTCCTTATAAATACCTTTGTCAAAAACCTCATTTCTATTAGCTTCAAGAATTCTAGGCATTAAGGTGCTTTGACAATAATCTTGAGTAGTTTTTTTTATTAAAAGCTCTTCTTCGGTTAGCTGATTATCAAAGTTAAGTATATCTGGAATCATATTTGACCTTTTTTTTGTTAAAGGGATTCTATTCTAATAATCCCATACCTTGGTTCAGAAAAAATTATATCATTTTTTAAAAGCATTTCTTTTGCTAGATCCATCATTATTTTACTGTTACCACAAATTATAATAAGTGGCATCAAATCCTGATATTGAAGAACAAAATCTATTACAAGATCTTGCGCTTCATGATGGCGAACCCTATGGAGATCTAAATGTGTAATACCGCTTTCAACAAATACATTCATAACTTATTATAGGATCAACTAAGGAGATTTCATAAAGTATGGCCAAAATTCATTTTTTTTATTCAACCATGAATGCTGGTAAATCAACCGCCCTTCTTCAATCTAATCATAACTATAAAGAAAATGGCATGGATACAATGCTATTTATTCCTAAGGCAGATGCCGACAAGAATAATGGTTTCATTGAATCTAGAATTGGCTTAAATGCAAAGGCAGTTATTGTAGATTTAGACTTTGATTTTTATGAATATGTTAAAAAAAATAAAACCGAAAACATTCACTGTATTTTAATAGATGAAGTTCAGTTTTTAAGCAAAGATCAAATAATACAAATTAGCAAAGTAACTGACACATTAAATATACCTGCTATGTGTTATGGAATAAGGACTGATTTTAGAGGTGAATTATTTGAGGGTAGTAAATACCTGTTAGCTCTTGCAGATAATCTTGTTGAATTGAAAACTGTTTGCTCCATGTGTCCCAGAAAAGCAATTATGGTGGTTAGATTGGATCAGGATGGAAAGGTTTTAACAGAAGGTCAAAAAATTCAGATTGGTGGCAATGAAACCTATCAAGTGGTTTGCAGGAAACATTTTAGAAGTCTCACTAAACTTATATAGTTATAAAGCCCTTTAGGTAAGTAACTGCCTCTCCACCGATAATAACTCTATCACCCTCTAAAACACATTTAAGTTCTCCACCTCGAGATGATACTTGTTTGGCTAATAAAGAATCTTTTCCAAGCTGCTTAGCCCAATAAGGAGTTAGAGTTGTATGCGCTGAACCTGTAACAGGATCCTCATCAACACCTGTAATAGGAAAAAAACATCTAGACACAAAGTCATAATCTAAACTCTTAGCACTTACTATTAAACCTCTAACTGGAAATAATTTTAATAAACTTTTATTAGGTTCAATATTATAGATTATCGATTCATCTTCAAAGATACACATGATATCGTCACGCCCTTTAAAGGCCTCAATAGGAGTTTCTCCAATCATATTAATTAAGTCATCATCAATTGGAATAGGTGCATACTGATCAACTGGAAAATTTAAATATAAATAATTATTTTTTCTTATTACCTCTAATGAACCGTTTTTACTTGAAATGAAAGTAATACTATTAGCATCTCTATTAATTTCAGTAAAATATATATGAGCAGCAGCTAATGTTGCATGACCACAAAGATCAATCTCCATTAAGGGTGAAAACCACTTGATCCTATAATCATTACCTTCTTCATAAACAAAAGCAGTTTCGGATAAGTTATTTTCAAGAGCTATTTTCTGCATAACTTCATTCGGCAAGAATTCTGAAAAAATTACCCCTGCCGGATTACCTTCAAATATTTTATTTGTAAATGAATCTACTTGAAATAATTCTAAACGCATAAAAAAGTCTTTAAATTAAATGGTGGAGCTAGGCGGGATCGAACCGCCGACCTCTTGCGTGCCACGCAAGCGCTCTCCCAGCTGAGCTATAGCCCCAAAGTTGGTGAATTATATATCACCATTGTTCCTAATGATTATTATTTGCTATATTTAAATCATATGAAATATAAAGAATCTAACTCAATTTCTCAAATAGGAGTAGAGATAACTGATGTGGATATATCCAAACCATTAGGTAAAGAAGAGTTAAATACTATTCATGATCTTTGGGTTAAGAATGCAGTGGCTATATTCCCCAATCAAAAACTCTCACATACTGAATATAATAATTTTGCAATGCAGTTTGGTAGCTTTGGAGATGAACCATTTTTAACACCAATGAAATCACAGATTCATATTGTTGAGCTTAGAAGAAAGGCAACTGAAGAAGCAATGCATTTTGGAGGGAGTTGGCATTCTGATTGGTCATTTCAACCTTCTCCACCAGCTGCAACTATGTTGCATTCAAAGATAGTGCCCCCAATTGGTGGAGATACATTATTTAGTAACTCAGCACTAGCTTATGAGGAATTGCCTAATGAGCTTAAAAATAAGGTGGATAATCTAAATGGCATACATAGTGCCAAACTTCCTTATGCTGATAATGGTTTTTATGCTTTAGAAAATAAAAAAAGAACAATGAAAATTAAATCGTCTAAATTGGCAAATAAACATCACCTTCACCCTATTGTTAGAGAGCATATTAATACCAAGGAAAAATCGTTATTTATTAATCCAGTTTATACCATTGGCGTTGAGGATATGGATAATATGGAAGCATTTGAACTTTTATCAAAACTATTTGAGCATATGACACAAGACAAATATATCTATAGACATCAATGGGATGAGAATATGTTAATAATGTGGGATAACAGATCAGTTATGCATATGGCCGAAGGTGGGTATGATGGTTATGAAAGATTAATGCATAGAATTACTATTGCTGGTGAAACTCCAATCAAGTCCATTCAGTAATTCAAAAAAAAGGGGCGCTAATAGCGCCCCTTTTAAAAGTTAATTAAAACTTAGAACCTCCAAGAAGCTCCAAATCTAATTCTTCTAGCAGTCTGATAGTTTGTTGGTCTTAGATAATTAGTATCTATACTTCCAACTCCACCACCATCTTCACCATACTCATTGATATCAGTAATAGCATCTAAGTCTAGGATATTAAACACATCCATTCTAAGAGTTAGATCACCATTAGCAACCGGAGGATTCCATGCAAGTAATGCATCTAGTTGAATAACCCATGCACTTTGTGACACAGATCCTCTTGGAGTTAAGACTCCGTTACAGTACCAAGATGAAGCACCATAAGCTGCAGCATAAACATCAGTAGGATGTTCACCAATACAACCATAGTATCTAGGAGATGTTACAGACATATTCATACCACCAACAAGATTATTAGCTAACATTTTTGAACCATTAGCTTTAAATATATGTTTTCTATGGTTAGGTAGTTTTCCATAACTTCCGTCAACTAAACCAGGCTGGTCGAAATCTTGGGTAATACCAGCATCGTCCTGTCCGTTATCAGATTTTACAGTACCTTCATAGTTACCTACAGTGTCTGAATTAGTATAAGCAAGTCTTAATGCCCAATCACCATCCCAAGCTTTTTCAAGCTCAACAGTAACACCATCGTATTCACGAACTGGTTTAGGGTAGTTTAAGTCTGCAGCAGAAAGAGTAACATACTGATCAAATTCTGGAAGATATACATTCATATCATTACCTGGGTTAGTAAGAACATATTGATGGAAACCGGTAAATGCAGCACAACCTGTTGGATCACCGTTACCAGCTGCACACCATGCATTCACAGCAGCATCAATCGCAACATCTTCAATAGTTGTTGCTAGCTCTCTTTGAACATAGTAAGCATTAAAGTCCCAACCTTCAAAAGCACCTGATTCAAGAACTTGTGAATAACCAATGATGGTCTCTTCACCATACATAGGTTGAAGATTTGCATCAGTTGTACTTCTTGTATCTGGAACTGAACCATCAGCATAATAACCTATGTCACCACAGTTAGTTACGCCAACTTCAGTAAAGCTTCCATTACCGTTAGTGCCATCCCAATCACAGAACTGGTATGAATAGAATTCACCACCAGACATTCTGATATTGGTATTAGCAGCGATAGGTAGGAAGTATTCACCGAATGAATAGTATAGTTTCTTAGAACCATCACCTACGATATCGTAAGTAGCACCAATTCTAATTGCATCCTGGTCTTCTGTTTTAACAAAAGTTTCACCAGAAGCATTTCTATTATCAAAAGATGATCTTCTGAAGCCAAGGTTAAGATTTAAATTGTCAGTTACATCCCAGCTATCTTGAACGTAGAAAGCCTCTTGTTTTACATCAAAAGTTCCACCACTTCTATAGATTCTAATTCTAACTGTCTCACCAGCTTCGATTGTTCCATCACCATCATCATCATAACCACGGTAGTAAACATCACCAGAGTAGTTAGTTTGATCAGCAGCAGTTAAGTCTTCATTTTCAATACCAAATCTTAAATGGTGATTTCCGATATAGTAATCAACATCAAATTTAAATATTTCTCTTTCATCAGAACCTGATGAAACAAGACCGTTAGTAGCACAACCAGGTCTGTTTGTTGGATAAGGCCACCAAACCCATGGACATGCATCACCGGTACCAGCAGCAGTTCTTTCGTACTCATTAGTACCCATAGTAACTGCAGCAGTTAATCTATCTGTTAATACAGCTGATAGTTTCCAAATTTCATTGTCTCCACCAACATTATCAAATGAAGTACCAATCTGCTCTCCAGAATCAGCATTGTAAGATAAAGTAGTCCCAACAGAATCATCGTTAAAATATGTATACTCTAAATGAATATCATCTGTAATGTAGAAATCTAACTTAGCTCCAAAGAAATCATCTTTTAATGATGAATCAAATCTTGTTCCAGCTACGTTTGTGTCAGAAGTTTCATTATCAACTGGGTTAGCTAGTATATAGAAGAAAGCTCTATCTGGAATGATAGGACCACTAACAGAGACGTTATAATCCATATAGTCTCTTGAATCTTGATCATTCACCTGTGTATAAGTATTAGGTTTATCATGATAAAAACTATCTGGATAGTAACTAACGTTTACACCTGCTTTCCACTCATTTGATCCACTCTTAGTAACTGCGTTAACCACACCACCAATTGCTTTACCAAACTCAGCTTGATATCCACCCGTTTTAACTTCAACAACATCATAAAATTCAAAAGGTACACTAGAAGAACCAGTGAAATTTCTGAAGTTAGTGATATTAAGACCATTTACTAGGTATACATTTTCCGCAACAGATGAACCACCAATAGAAGCAAGACTTCCAAAAGCAGAGTCACCAGCAGTTGTACCAGGTGCTAAAAGCACTAAACTAGTTAAAGATCTGTTAATAGGTGTGTTTTTAATTAACTCATCAACATCAATAGAAATACCTGTTGTTGTTGAATTAAAGTCAATTGCTTGAATAGCACCAGCTGTAGTTAATATCTCTTCCATTGAACCTGAAGCACTTTCCAATACAAAATTGTATCCAGAATTTCCTAGTGCAACTTGAACAGAATCAGTAAGAGAGCTATACCCACCTGCAGATACCTCAACATCGTACATACCAATTGCTAAAAGTGGGAATCTTACTGATCCATCTGCATTTGAAACAGCACTTTTAGAAATGCCAGTATCAGCAGAAGTAACAGAGACTGACGCCCCAGCAACAGCTGTACCCGATTGGTCTAATACAGCAGCTTCTAATGTTCCTGATGTTGCATCTTCAGCATTTGAAAATGAAACAAAGAAAATTAAGGAAGCAGCTAATAAACCTCTTAGATTTAATAAATTACTCATTATATAATTACCCCTTATATAGTTATCTATAGCATAAAACTTGCGCAATAT
>Ga0209631_10004139_pt1 | contig 16226 bp, 16 predicted proteins | sample COG_08_FD_184752 | JGI IMG/M metagenome (GOLD analysis project Ga0209631, IMG submission 184752) | Pelagic Microbial community sample from North Sea - COGITO 998_met_08 (SPAdes) (version 2) | ecosystem: Environmental > Aquatic > Marine > Neritic zone/Coastal water | place: Helgoland, sampling...
AAAGCAGTCTATTCAGACGGAGCAGGAAGTGGAGCAGCGTTTGTTGACGCTTTTGCTAGTCTTAGCGTAGTAGATTTAAAAGTACAAGACGATTTAACCGTAACTGACGATATGACTGTTGGTGGTACTTTGGGTGTAACAGGAGTTTTAACAGCAACTAGCCTAGACATCTCAGGCGATATAGACGTAGACGGAACAACTAACCTAGATGTGGTTGATATAGATGGAGCTGTTGATATGGCTACAACTTTAGCAGTAGCTGGAAATGTAGACTTTAACGGTGACTTAGATGTTGATGGTACTACTAATTTAGATGTAGTAGATATAGATGGTGCTGTAGACTTTGCATCTACAACAGCTCACGCAGGTAATGCAACCTTTGCTGACAATGCAAAAGCAGTCTTTGGTGCAGGTTCAGATTTACAGATTTATAGTGACGGTACAAACAGTCGAATTTATGAAAGTGGAAGTGGGTTATTAATTGTTCGTGCATCTAACTTTAATGTAAATAATGCTGACGGTTCGGACAGTTATATTACTATGCAAGACGGTGGTGCTGTTATTGCATATTACGATGGCTCAGCCAAACTAGCCACAACCAACACAGGCATAGACGTAACAGGTGTTATAACTACTGACGGTCTTACAACAAGTGCAGATATAAATTTTGGCGATGATGACAAAGCTATATTTGGAGCTGGTTCAGATTTACAGATTTACCATGATGGTACAGATAATCATATTATTGCAGATACATCAAATTTAAACATCCAAGTAGTGGGTGGAGGAAGTATTAATCTAGGGGATAAGTTTGGTAATACATTACTTCAAGTAAATGATAATGCTGATGTAAAGCTATTTCATGGAACTACTCCAGCAGAAAAACTAGCCACAACCTCAACAGGTGTTCAGATAACAGGCAACATAGCTAACGCTTCAGGCGACCTAACACTAGACGTTGCAGGAAACATCCTTCTTGATGCTGATGGCGGTGCAGTTAAGTTTTTAGATGGTGGCACTGGTTTTGGTGAGGTGTTTAAATCATCTAGTAATATGGTTGTGTATTCTTCAATTAGTAATGGTGACATGAAGTTTATGGGCAACGATGGCGGCAGTAACATCACAGCCCTCACCCTTGATATGTCTGCTGCAGGTGCAGCTACTTTTAATAATCATATTACTACAGGTGGAAATCTTTCCTTAGGTCAAACAACAATTTTTCCAACTACAGGATTAATAAGCCACACTAACAACTACCTATATATGGAAGGTGGTTCAGGTGGAATTATTTTGAGAAGTGCTTCTGGCGGCTCTCAAATGATGTTTATTACTCCTTCTGAAGTAGTAGTAAATAACGATTCTGCAGATATGGACTTCAGAGTTGAATCAAACAACAACGCTAATATGCTGTTTGTAGATGGTGGTAATGATAGGGTTGGTATAGGAGTTGCTCCTACATCTGTATTTGAAGTACAAGATTCAAATAGTGTTTCTATAAAATTTGGAGATTTAGCAGCTTATCCTAATAATGTTGTACCTTGTTTTATAGGTACAGGAACTTCTGATTTAGCAGGTACTAATGGTGATTTGGTATTCGTACCAAGAACAAGTGACGGTGGTAAACTAATATTTGCTACAGGAGATGCAGGTGCAGCTTCTGAAAATATGCGTATTCTTAATACAGGCATTGTTATTAATGAAGGTAGTGCTGATAGAGACTTCAGAGTTGAATCAAACGGCAAAACCCACATGTTATTTGTTGATGGTGGTAATGATAGGGTAGGGATTATGAACTCTGCTCCTGCTACAAGTCTACACATAGGTGACAGTTCTGGGTCACAACAAATCCGTCTAGAAAGTAATGGTGGTGGTGCTTCAATTAAAGGCACGGATACAGTAAATAATGCAAGCTCTGGCTATACAGTCGGACATCTTAATGGAACTAATAGGTATGAGCTTACAATAGGCACTATACCAATTTTTGACATGTATAAAACCGCAGTTATCTTCAATGAAGGTAGCGTGGACATGGACTTCAGAGTTGAATCAAATGGCAACACCCATGCTTTATTTGTTGATGGAGGAACTTCTAAAGTAGGTATTAACAAATCGGCTCCTGATAGAGCTTTACACGTTAATGCAGAAGGTGCAAGTGATATTGCTACTTTTCAAAATAATTCAGGTAGTTATACATTTGGAAAAACAGCAAATCTAGGTAGTCTTGATTTAGCTTCTGATGCAAGTTTTAGACTCAGACACGGTTCAACAGAGTCTGTTCGTTTTGGTCCAAGTGCAACAATCTTCAATGAAGGTAGTGCAGACATGGACTTCCGAGTTGAATCAAACGGCAACAGTCACATGTTCTACCTTGATGGTGGTAATGACCAAATAATAATTGGCAGTAATGTTGCTAATAATAATGATAGTGCTTTTTTTGATACTAATGGTATCTTATCTATTGCTCGTACTTCTGGTACTGGAAGAACTATGGTGACATTTAGAAATGCAGGTTCTACTGTTGGTACAATTTCAACAACAACATCAGCTACAACATATTCAACATCATCAGACGGAAGACTCAAAGACGTTACAGGCTCTGCAAGAGGTTTAGAAGTAATTAATGAACTTAATCCAGTAGCTTACAACTGGAAATCATCAGGACAAGCTGACGAAGGTTTAATAGCTCAAGAAGTATTAGACATAATACCAAACGCTATACATAAAAATAGTGAAGAATATTACGAAATGGATTACAGTAAATTAGTAGTTCACTTAGTTGCAGGTATGAAAGAACAACAAACACAGATTGATGCCTTACAATCTGAAATTAACTTATTAAAAGGAGAATAATTATGGCAATAGGATATACTTGGAACGTGTCAACAGTTGATACTTACCCAACACTAGATGGTAATGCAGACGTTGTTTATAACGTGCATTGGAGATTAAACGCAGAAGATGATGCTAATCAGGATGCTGATGGCAACAACTGGACTGCTACATCATACGGAACTCAATCTGTAGATACTTCAGACTTGTCAAGCTTTACAGCTTTTGCAGATTTATCTGCTTCAGACGTACAAGGCTGGGTAGAAGCTGCTATGGGTGAAGATGCTGTAACAGCTTTAAAAGCTGGTCTAGATGCTCAAATCGCATTACTTATCACACCAACATCCGTTACTAAAACTATAGGTTAAACATGGCACTATTGCCTGTAACTCCGCCAGCTGGCATAGTCAAAAACGGTACTGACTATGCTAACAAAGGTCGTTGGGTTGACGGCAATCTCGTGCGTTTTGAAAACGGATATCTCAAGCCGATCGGCGGTTGGTCTAAACTAAAAACTACAGCACTTGATGGTGAGCCTATAGGTATGTATGCCTATAAGGACAACCTAGGTGCATCTATATTAGCTGTCGGTACAAGACAAAAGGTTTATGTCTTATACGACAACACATGGACTGATATAACACCATCTGGCTTTGTAAACGATGCCTCTAATGATCCTCTTGGTTATGGTGCATACCACTATAACGTAGAAGATTATGGCGATGCTAGAAGTCAATCTGGACTACCTCTTGATACAGGTCATTTCTCCTTTGATAACTGGGGTGAGGATTTAGTCTTTTGTTTTTCTGGTGATGGCAAGATATACAAGTGGAGGCCAGTTTCAGGCGGTACAGCTGATACCATAGGTACAGTTGTAACAAACGCTCCTACAGGCTGTCAGGCTGTCCTAGTAACCAATGAAAGACACTTGGTTGCTATTGGTTCTGGTGGAGATCCTAGAAAGGTAGCATGGAGTGATAGAGAAGATAGAAACACTTGGACATCTAAAGCTACTAACACAGCAGGTGATGTACAAATACCAACAGGCGGTAGAGCTTTGCTAGGTGTTAAATACCAAAACGATGTCATAGTCTTTAGTGATACTGGTATAGATAGAATGAGCTATGTAGGCTCACCTTTTGTGTATGGTATAACCGCAGCAGGTGCAAACTGTAAAGCAGTAAGTAGAAGATCAGTCGTACAAACAGGAAACTTTTTAGCGTGGATGGGTGAAAACTCATTCTTTGTTTACGATGGTGTTGTAAGAGAAATACCATGTGATGTGCATGATTATGTATATGACCAACTAAATGTACCAGGAAGGAAAGCATGTTGGGGTGGACACAACTCTAACTTTAACGAAATATGGTGGGGTTTCCCAAGCGGAGATGGTGTTTATTTACCAAACAAATATGTAATTTGGAATTATTTAGAAAATACTTGGTCTATAGGTTCTTTAGATAGAGGTTGTTGGATTGACCAAGGTGCGTTTGATTATCCTATAGCTGGTGATTCAGCTGGTTTTATTTACCAACACGAATCAACCACATTATCTAATTCTCCAAACTTAAACAGCGATGTGCCGTTTTGTACAAGCGGTCCAATAGAATTAGGTAATGGCGATAACTATGTACAATGTAATCAGATTATTCCAGATGAAGAGGCAAACACATTACCAGGTGTGACAATAAGTTTTAAAGGTAAGTTTACCCCATTAGGTAGCGAGACAGACTTTGGTAGTTTTACCTTTGAGAATGATGGATATACCGATGCTAGATTTACAGCACGACAAGTACAGATGACTGTAACAGGTAGCACAACACAGGATTTCCAAGTTGGTAATATCAGACTTAATTTAAGAAACAGAGGTAGAAGATAATGGATCTATCCTCACAAAGACAATATATACAGCGTGCAATTAATGTTAAATATTCTTTTGCAGCTACAACACAACAAACCATATATACTGCACCAACTGGTGATGATTTTACTTTTGCTATTATAAAAGGTTTTTTAGCTTGCGATCATGGTAATCAGCAAACCAATTTAGATGTATCTATAACTGATACAGGCTCTAATGAGTTTTTTATTTATAAACAACATAATATAGCAGCACACGCTACTGAAGAATTACAAACCAATGCAGGCATAGTTATACAACAAGGCGAAATATTAAAAGCACAAGTAAGCCATGCAAACATACATTTAGTTTTAAGCATTATAGAATATGGTAAAGGCGACTAATACAGTAGTTGAATTACACCCAAAGGAGCAAAGAGAACCTTGGGAAATTGAATGGGAAAGATGTAAACCCTATATAGCAAAGGCTGTAAAACATCAAGATGCCTATACAATTGATGATGTAGAGGATAAAATAAGGAATGGAATAGCTTTATTATGGCCAGGCAAAGAATCAGCTATAGTAACTGAATTTGCTTTTTTTTCTAGAAAAAAAATTATGCACATTCTTTGCGTATCTGGTAAATTTGAAGAGCTAGAAGAAATGTTTAAATGTATTGAAAATTATGCAAGAGAAGTTGGCATAAAAAAAATAACAGGAAGCGGTCGAAAAGGATGGCTTAGAAAAATAAAACATCTGGGATTTAAACCAGATTATGTAGTAAGTAAAGATTTATAGGAAAAGAATATGGCAGATCCAATGACAATAGCAGCAGTAGTAGGAGCTGGAGCAGCGGCTAAACAGGCTTTTGATCCTGAAACACCAACTACAACAAGTCAGCAAGAACTTGATCCAGCAACACAACAAAGGTATCAACAACTTTTTAGTAGAGCGCAAGGCGTAGCTCAACAACCGTTTATACCTTATACAGGTCCAATGGTTGCTGGTTTTTCTCCAGACCAATTACGACAGTTTCAAGCTACTAGAGGTTTATTTGAAACTGGTATGGGTTTTGACCCAACTAAAGGCTTGCAGGCACTAGCACAAGAACAAAGACCAATGACCTCACCAGTAGGTTCTTTACTTACAGCAGATATAGGTGCTTATCAATCACCGTATCAACAACAAGTTATAGATGCAACTATGCAGGATATACAGCGACAAGCTGACATAGCGCGTGGTAGCGCGCAGGATAGAGCAATCAGAGCAGGTGCTTTTGGTGGTTCACGTTCTGCAATATTAGAAGCAGAATCACAAAGACCTTTTGCAGAGGTTATGGCAAGAACATCTGCTGAACAAAGAGAAAGAGGTTACGGTCAAGCTTTAAGAGCTGCCGAGTCTGATATAGCAAGACAACAACAAATGGCACAGTTTGCACCAGAACTTGAGTTAAGAGCAAGACAACAACAAGCAGGACTGCTTGGCGGTTTGCAAACAAGTCAATTACAAGGTCTTGGTTTATTAGGTGGTATAGGACAACAACAGCAAGCATTGCAACAACAAGCTATCGGAACGCAAAGAGGTGAGTTCGAAAGAGCGTTAGCTTATCCACAACAACAATTAGAATCACTAAGACGTTCTATAGCTGGCATGACACCTGCAACGACCACATTTGAATCAAGAACACCAGGAACTTACGAAAGAGCGCAGGCTGGTATAGGGCTTTTAAACACACTAAGTCCTTTGTTTAATCCACAACAAGCACAAACAGGACAGCTTCCACAAGTAAACTTACCATCTACACTACCAAATCCAGGATCAGGCTCAACTTTTGGAACAGGTTTACCAGGACTAGGATAAAGATATGGCAATAGGAGATTTTTTTAAAGGAATAGGTCAAGGAGTCGGCAGAGGTCTTACAAGAATTGGCGGTTACGACCCCATGCAACAAGTATCTTCAGAAGAAGCTGCAAGGCGTAGACAAGCTGGTTTATCTGCTCTAGAAAGAAGTTTAGGCAGGTCGTCTGCTATATTATCTGGTGATCCTAGAAGAATAGCTTTAGCTGAAGAACAAATGCAAATGGCGGAGTCAGAGAAAAAAGAATCTGAGTTGAACAAAAAATTAGATGATGCTATTGATAATTCTAATTTACCACAATCACAAAAAGATTTATTAAAATCATTAAACACACAAACTAAAGCTCAAACTTTAATGCAAGCTTATGAGCCAACAAAAGAAGATTTAACAGCTGCACAAAAAAATCTTCAAGCTTATCAAGAAATAGCAAAAACAGGAACGCCTGATGAAATTGCTATAGCTAAAGCTGCTTTAATTGGTATAAGACAGGGTAAAAGTAAAGAACAATTAAAAAATGAAGTTGTTGCAAGTTTAATAAAACAAACCAATCCCAATACTTTTGAATCATACACAAAAGAAGAAATAGAACAACAAATAAAAATATTAGATGAGTTTTATGGAAAATCTGAAGAAATAGAAACTGATGAGAATAAACCTCTGACTTTTTCAGTACAAGGTTACACGATAGAAGAGGGTTAATATGCCCACCTATAGAATCACAAATAAAGACGGAGTAAGTTTAAAAATTACTGGTGAACAACCTCCGACAAAAGAACAGTTAGATAATATATTTTTACAATATAATAAACAAAAAATAGAAACATCTCCTGTTCAAGAAACCTTACCTCAACAAGTAAAATTAACAGAAGAAGTTGTTAAGCAAGATCCTAAATGGATTGAGGCATCTAAGTCTATTTACAAATGGAACGAGGGTATAGATGCCCCAAATTTAGAAACAGATCAAGATTATGCTGCTTATGGTTTAGATTATATGGGTAGGTTTAATTATAACTTGCCCCAAATGACTGTTGAGGCAAATCAATTAAAAGATGCTACGGATAAACAAAAGCAAGATTTTATTACACTTATGGACATGTATGATAAAAAGTCTGCTAGTTGGTCTGGAGCAGGTAGATTATTAAAAGGTTTAGCAACAGATCCAACAACCTATGTTGGTCTTGGAACATTAGGTGTTGGTACTGCTGGCGCACAAGCCGTAAAACAAGCTATCAAAGAAGGTGTAAAACAAGGAACTAAAGCTGGTTTAAAACAAGGCGCAAAAATAGGTTCGATAGAGGGTGCTGTTTATTCAACAGCTGATAATGCTTTAAGACAAACCGCAAAAATAAATGCTGGAGTACAAGAAGAGTTTGATTTGGGGGAGTCTGCAAAGGCCGCTACTATTGGTGCAACAGCTGGTGCTGGATTAGGTGGCCTTATAGGTGGAATTGGAACTAACATAGCTGCTAGATCAAAATTAAATCAAATAGTTCAAAGAGAGGAGTCAACATTACAAAAGAAAAATGTTGATATTGAGCAAATAGAAAAAGAAACACAACCAATAATACAAAAAGAGATAACAGGAGAAGCCGAACAAACTATAAAACCAAGCACACAACAAGAGACACCTCTTACACAAAAACTACAAAAAATATCAGAACCTATAAAAGATACAGAAGTTTCTGCTGAAGAAATAGCCTCTGGTTTGTTGGGAAAGAATTATCAAAAAGTTGCAACGCAAGCGATAGACTTTGTTAAAAAACCTTTTATTAAATATTCCCCTTTAAAAACATTACCAGATCAAGAAAAATATTTAACATTGCGTGGCTTGGCAACTGGTAAACTGCAAAAAGTTAGAGATGTTACAAGGGGTGTTTATGATACTTTTGCAAAATTAAATCCTGAAGATAATTTTGCTGTAAGACAATACTTAACAAAAAAAGCTAATCTTAAAAGTATACAAAATCCTGTTGTAAGATCGAAAGCAAAAGAATTAAGAGAGTCTATAGATTTTGTAGGTGAGTCTTTGGTAAAAGCAAATATTCTTTCTAAAGATGTGGTTGATGCAAACAAGGAATCATATCTTCCAAGAATGTATCTTAAATATTTAGATAAAAAAGGAAGAATGGATTATACAAAATCAAGAAAAGACCTTGACGATGCAACTGTAGAATTTTTAGGAGAAGTAAAAGATATATCTTTACAAGGTTCAAAAGCCATAGAAGATCCTATGTCGGATATTGTTAAATATAGTTTATTTGAAAAAATAGCAGAAGATCCTAAATGGACAATACAATCTGGTTTAATTGATTTTCAAGGCAAAAATGTTAGTCCTGTTTGGATGGCTGAAGAAAAAGATAGGATTGCAAATGAGATTGTTAGAAAAATTAGACCTAAAGAAGATAGAAAAATTGTAGAGTCAATGGATTCTTTAATAGACCAAGCCAATCTTAATATTAAAAAATCAGACTTAAAATTATATAAACAAGTTCCAAATGCAAAACAGTATGGTTCTTTAAGGGGTTCATATATAAGAAAAGAAATATATGATGATTTAATTTCTGCTGGAGATTTTATAAATCCAAAAGATAACTTTGCAAAATCTGTGTTGGGTGATTCTGGAGCAATAACTCAAGCAACAAAATTATGGAAAATGAGTAAGGTTGCTTTAAATCCACCATCACAAGTTCGTAATGGAATTTCTAATGTTATCTTGTTAAATCTTTCTGGAGTGCCTTTAAGAAAAATACCAACAAGATTAAATCAAGCTCTAAACGATATGAGACAAAATGGTCCTTATACAGAAATAGCAAAAAAATATGGAATATTAGACTCAACATTTTCAAGACAAGAAATGATTGATATTAATAAGGCATATTTAAAAGCAAAGGCAAAAGAGACTGGAAATATTGTAGATAGAATAAAATATATTGGCGGTGCTATATCTGAGATAGGAACTAACGCTTATCAAAAAATGGAAATAATAGGTAAGACAGCAAAAATTATTGATGAAATGTCTAAGGGTGTTGACGAGGCAAACGCTGCTTTAAGAGCGCAAGAAACATTATTTGATTATTCTTTAGTTCCTCCGTCAGTAAGATATTTGAGAAATGCACCAGTAGGTATTCCATTTTTAACTTATTATTATAAAGTCCTACCAAACTTGCTAGAAACAGCAATTAGATATCCAGAAAGATATCTTCCATATTTAGCTATACCATATGGTATGCACGAAATAGTAAAACAATATCAAGGAATTACATCAGAAGATATTAAAACAATAAAACAATCTATGCCTGAGTGGATAAGAGACAATGGTAATGCTTTGATATTGCCGATTAAAGATGAAAATGATAAATGGCAAGTATTAGATTTTAGTTATTTTTTACCTTATGCAATGTTTACAGGCATGGTTAAAGATGTGAAAGAATTAGAATTTCAAGAAGCTTTATCTAAGTCTGGTGTTTTTGGTGGCCCACTACCTCAAACAATTAGTGCTATACAAACCAATATAGATCCATTTACAAAAAGAGAAATTGTTAATGAATATGATCCTGAATCAAAACAGTTGGCGGATATGATGTTATATGCCTATAGAATGGCAGCTCCAACATGGCTAACGGATATTGGTTTTGCTGGTAAACTTTTACAATCAATTAATAAAGATGTAAATAGATTTGGTGATCCAAAAGTAACTAAAACTCAAGCAGTTTTAAGATTAGTTGGTACAAACATATATCCAATAGATCCTCAGAAAAGTAGAACAACTAATATTAAATTTATGCGTAATGAAATTTCAAGAATTAAAGCTAGAAGAACTAGAGTTTTAAAAGATAAAAACTTAACCATGGAAGAAAGAAAGAAATTACAAGAAAAATATCTTGAAATGTTGCAAGATAGACAAGATCAATTAAAAGATTACATTAAAGAAAGCAAGTTAACTGAAGGATTAAAATAAACCCCATGCCACGCCAATCTGAAAGAGTTGGCCGATCTGGAGAATACTTAGTAGCCTCGCTACTTTCTTTACACGCAGATACTGTGACGATAGTTCCACATAGCGCGGAGGCAGACATCATCTTTGATGTTGACCATACGCTATACAAGTGCCAGGTTAAAACACAATCAAAAATACAAAACTGTAGAGTGTCATGGATATATGACTTTAGGCGTGGCGCTTATACCAAAGAAAGATTCTATTCAGAAGATGCTATAGATGTTTATGCTTTGGTTGCTTTAAAGCATCAAACAGTTAAGTTTATGTTTCCAGAGGGTCTAAAGCAGATAAGTTTTAAAGACGAGGATGTTCAAGCGTGGGACACGCTAAAGAATACAAAAGACCTATTTAAAGAGCTTCGATGTCAACAGACACTTTAGGTTTTTCGTAATGCTTTACAGAGTTCATACCTAAAGATATTAGATACTCAACCACCTTATGTGGTTCTTTCTGTTCAGTCTCACAAAAATCCTTAAACTTTTTAGCAAGATGTTTGTTTATATATACAGGCTTTCTTCCGTTCCTTTCGTTTAAGATACGATCATCAAACTCATATAAATTCATAGCTACCTCATGGTTATAGAGAAACTTCTACTGAATAGTCTCCTATATTATTACCTTTAGCATCTGTTCCGTAAACCATCTGTAATTCAAGATCTATAAAGTGTTTGGCTTTTAACAAGTCAGTCACCCTATCCTGTTTCTCTCCTTTACTTCTGGTTATATATTTTAAACAACTACCTAGGTTATAAGACAGGTTGTTAGCGTATATATAATCAATAGGCTGTATCTTAGATTGCTTGTAATGCGTTCCAGCTACTTGGTTATTGGTTGCAAGTTTATCTATCTCTTGGTCCCAATCCTTTTCGTTTCCTATGTTAGTATGTGCGTATACTGTTTTATTCATCATAAATTTCTCCCAAATTTTATTTATTTATATTACCATAATTAGTAATATCGTGTTAGTATAAACAAAAATATTAATAAAAGGGAAATTTATGGATATATTAGAAAAGAATTTTGACATATCAAACACCATAGAAGTTGACGAATTAGCGAAGCGCTGGGGAGTTAGCAAGAAAACAATAGATAACAGACGATATAGAGGACAAGGTCCTAGCTATTTCAAGATTGGTGGAAAGATACTTTATGATCTTAAAGATGTGCAAAAGATGGAAAACGACTCTTATATATCTGTAGATGGCACACGCTAAACTCTCACCTTCAGCAGCAAAGATATGGATGGCTTGCCCTGGCATGCCACAGCTATTGTCTAGCATGCAAGTAGAATACAAAGTAGGCATACCAGCAGCGACAGGTACATTGATTCACGAAATGGTAGAGACACTACTTAAAGGTAGATTAAACAATCTTACAATAGAAGAATACTATTTAGACACAACACATCATGTAGAAGATTTTGATATCACAGTTGACCAAGAGATGATTGATTGTGCTAATACTTATGTAGATTACATAGACAAGAGAATGATGGAGCTTGATGTAGCAAGACCATTGATAGAAGAAAAAGTTAATATGCCAGAAATACATGCAGACTTATGGGGTACAGCAGATGCAATACTCATTGGTAAAGACATGATAGAGATAATAGATCTTAAATCTGGTAAGTGGGCAGTAGAAGCAGACAACCCACAAATGCGTATCTATGCACTAGGTGCATTATCAAGATACGGAGATGACTGCACAGTTCAGATGACCATAGTACAACCAAGAGGTTGGCACAAAGATGGTCCTATTAGATCATATTCCATATCAGCTATTAACTTAGTTGAATGGGCCTATGAAACCTTGAAGCCAGCAGCCGAAGCTTGCTTTGAGGAGATACCCACATACAACTATAGCAAAGACGGATGCCGTTGGTGTAATGCTAAAGATGCTTGTGATACCTATAAACAAAACCAACAGGGAGACTGAAATGGTAAAAGAAAATACAACTGAAAATGTTGATGAACCAACAATAAAATTTGCAGATGATGGCAAGGAACATAAGATAAATGAAATGCCAGACAATGCAAAAGAGTTGATGGCTAGATGGCAAGAGAAGAAACAAGTGAGAGACGAGTTTATTGTTAAAGCCAACAATGATATTGACGACTTAAATACTTTACTTGGTTCATATGAAGCTCGTATGAAAAACATATTAGAGCCAGCAGAAGATGAACCTAAGATTGAGGTGCAGTAATGTCATTAGCTAATATTAGGCAAAAGGCAAAACTTAAACCACCAATCTTAGTATTGTATGGTCCAGGTGGAATCGGTAAAACATCTTTTGGTGCAACCATGAATAAACCAATCATAGTGCAAGCAGAAGATGGTATTGGTAAGATTGAGTGTCCCCACTTTCCTGTAGCTAAAACATATACAGAACTAGAAGGAAACTTAAAGTCTTTAATACAAGAAGATAGCGAATTTAAAACTGTCATAGTAGATAGTTTAGATTGGTTAGAAACTTTGATGCACGACTATGTTTGTGAAAAGAATGGTTGGCCAGATATCAGCTCGCCAGCATACGGAAAAGGGTATAGCGCTACGCTAGAGGTATGGAAAGAGTATCTTGCTCTACTAAATCAGTTGCGAGACAAAGGCTTTACTGTCTTACAGATTGCACACAATGAAGTAAGAAGATATGAAGATCCATCAAGCGAACCGCATGACAGACACCAGATTAAGTTGCATAGAAAAGCAGCTGACTTGGTTATAGAACATAGTGACGCGGTATTTTTTGCTAATTACAAGATAGGTACTATTCAAGTAAAAGGTAAGGGCGGTGGTATGACAACTAAACTAAAGCAAGGAGACAGAACAATCTTTACACAAGAAACACCTGGCTTCCAAGCTAAGAACAGATTTGGTCTTGATAATGAAATGCCGTTTGAGTGGCAAGCCATTAGGGAGCAGATGTTGAAGTGATTGATACTAAAGAACTTAACGAACACTTTTGCGATGATGAACCGCAATACGATGAAGATGGATTTTGTCGTCATTGTGGAGCAAAAGAGGATGAGTGTTCAGAATATAAATGTTGGATTTAAAAAGGAGTAAAAAATGGATTTAACAAATTTTAATGTAGATGCCTCTAGTGAAGGCAAGTCGGCAGTTGAGCCAGGTAGACATGTTCTGCATTGGCAAGGCGAAGAAGAAGCCTTGGTAGAAGGTAGAAACGGATGGCGTGGGTGCAAGATGTATTTTGAGATTGATGGTAGTAGCATCAGATTGAATCATACCTTTACTGTTGGTCACGACAATCCTAAGTATGTAGATAGTGGTGTTAAGTCAATGCTACTCATGGCGCAAGCGATGGGATTAAAAGAACCACCAAAAGATACATCTACTGCCTTTATGGGCAAAAGTGTATCAGCTGAATTAGTCAAAGATGACAATGGTTATCTAAAGATTAATGAGGACTGGGGTAAGACTTGGCAGGCTACTGATAAAAAGCCAGAACCTGTTGATGACAATATTAAAGCTGGTCCCAGTGAAGCAGACTTAGATGCAATGGGTACTACTGTGGCGAGCGAGGATGACGCACCATTTTAATTTTGATGGTAAAAACAGGCCCACTCTTTGTGCATATTGCAAGAATCCGAGTGGGCCACTTCTCTACAAAGATGGAGAACACTGGCTTGGAGCGTGCTGTATGGCTCATTTAAAAAAGATTGGGGAGGGAGAAAGACTACCCAACAAAGCACAACTGAATGATACAGGGATAGAATATTCCATAGCACAAACCAAAGATTTATATTTAGAACTAGCAGGTAAGGAAGATCAGAAACCATTGCATAAATGGGATAGAGATAACAGGAAAAGAATCTTCACAACTATTGTTAGGGAATATCTAAACTGGGCGAATGTGCAAGCGCAGTTAGATGATGAGAGAGCTGCAAATGGATTTAACAAAGTACCTGAAAAAGGACATACTCTATAACGACCTTGGTTTTAGTACAGGTAAGAGTACACATGATTTAATAAACGAGATGCAAGCACAGGGATTGCTTGTAGACTTCTTAGAAATTACTGGCGAGATAATACGAGTACCAGTAAAAGCAATAGCATCAAAGCCTGACACTGGCAGACAAAAATCGGGATACTATGTAGTAAATAGTGTTGGCGAACACATGTTTTGCACTTATGGTAATTGGAAAACTGGTTTTGAGGGCAAGTGGTCAAGCATAGATACTAACCAACTTAGTATTGTAGATAGACAAGAACTACAAAAACAAATGGAAGAGGCTAGTGCTAAGTCGCGTGCAGAAAGGAAGCAAAGACAAGATGAAGTTGCAGTTGAAATGCAAGAAAAGTTTAAGATTTGCCACGAAGCCATTGACCATGAATATCTCACGAATAAAAAAGTTAAAAGTTATGGGTTGAAGCAATTAAATGGTAGGTTAATTGTTCCTGTATATAATACTACAGGACAGATTCGTTCTCTACAGTACATAGATAAAAAAGGCGAAAAAAGATTCGCTTCCGCCTCAGAAATCAAAGGTAATATATTTTTAATCGGTACTACCTTACAAGATTTAAACAAAATAGAAAAATTAATTTTAGTTGAAGGCTACTCAACTGCCGCTTCAGTTTATGAAGCTACCCAAATTCCTGTAGCCTGCGTTTTTAGTGCTAACTTTTTGTTAGATGCAGCCACTAAAACTCGTAGGCTCACAGGTGCTAGATTTATTCTTGCGCTTGATAATGATGAGAGTGGAGTGGGAGAAAAGAAGGCGCAAGAGTGCGCGAGTGCTGTGGTCAACAGTGCGGTGCGATTGCCTAGTGAAGTTGGAGACTATAACGACCTCTATTTAAAACATGGTTTAGATAAAGTTAGAGCTGAATTAATAGACCATAAGCTAGGCATACAAAAGTATGCGATTCGTAATCTTGTAGGTAAGCCAGAGCCACAAAAGTTTTTAGTTGATGGTCTTATTCCTATTGGTAAGCCTGGAATACTTGCCGCAGTTGGTGGCGTGGGTAAGTCGCTAAGTGTCATACAGTTAGCATTATCTGTGGCGTGCGGAGGCAGGTGGTGGGGGAAAGATGTGAAAGAGCGTGGAAATGTAACGATATTTGCGGCCGAAGATGATTTAGCTGAAATACATAGAAGGCTTGATTTGTTAGATCCACAGGGAAGAAGATTTAACAGCGAGTATGAGGTATTTATATTACCAGTGCCAGAACAAAAAGAACCAATGATATTGTTAAAAGAGGAAGGCATAACACCAATAGGAACTGAGTTAGTAGAGGAACTACAAGCGATACCAAATTTAAAGTTGGTTTGTTTTGACCCATTACAAGCATTTACAACTGGTAATGTAAGCAGTAGTAATGAAGTTGGCCAGTTATGGGGTTCTTATTGTGCGAACATTAGCGCCAGACTAGGTTGCTCAACAATCACAGTCCATCATTTAAACAAAGGTGCGTTAACCAATGATTCAGATGATGCTATGTCACATCGTCAAGAAATCAGAGGCGCAAGCTCAATTTTAGATAGTTGTAGGTGGGGAATCGCGTTGTGGTTAGCTTCTGTTGAAGATTGCGAGCGTATCTGTGAAGAACAAAGAGTCAAGTATGACAGAATGACAGTAGTAAAAGCCGCTCTTGTTAAATCTAATTCTGGCAATGTTGATTACTCTACCAAAACATTATTTAGGAAGAATGGCGTACTTGAACCATTAGAAGAATTACAA
>Ga0209631_10004143_pt1 | contig 16216 bp, 10 predicted proteins | sample COG_08_FD_184752 | JGI IMG/M metagenome (GOLD analysis project Ga0209631, IMG submission 184752) | Pelagic Microbial community sample from North Sea - COGITO 998_met_08 (SPAdes) (version 2) | ecosystem: Environmental > Aquatic > Marine > Neritic zone/Coastal water | place: Helgoland, sampling...
TGATGCCTTGGAACAGGTCGGCGCTAATATCCAATATTTAGATCAACCGGGTTATCCACCCTTTAAAATCAACGACGCGGTCATTCGGGGCGGCAACATTCGGCTCGATGGTCGATTATCCAGTCAGTATCTGACCGCACTGCTGATGAGTTTGCCCCTGACGCCCGAGGATAGTCAGATCAGCATTGTTGGAGACCTTGTCTCAAAGCCTTATATCGACATCACTAGAGCTGTCATGTCCCGCTTTGGCGTTGAGACGAGTCATGACCGGTATCAGACCTTTGATATACCTGGCTGCCAGCACTACAAGAGTCCCGGGAAGATGCTCGTCGAGGGTGACGCGAGCACGGCGAGTTATTTCTTGGCGGCTGGTGCGATTCGAGGCGAGGTTACAGTGGTCGGCATTGGTCGCGATTCCCTGCAGGGGGACGTTGACTTCATCAATGTCCTCGCTCAGATGGGTGCAAAAATTGAAATTCTCAACGACTCAGTCCGGGTTGCCTCTACCGGTCACCTCAAAGGTATCGATATCGATCTCAACCATATTCCCGATGCCGCAATGACCATCGCAATCGTCGCCTTGTTTGCAGAGGGTCGAACGACGATTAGAAACATTTACAACTGGCGCATTAAAGAAACCGATCGGATGACTGCCATGGCAACCGAACTTCAGAAAGTCGGAGCGGATGTGACGGTGGGAGAAGACAGCATCTCCATCATGCCCCCTGATCAATTAAAAAAAGCTGAGATCGAGACCTACGGCGATCATCGGATGGCGATGTGCTTCTCACTCATCGCGATGAGTAACAGTCCAGTCACGATCAGAGCACCTGAAGTCACCGCTAAAACCTTTCCCGACTATTTCGAAGTCTTCGAATCGATCTGTCATCGTTAAGCGCAGTCCAAGTGACGCCCCAGCGCCCCTTCTTGGAAACGCGCAGCAGCGATTGCTGCTGCGCCCAATTTAGACTGTCAAGGTAGCAAATGAGAGACCGCGTCCCGCTCCTCTTGAAGCTCCTGCTCTGTCAGGGTCATACGAGATCGGGAGAAATCGTTGATCTCAAGCCCCTGAACAATGCGCCAAGCTCCTGCCTCACACTGACAGGGAAAACTATAAATCAGTCCAGACTCAATCCCGTAACTACCGTCAGAATAGACGCCCATAGAAACGACTTCATTTTGACTCCCTAAAGCCCAATCACGCATATGCTCGATCGCTGCATTGGCTGCGCTCGCAGCACTCGACAAGCCTCGTGCGTCGATGATTGCAGCACCCCGCTGTTGCACCGTCGGTATAAATGCATCTGAAATCCATGCCGCTTCAACCAATTCAGAAGCCGCTGAACCATCCACGGTTGCATGAAAAATATCCGGATACTGGGTCGCAGAGTGGTTGCCCCAAATCGCGAGTCCTTTCACGTCATTGACATGAAAACCAGTCTTTTGGGCTAACTGTGTAGACGCGCGATTATGATCTAGGCGCGTCATCGCCGTGAATTGCGCCGGATCCAGACCCGGCGCATTGCGCTGTGCAATCAGGCAATTGGTATTGGCGGGATTGCCGACCACTAAAACCTTCACAGCGCGGTCTGCTTTCGCATCGAGTGCTTTTCCTTGAACCGAGAAAATCTGTGCATTGGCTTCGAGCAAATCTTTCCGCTCCATGCCCGGGCCACGGGGTCTTGAGCCCACCAACAGCGCGTAAGCGACGCCATTGAAGGCCTCCTCTGGATCATCAGTGGCATGAATACTTTCGAGCAAAGGGAAAGCACAATCTTCGAGCTCCATGACTACGCCCCCTAAGGCCCCCATCGCTGGCGGTATTTCGAGCAATTGGAGGATCACCGGCTGGTCAGCACCGAGCATCTGGCCCGAGGCGATGCGAAACAATAACGAATAACTGATCTGTCCAGCTGCGCCTGTAACGGCGACTTTAACGGCGGGTTTCATTTTAGAGCGACTCCTCAAACATTCATTAACAGTGGCGCCCAGCGCCGGGGCGGGCAGTATACCACCCTTTTTTTAGTCAAGAGCCGGTTCGATCTCAATCGCAGCCCTGCGGTCCGGATTGCGCCTCCGCCCCAACCCCTCAGTAATCCCGCCGAGAGGAACATTCAGGATATCTCCATTCTTTAAAGAAAGAGATAATTTATATATAAAACAATACTTTAAAAATCTATAAAGCCCCGCAGGGGGCGTCCCCAACTTGACTTTGAGCACTGCTTTGCTATTGTTTGCGGTCCTTTGAGGACAGCGAAGGCCATCACAAAAGGCAGCGCTCATGTCCTAGGAAGAGCGCGGGGCGTAACACTCAGCACCGCACTCAAGCTTCGTTTGCGATAAGTTCAAAAGACCCAAGGCAAAACGATCGATTGCTGCTTCAGAACGATCCGGCATTTCGCCCAGTGCGCTTGCGAAATTGCTGAATGTGCTGCGGAGCCTGTGTCTTTGGTCACGGCTCTTGCCTCGGCCGAGCCCGAGAGCTAATCGGTGATCCAACACGTAACAGCGTTTATAAAATACCCACTGCCTTAACCGGTGAGATTTTGGAAATCAAGATGAGTAACAGACTCGACGGAAGAATAGGATTACCCGCCCCTAGCGGTCTTTACGATCCCAATCAAGAACACGACGCCTGCGGTGTCGGCTTTGTTGCTCACATCAAGGGCGTGGCCAGTCATGGCATCATGACCGATGCCTATCAGGTCAACAGCCGCATGGATCATCGCGGCGGCTGCGGATTTGAGGAAAACACAGGGGACGGGGCAGGAATTTTAACCGCCATTCCCGACGCTTTTTTTCGAAAACTCGCTGCTCAGCAGGGCTTTGAGCTCCCTGAGCTTGGCCTCTACTCCGTGGGCAACCTGTTCTTACCCACCGACGTCGAGCTACGGCAGCATTGCCAATCTAAGATAGAGTCCATTATCGCTGAAGAGGGCCTCACCTTTTTAGCTTGGAGAGACGTGCCCATCGCACCGGAAGGCGCTGACATTGGCCCTGCGGCTCAAGCAGCAATGCCCCATATCAGTCAGCTTTTTGTCTCAAAGTCTGGCGTTGCTGCCAGTCCAGATTCGGAGGCCGCATTTTCAAGGTCGTTGTACATTGTTCGCAAGCGGTTCTCGGCAGCGCTGCAACCGACATTAACCTCAGGACAACTGGTCTACGCCTGCAGCCTGTCGCCTCGGGTTATTGTTTACAAAGGTATGCTAACCCCCGCGCAACTCTTTCCATTTTATCCCGACTTACTCAACCCCGCCTACGAGACGCACTTGGCAATGGTGCACTCAAGGTTCAGTACCAACACCTTTCCCTCCTGGGATCGCGCGCAGCCTAACCGCTATATGAGCCACAATGGGGAAATCAATACACTCCGAGGCAACAAAAACTGGATGACCGCGCGCCAAGGCACGGTCTCCTCTGGGCTTTTTGGCGATGACATCAAAAAATTGTTTCCTCTGGTCGAGCCTGATTGCTCCGACTCCGGCACTTTCGACAACGCGCTAGAATTTCTCCTCATGACCGGCAGGACTTTGCAGGAATCCGTCATGATGATGATCCCTGAGGCTTGGCAAGCTGACAGCAACATGGATCCAAAAAAACGTGCCTTCTACGAGTATCACTCAGCGCTCATGGAGCCCTGGGACGGACCTGCCTCCATCGTCTTCACTGACGGCCACGCCATTGGTGCTGTTTTGGACAGAAATGGACTACGACCCTCACGTTACTATGTGACCACCGATGATCGGGTCATTATGGCTTCAGAAGTGGGTGTGCTTCCGGTTGACCCAAAACATGTCGTGAGCAAAGGTCGGCTGCAGCCTGGAAAAATGTTCCTTCTCGATTTTGAGGCTGGGCAACTTGTTGCTGACGAGGCCGTGAAATCGGAGTACTCAGCCATGAGGCCGTATCAACAATGGCTCTCAGAACAAAAACTCACGCTTGAATCCTTTAGCGACGCGCCCTCCCACGAGCCCCTCGCTGGCGATGCGCTCGTGCAGAGAATGCGGGCTTTTGGCTACACCACAGAAACCATGCAGTTCATGCTCAGACCCATGATCACTGATTTAAGAGATCCCTTGGGTTCCATGGGTAACGATTCCGCGCTCGCATGCCTCTCTGATAAATCAAGAATGGTCTATGACTATTTCAAGCAGCTTTTTGCCCAGGTCACCAACCCAGCAATCGACTCGATCCGAGAAGAAGTGGTGATGTCTCTTGGGTGTTTCGTTGGGCCGGAGGGCAATCTGGTCAACAGCACCGAAGCCCAGGCCAAGCGCCTGCACCTGGCACACCCGATTCTCTCGACAGCCGAAATGGCCAAACTCAAAACCCTAGAACAGCACGATTGGCGTACTCAAATCATCGACATCACTTTTGATCACGACACGGGCACTTCGGGTCTCAAGGCCACCCTTGACCGGATCTGTGAGGAGGCCAGCACCGCCATCAAAGCGGGTTTCTCGCTGATTGTTCTGTCTGACCGCGCGGTATCCAGTGAGCGCATGGCCGTCAGTGCGCTGGCCGCCTGTGGCGCTGTTCATCACCATTTAATTGGCACCCATGAGAGAACTCGCATCGGACTACTCCTTGAAACCGCCGAGGCGAGAGAGGTCCACCATTTTTGCCTGCTAACCGGCTATGGCGCCGATGGCATTAATCCTTACCTTGCCCTTGATGCACTTTGGCAGGCTCGTGAGGAGCATCTCCTGGATCCAGCCGAAGTCTCAAGCCAATCTGTTTTAACCGATAAATACAAGAAAGCGGTCGGCAAAGGTATGCTCAAAGTCATGGGAAAGATGGGCATTTCGACCTTGCAATCCTATAAAGGAGCCCAGATTTTCGAAGCCATCGGGCTTGCCAATGACATCATTGAGCGCTGCTTTAGAGGAACCACCAGTCGCGTCAGCGGCATTGATTTTGAAACCTTTTTCACCGAGTCGCTGCAAAGACACCGTTTGGGTTATCCCGAGCGCACCGCCGATAACGTGAGACAACTACCCAATCCTGGCGATATTCACTGGCGCAGCGGTGGCGACGCGCACATGTGGGACCCCATCAGTATTTCTAACCTCCAGGTTGCTGCAAAGACCAACAGTCGCGACGCCTACGAAGCCTTCGCCCAACACGCCAATACCGTTGCGACGCGCCAGGCAACACTCAGAGGTCTGCTCGCGCTTAAGACAGGGGTTTTTGAACCTGTTCCCCTCGATGAGGTCGAGCCGGCAGCTGAAATTGTCAAACGCTTTTGCACAGGCGCCATGAGCTTGGGTTCGATTTCGACAGAGAGCCATGAAGCCCTCGCCATCGCCATGAACCGCATCGGTGGTAAATCCAATACAGGTGAAGGTGGGGAAGATCCGGTTCGGTTTGAGCCCATGGTTGATGGCGACTCTAAACGGTCAGCGATCAAGCAAGTTGCCTCAGGTCGATTTGGTGTCACAACGTGGTATCTAGCAAATGCTGATGAAATTCAGATCAAGATCGTCCAAGGCGCAAAACCAGGAGAAGGCGGTGAGCTGCCCGGCGGCAAAGTCGATGATTACATTGCCAAAATTCGACACTCAACCCCCGGCGTTGGCCTGATCAGCCCCCCGCCTCATCACGACATCTACTCGATTGAGGATATGGCCCAGCTCATTCACGATCTCAAAAATGCCAATTCCAGTGCTCGAATCAGTGTCAAGCTGGGCTCGGAGATCGGTGTTGGCACCATTGCAGCCGGCGTCACCAAGGCAAAAGCCGATCACTTGGTGATTGCGGGTCATGATGGCGGCACCGGCGCATCGCCATTGACTTCTATAAAGCACGCCGGCATGCCTTGGGAGCTTGGCCTTGCAGAGACCCACCAGACCCTCGTGATGAACAACCTCAGATCAAGGGTCGTGCTACAGACGGATGGGCAAATCAAAACAGGTCGGGACGTCGTGATCGCGGCGCTTCTGGGCGCAGAGGAGTTTGGGTTTGCGACCGCGCCGCTCGTTACCATGGGCTGCATAATGATGCGTAAATGTCATCTCAATACTTGCCCGGTGGGAATCGCAACCCAAGACCCGGTATTGCGGGAAAAGTTTTCCGGTAAGCCTGAAAGCGTCGTGAATTACTTTTTCATGTTGGCTGAAGAAGTTCGGCAATTGATGAGCGAGATGGGCTTTAAGACCCTTCAGGAGATGGTTGGACAAACCCAATGCCTTGATACCGCCAAGGCGGTTGCGCACTGGAAGTCTAAAGGGCTCGATCTGTCCGGACTCTTACAAAAAGCGCCCATCATCTTCGAAGGCACCGAAATCTACTGCACACAGACTCAAGACCATGGCCTCGACAAAGCGCTTGATCGCGAGCTCATTGCTTTGGCGCAACCGGCTTTAGAAGCCGGGCAAAAGGTGCACATCGAACGGGACGTTTTAAATATCAATCGCGTCGTTGGTACCATGCTGTCTCATGAGGTGGCTAAAGCCACCCAAGGGAAAATGCTAGACGATGATTCTATTCACTTAAAATTGACGGGCTCCGCCGGCCAAAGCGCTGGCGCCTGGCTTGCTCAGGGCATCACGCTCGAAATCGAAGGCGATGCCAACGACTTCGTCGGCAAAGGCCTCTCGGGCGGCAAGCTCATACTCTACCCTCCTAAAGACAGTACCTTTGCCGCCGAGGACAACATATTGCTCGGCAATGTCGTCCTTTATGGCGCCACTTCTGGAGAAGCCTATTTTAGAGGGATTGCAGCGGAACGTTTTTGTGTGAGAAATAGCGGCGCAAAGGCGGTTGTTGAAGGCGTCGGAGACCACGGGTGCGAATACATGACCGGAGGGGTTGTGGTCATTCTAGGGCAGACAGGTCGTAACTTTGGTGCTGGGATGAGCGGCGGCGTGGCCTATGTTCTAGATCCCGGGGGTGAATTCCACAAGCAGTGCAATCTCGAGACCTTTGAACTTGAGGCGCTTTCTGAAGCGAACGAACAAGAGCTTAAATTACTGGTTGAACAACACCATCACTATACCGGGTCAACGGTTGCTGCAACCTTGCTTAAAGACTGGGAGCGAGAAAAAGCGGCATTTATCAAAGTCATGCCCAGCGACTATAAGCGCGTGCTGGAAGCTCAGCAGCGCCAGCAACAAACAGGAACAGCGTAAGGTCCACCATTATGGGAAAAGCCACAGGGTTTAAGGAATTTGATCGTCAAACAGTGCCTTACCGGGATGCCGGCGAGCGCATGCTCGACTTCAAAGAAATCTACACAGCGCCAGACGAGGCGCACCTTGCAACTCAGGGTGCCCGGTGTATGGACTGCGGCGTTCCTTTTTGCCAAAGCAATAACGGTTGTCCGATTTCTAACCTAATCCCTGAATGGAATGACCTCGTTTATAAACATCAGTGGCGCGATGCCCTCGATCGACTCCACAAAACTAATAATTTCCCAGAATTTACAGGTCGAGTCTGCCCAGCACCCTGCGAGGGCGCATGCGTTCTAGGAATTACCAATCCAGCCGTCACCATTAAAAATATCGAGGCAGCCATCATCGATCGAGGCTTCGAAGAGGGCTGGGTTGTACCGGAACCACCCGAGCACAGAACCGGTAAAACCATTGCAGTCGTTGGGTCTGGGCCATGCGGATTATCGGCGGCGGCTCAGCTCAATAAAGCGGGTCACTCTGTAACCGTTTTTGAGCGCGAGGACCGCATCGGTGGCCTGCTCATGTACGGCATCCCCAACATGAAGCTCGAGAAGAACATGATCGAACGCAGGGTCGATATACTTCGGCAAGAAGGCATCGAATTTTTAGTCAACCAAGATGTTGGAAAAACCGTTGACCCAGCCGCGCTCGTCAAAGACTTTGACGCCGTACTTTTAGCCACTGGCGCAACCGTTGCTCGTGACCTGCCGATTCCGGGCCGGGAGGGCCCCGGCGTTCATCTGGCCATGGAGTTCTTGACCGCGAACACCAAAAGTTTATTGGATTCCAATCTCGAGAACGGACACTATATCTCCGCGAAAGATAAAAATGTGATCGTGATCGGTGGTGGTGATACGGGAACAGATTGCATCGGGACATCTCTCAGACACGGTTGTAAAAGCTTGGTTAACTTCGAATTGCTCCCTCAACCTCCAGAGACCCGGTCAGAAGATAACCCTTGGCCACTCTGGCCAAAAATCTTTCGAGTAGATTATGGCCATGCTGAAAGTGCCAACCGTTTTGGAAAAGACCCTCGAGAATACTCGGTATTGAGCAAATCTTTTTTACGATCGGATGACGGCACGCTCAAAGGCGTGGTGACCGTGGATGTGGATCACAACTTGAAGGAGATTCCAGGCTCGGAACGCACCTTTGAGGCTGACCTTGTTTTACTTTCAATGGGCTTTTTGCAACCCGAGCATTACATCAACGAAGCACTTAATCTCGACATCGATGCCAGAGGTAACTTTACCGCTGATAACGTTAATTTTCGTACCAGTGTCGCCAAGGTCTATGCAGCGGCCGACTGTCGACGGGGACAAGACCTCGTGGTGAGGGCGATAAACGAGGGCAGAGAAGCAGCGCGAGAAATTGATCGAGATCTGATGGGGTTTTCAGAGCTACCCTAGCCCACTTTTGATGTTAACTTACGCTTGTCTAGCTCACGCCGTTCAACCTGGCGCCTTTCAAAATCAGCTCAAGTGCACCGCTAACGTATCACTGAGCAGCCTTTCACCGTAATCGGCTGTCATCACCGCGTTTCCAAGCGCCTCAAGGACAATCAAGCGGAGACCTTCGCGGGTCGCCTTTTTGTCTCGCCCCATCGCTGCTCTAAATGCTATTGGGTCCAAACCTGGCTCCGGCGCTGTGGGCAGTCCAAAGGCAGCCAACAGCTGCGCGATTCGTTCTGGAACCTCCTGATCCACCTTCGCCATTCGGCACGACACGTCAGCCGCCATAACCATGCCTATGGCCACAGCTTCGCCATGGAGCACCCGACCATAACCAGAGAGCGTCTCTATCGCGTGCCCAAACGTGTGTCCAAAGTTTAGCAGCGCACGGCGACCTCGTTCGGTTTCATCTTCAGCGACGATTTCAGCCTTGATCCGGCAACTCCAGGCAATCATTGTGCTGAGGGCAGAGGTCTGCCGGTTCAAAATGTCACCAACATGATCCTCAAGCCAAACGAAGTACTCGAGATCCGCGAGCGCAGCGTGCTTGACGACTTCGGCAAGACCTGCGGCATATTCCCGGGCGCTCAAGGTGCGAAGGGAGGTAACATCAATGAATACCGCATTGGGCTGGTGAAAGGCACCCATCATGTTCTTTCCCAAAGGATGATTCACCGCGGTTTTACCCCCTACCGATGAGTCGACCTGAGCCAGCAGCGTCGTTGGAATTTGGACCACTGAAATTCCTCGCTGATAAATCGCTGCAGCGAAACCCGCGACATCACCCACCACGCCTCCGCCAACCGCTACAATGGTTGTGTCCCGAGTATAGCCCTCTGCTAATAAACAACCGACAATGGCCAGCACCTGGTCCATGGTCTTGTGAGATTCACCATCGGGCATCACGTAAGCGCCGGATTCTTTCTGCCCAAACAACATTTGAATTTTCTCAGAGTAGAGCTTGCTCACCGTCTCATTTGTGACAACAAAAACCGAATCCCCAACCGCCGCATCCAGCGATGTAAGCTCTGCAGTCGAACCCGTGGTAACCAGACCCTCTGAAAAATGAATCGGGTACCCTCGAGGCCCTAAACCCACACTGATTGTTGTCATTCCTCGCTCACCCATTGTTGCTCCAGCAGTGTCCGCAATAGGACCTCTAGCATTTTTTTACCCGGACGATTGTCAACCGCAAGCACAACCTTGGCGACTTCTCGATAAAGAGGATCGCGCTCCTGCTTCATCTGTTTCAAAAAACTATGTCGATCAACGTTCTGAAGCAAGGGACGTTTTCGGTCTCCCTCGGTCCGCTTGAGCTGAGTTTCCAAATCGGGGTCTAAAAAGACAACCAGCCCACTTTGATTTAAGATCGCTCGGTTTTCAGGGCGTAAGACACAGCCGCCCCCCGTTGCCACCACAAGTCCCGCCTGGGCCGATAGGTTATTCAGCACCGCGGATTCTCGATCTCGAAAAGCGGCCTCACCCTCAACGTCAAAGATGATTCGAACGCTCACGCCACTACGTTCTTCGATCGTATGATCGGTATCGACAAAAGAGAGCCCAAGCCGCTTCGCAAGCAGCTTGCCCAAAGTTGTCTTCCCCGAGGCCATTGGCCCGACGAGGAAAATACTTGAAGAACCTTTGAGTCTCATCCGAGCACACCGGAAATTATCTAACGCACACTCTGCCCTGAATCTCTAATGATTTTAGGCGTAATAAAGATCAGTAATTCATCTTTATCGTTGGTCCGGGCTGAATTACGAAATAGGCGACCCACCAAAGGAAGATCACCCAAGACCGGTGTTTTTAGTTGAATTAAATCAGTCCGCGTCTGATAGAGTCCCCCTAAGACCAAGGTTTCACCATCATTCACGATCACCTGGGTCTGAATGCTCTCTGTGTCAATCGCAGGCGGCCCGCCAGGAGTTGGGTCACCTCTTGAATTATTGGTTACATCCAACTCTAAGATGATTCTATCATCCGGTGTAATCTGCGGCGTGACCGTCAACCCGACTGTTGCATTGATGAATGCGGTTGAAGTCGCACCGCCACCTGTATCCGATTGATAAGGAATCTGACTACCCGAATTCACACTTGCGGTACTCTTGTCCGAGGTAATAATTGTAGGCCTCGACACTGTTTCGCCGATCCCCTCGCTCTCAAAGAGCTGCAGCTCAAGATCGAGCAACAGATCGTTATTCACCAGTCCAAATGCAATACCACCTGTCTTTCCAGAGCCCGTTCCTAGGTCCACAATGAGATTTTCTGACGGGGTCGCGCCAAGGGTTTCGATGGAGCTGCCATACTGAATGCCATTAGGACCATCGCCCCAAGTAATTTCACCGGCTGTTCCCCAACGAATGCCGGCTTCCCGCTTGAAGCTATCACTGGCTTTCACGATCCTTGCTTCGATCATCACTTGCCTAACTGGGATGTCGAGCTGATCAAGTAGACTGCGCAGTTGATTGATCCGACTCTGTGTCTCGGTCAGGATAATCGAATTTGTCCTGTCATCGACGATCACGGAACCACGCTCTGAAACAATCCCACTTGGACTGTCTTCCGAGCCGCCATCCGAAGCCGAAAACAATCCAACAATTTCCGCCGCGTTGGCATATTTCACTTTGATCAATTCTGTTCGCAAAGGTGCGAGCTCGGCGATTTCTTGTTTGTTTTCGAGCGCCGCCCTTTCTTGGTCGGCGAGATCAGCTGCAGGGGCAACCAAGAGCACATTACCCTGGACGCGCTTATCAAGGCCGTTGGTTCGCAAAACGATATCCAGCGCTTGATCCCAAGGCACATCCTTAAGCCTCAAGGTGATCCCGCCAGTGACGGCATCACTGGCCACCAGATTTAAATCAGCAAAATCAGCAACGATCTGTAACACGGCTCTGATCTCGATATTCTGAAAATTCAGAGATAACTTGTCACCTTCATACAACAAGGTTCCATCCCCGGCGGTTGCAGGGCCTCGACCTTGGGCAACCGGCTTGACCTCAAGAATAAAGCGCCCATCGGCTTGATAAGCCAAGTAGTCAAAGGCACCGGTTGGCTGCACCTCAATGACCGCTGCGGACCCTTGCTCGAAAATATCGATGAGCGAAACGGGCGTTGCAAAGTCCGTCACGTCGAGCTGCTGGAGCAACTCGTCGACCACAGAGGCGTTAGGCATCGTCAAAACAATGTTGCCCCCGCGCTGATCAATATCAACCGCCATATTGGGGTCACTCAAAGACACAATAACCCGACCAGCACCGTCATTACCCCGACGAAAATCAACCCCGGTAACGGCTTGGTTTCCATCCATGCCGCGCTCAAGACGAGAAATTCTGCTGTCTTGTTGCACACCCAAATCTCGTCCGACAGAAATGACAAGCGTTCGTCCACTGACCCGAGTGGTGTACCCCACCAATTCGGCCAAAGCAACGATGATTCGGGTTCTATCCCCCGACTCTAAAATTGTGACGTTTTGCGCGGTACCCGAACCTAAATCATGATATTTCGAAGCCAAGCCACTCTGCACCCCCACTAGGTCTAGGGCAATCCGGGCCGGCTGAGCAATCGCGTACCCAGAAGGAAGTGGCGGGACATCATCAAACGTCAGTACAATATTAGTCTGATCCCCCTGAGCCATTGAGAAATCGACTTTCTGTAGTTCGAGGCCGGAGACGCCTGCTGCAACAAGCAGTCCCGAGAGCAAAATCCAAAAACGCAGCAGAACTCGAACTGATTGTGATCTCATCGTGTTTTTCATAACCATCCTCGGTGCGTTATTCTTTCGCAGAACCCACTAATTCGACTGTTCTGGGACGCAGCAACCATCCTCCGCCCCCATTGCTGACGATCTCGACAATTTCTAAACGATCTTCTTCAATTTTTTCGATTTTTCCCCATTGGGTGCCGATATATTGATTGACCCCTACTTGATGAATGGTGCCTTCTTCATCCCGAATCAAACCGTAGTATTGACCTCTGAGCTTGAGCGATCCAACGAGTTGGAGCGAGGTAAGATTGAACCCTTCCAAATAACTCTTCACATGATTTGAAGGAGGTCGAATGGAACCTGGAACAGGCTCGTTGGGGCGCTCGGGAATGACAACCGGTGCCTGAAAAGGGCTTCGAAGGTTGGCAGCACCATATTTAAAAGGTTCATAGGGCTTAAATTCGGGAAGCGGTGCAATGCGGCCATGGGGCGCGGCCGCAACCTCATCCATAAAGGCGCGCAAGTCTTGAGTGTTGTTCCCTTCTGAGCAGCCTGCGAGCAGCGCCACTAGACCGGCGATTACCCCCGCCCTCCAATTCCCTCTGACGCCCTGGGTGCTCGGGGACTTCACGATCCTGCTCCATCTTTATATCGGTAGGTTTTGGCCGTAATCTCCATCGTCAGCAAGGTGCCACCTTCTGTCCGACCGCCGCCTTGAGGTTTGATCTGAAAATCGTGCAGCGTGACGATTCTGGATAGATCAGCAACATCACTCACGAACGCGCCCAAGCTATGATAGCCCCCAACCACTTCGATTCTGATGGGCTTCTCGATGTAATATTCCAGCACTTGTTCAGGTAACAGATCAATTTTATTAAACACTAAGCCATTCGATACACCGACCTTTGAAATGTCTTCGATCAAACCTGGAATTTCGGTATCGGACGGCAGCTGACTCAAGATCTGCTTAAAGCTTTCCTCCATCTCCAGCGCCTGTCTACGATAAGCCTCAAGGTGGACCGCTTGCCGATACTTTTCTTTAAATTCAGTTTTGAGCAGTCCCTCTTCCTTAACAACCCGATCGAGATCTGTCTGTAGATCTGTCACTAAGAAAAAATAGCCCAACAACAGTACGCCGATAAAAACAGCGACCCCGATCAACGCTTTGACTGGAGCCGGCCAGAGCCCAGCGCTACTAAAGTCGATATCGTTTAGATCGATTTCATTGAAATCAATCTCATTCAGCTTAGCCAAGGTATCTTTCAAGGCCATCAGCGCTCCCCTGTCTCTACAGCGGGCGCACTCACACGGACCGATAGAGAGAATCGACTCGCCTCTGGTCCTGCTTGAGGGTAGGCATTGATTGAAGTGACATTCGCGCCTGAAAACCATTCAGACCCGTCGAACCGACGCAACTGGCTAGAGATTCGGTTGTTGTCTTCAGCGACGCCGGTAATGGCAATGGATTCACCAGACAACGCAAGCCGCTCAAAAAAGACATTATCGGATAACTGACGGGCCATCTCGTCAAACAGTCGCACACTGACCGGCCGATTACCCTGCAGCTCTTGGATAACCCGCATGCGATCGAGCAGCTCTTTTCGCTTTTTCTGCAGTACCCTAATTTGGCCAATTTTTGACTCAAGCACTTGAATTTCTGCGTTGATAAACGCGTTGCGGTCGTTTTGTCCGGAAATTTCAGACTCGTAGAACCGCCAGGCGCCTGCCGTCAAAAGGGCCGCCATCAATGCTGACGCAGCAAGGCCATTGACCAATTCTCGCTGCAGGCGCTCACGCTTTCGAATGCGCCAGGGCAATAGATTAATTTTTAGATTAACCATGAAGGTTCCTGAATCCTTAATTCACAGCGCTCGATCATCAGTCGAAGCTCCGCATTGCTAACCCGCAGGCAATCATCATCGAAGGCGCATCTGCGAAGAGCCGTTCCTTATCAACGTGATCGCTGATCTTCATATTGTCGAAGGGATTCGCAATACTGCACGGAGTCCCCAACTTCGCTTCAACAAAGTTTCCAAGCCCTGCTAAATTCGCAGTGCCACCCGCCAGCACGATTCGATCGACATCATTAAAGGCTGTGGCCGAATAAAAAAACTGTAAAGACCGCATAATTTGTTGGAGAAGCGCTTCTTTGAAGGGATTTAACACTGATTCCTCGTAGTCATCAGGAAGACCGCCAAACTTTTTGGCATAACCGGCTTCACCCGTGGTCATCCCGTACTTCTTTTGGATCTCATCAGTCAGATGCTTGCCGCCAAACATCTGCTCACGGGTATAGTGTACTTCGCTCCCAGACACCACAGACAACGTCATCATTTCTGCGCCGATATCAACAATCGCCAGCACATCTTTGCCAGCATCATCCCCATCTCGGGTGAAGAGATCGAGATCTAACGAAATCGCCCTCTGAACACAATGCGCTTCAATATCAACTACTTCTGCTTCTAACCCAGCCATCTCAACGGTCGCTTGACGCGATTCAATGTGCTCACGTCGGCAGGCCGCTAGCAACACTTCAACCAAGTCAGCCGATCGCGCGCTCTCTTCAAGCACCTGAAAATCAAGCGCAACCTCGTCCAAAGGGTAGGGGATATATTGATCTGCATCGAGCAGCAGCTGCTCTTCGATCTGATCTTCTTTTAAAGATGCGGGAACCTCGATGGTTTTGGTGATCACCGCGGAGCCCGCGACCGCAACTGCCACCGATTTCGCATTGGCTTTGGTCGTCTCTTTAAGCCGTTTAATGACTTCGGAGACGGTTTCCAGGTCTACAATATCCTGTTCCACTACCGCATCTTCAGGCAGTGGTTCGGCGCCATAGCTTTCCACCACATAGCCTTCGGGGCCCAGACTCAATTCAAGTAATTTTATCGCAGACGCGCTGATGTCCAAGCCAATCAGACCTGGCTTTGACCGTTTCAGAAACTTCAGCATACCTTTCTCTTAGAGTAAGCCAAGCCGACTCCCCATTTTTAGGCCTTAAAGACCTAGAGTATCACCCAAAACCATCGAATAAACTATACTCATCCAAATCGGGGGTTCATAATTAGCTCAGGCGGGACAGTAGCTTTGTGCCCGCCAAATCTTAACTTCGAAATTGGGTCAGTCACAGCCGATGAAACGATTTCTGATATTACTCCTGCGAACAGTAGGTCTCGGAACAGCTGCGCTCGGCATGGGGCTCGCTGCAGCATTTCTGTATCTCAATCCCCAGATCCCTGAAATTTCGACCTTCACCGAAGTCACTCTCAAAGCCCCGCTAAAGATCGTTAGCCGCGACGGGAAACTGATCCAGGAATATGGGGAGAGATTGATTCCTATTCAATTTGAAGATATTCCCGAAACATTTATCAACGCCTTACTCAATACGGAAGACAAGCGCTTCTTTGAACACAGCGGAATCGATCTTGTAACGCTAGCCAACGCGACATGGCAACTTTTCATGAACAAGGGCGATATTAAGACCGGCGCATCGACGATTACGATGCAATTGGTCAAAAACGTCTCTGGTGCCTCCGAAGTCCGTTTTATTCGTAAGTTCAGAGAGATGCTGCTGGCCCTCAAACTCGAACGGGCCCTAAGTAAACAAGATATTCTAACGCTGTATCTCAACATCATTCCTTTCGGAAAACACGCCTATGGCATTCAAGCGGCTGCCCAAACTTATTACGGCGGCAAGATTCAGGATCTGAGACTTGCGCAAATGGCAATGCTCGCAGGCATACCAAAAGCGCCTGAAGCAGGCAACCCGATCAACGGCCCAAAGCGGGCCTTGGCGCGTAGAAATCTCATCCTCCAGCGAATGGTTGAGCAAGGGTCAATTTCCCAAAGCGACTATCAATTGGCCGTTGCAGAGCCGATCACGGCCCGGG
>Ga0209631_10004152_pt1 | contig 16200 bp, 19 predicted proteins | sample COG_08_FD_184752 | JGI IMG/M metagenome (GOLD analysis project Ga0209631, IMG submission 184752) | Pelagic Microbial community sample from North Sea - COGITO 998_met_08 (SPAdes) (version 2) | ecosystem: Environmental > Aquatic > Marine > Neritic zone/Coastal water | place: Helgoland, sampling...
GTCTTTCAATTGCAGACACTGCGCTTTGCGAAATCTTTGCGCACTGTGCTAGTTCTTCTTGACCAATCCCAACCAATCTCCTTGCGTGTTTAAGTCTTTCACCAAGACTCATTTTGTTTTCTCCTTGCACATTTAATTTTTACATTACATGTTCACTCAGCGTCCACCAGTGTGGCGCGCCAAAGTTGTCAACATCGTCAAAGTGGTATTCGTGTTGCAACATATTTAGTTCGAGTGCTGCGAGGGGTGTCCATCCTTTCAGCGCACGAAGTTGCCAACAGCGTGACCATTGCAAATTGAAACGTTGCTCTCGATGATTGTCCATGTGATTGCCGACTGGCGCACCAGTGAAGCGCGACCATCGATCTTTCATTTCGCGGGTTGTCAGATGACCCGCCCAACCTGTCTTGATGTCCTCAGTCGTTGCGCGACCGACGGCGGTGGTGTTGCCCTTTGTCGAGCCGAGCGGAGCGAGTTGGTGATTTTTCGCCCACGCGCCTTTGGCTGTGTGGTTGCTGTTCGCAACCATGAACTCTGGGATTTCTTCCCCAAGTGGGTTTCGTATTAATTTATTCATCCTATTAAGTTCTTTTTTACGGTTAAGAAACAACAGATTACCACCAATGTGTTAACAATTAAAGTAATAAAATGTGGTATCTACTGTTGTTTAATACCACAATGGTGGTATAGTCGCGCACATGAAAGCAATCGATAAAGCCATTCAAGCAGCCGGAGGGCAGTCAGCCCTGGCTCGACTGATCGGAGTCCGGCAGTCACACATCTGGAACTGGGCGAACCGAGATCGTCAAGGTGTCCCGCCCAACCATGTGCTGTCGATTGAAAAGGCGACAGGCGTAAGCCGACACGAACTGCGACCAGATATTTTCCCTGCTTCCTCCCAGGTAGTGCCTCCTGCTACTGGGTCGTTTAGCCCCCCAACTAAGGGGGGCATTTTTTAATGAGCGTTGGAGCAATAGACTTTGCGATAAAGGCTGATGGTTTATCGGCTTCAGATAAGTTAGTGCTTATATTAATTGCTAACTGCGTCAACGATAGCGAAGGGTATGCGTACCCAAGTCAGCGTTACCTGGCAGAGCGAACGGGACTGACCCGCGAGACAGTCAACAGGGTAGTTGCTCGACTGGAAGAAGCCGGACTTCTAATTGTCACCCACCAGTACCGAGACAACGGTGGCAAACGATCAAGCAAATACGTCATCCCATATGAGTCTAAGTCACATACCCATGTGACGCAGGATCACAAGGGTAGTGACGCAGGATCACATACCCATGTGACGCAGGATCACAACATAGAAACAGTAATAAAGAAACGTAATATTAAACAGAGAGAGGCTAACGCCTCCCGACTCTCTGAAGATTGGAAGTTGCCAGACGAATACGCTGCCTGGTGCAAAGAGAATCGTCCTGATCTCGATCCCCGCAGCGTCGCAGATTCTTTCCGAGACTACTGGATTTCCGTGCCTGGTTCCCGCGCTACCAAACGAGATTGGTTTGCAGTGTGGCGTAACTGGGTACGCAAGGAGTCAAAGCCAGGTGAGCGCAAGCAATCAAGCGCAAGCATTCCATCTTGGGCTGACCTACCACGAGATGATTCCAAACTGGCAGACCATGCAAGGTGGCATCGCTTACCTGACCCGAAGCCTGGCGAATCATTCCCGATGTACCGCGCACGTTTGTCATCCGCAGTAAGGGAGCGGATGCGTGCAGATTGACGAACATCAAAAGCAATTCAAAAGACTTAGACATTACGCAGCAAAGTTTGCATACGAACACCGACATGAACTCACTCCAATCAGTCGCATCTCTTGGGCAGATTGGTTCACCAAAAAGTTTGGCATGACATTGATGGAGTATCGCAAATGGTTAGACAAAGAGAAGGAAAGCCAGGGGCATTGAAGCGACTGCTGACCTGGGAGTTTTTGATTGTTGCTTACCTGGCGTTCTTTTGTTTGACGTTGATGGGTTGTTCGACGCATCACTCATTGACGATTGGTGAGTCAACGTACACCGGATCACTTTCACTAGGGAAATATGAGCATGAATAACAGCGAAGAAAAACCAACGGCAAACCCTAACGTCCTTACCCGTGAGCAATGGGAATCAAACTACCGATGGTTCTGGATGCAGTTCATCGGGTGGGGTTGCGTAATTATTGTGTGCCTTCACATGATGTTGGGCTGCGTCGAGATCGGTGGTTCAACTGCCGATGTTTGTTCCGGCACTGAGTGTGGCACGCATGATGAGTCCGACAACTCAGACAACACCAACAACTCAACCACGACTAATTGATAAACGTCAGGGATAAAGGCAAGGCAGGTGAGCGAGAGATTGCCACCATCTTGCGCAACGAACTGGGTGTCCCTGCTACTCGCAACCTGCGTGAGCAAGCAGCGGTGGGTGGTTCGGACATCATCGGTGTGCCAGGTTGGGCAATCGAAGTTAAGCGTCAGAAAAAATACCTGCGTTCCTGGTGGACACAAGCAGCAGAACAAGCAGCGAGTGCCGGACTTGAACCCGTCTTGTTGTATCGACTGGATCGAAAGCCCTGGATGGCACGTTGCTGCATGTGTTCAATCAATCCTGCCTACGGACATTTCCAAATCGAGATGGACTTGATGGACTGGATCACTGTGGCACGAGAACACATTGTGTCTGCTGATCTTTGGCACGCAAACGATAGTCGTCTTTCGCATGACAAATCTGAACGACATACAGAAAACGTGTAATCAGTGTGGTGTTACTGAGCAGCGAGATCATTTCGTATACGACACGATGTCGAAGTATCGACGCAAAAATATTTGCAAGCCATGTCATGCCACGCGGGAGCGGTTAAGGCGTGCTGCAAAAAAAGAAGGCGCGGGTAGTAAACCCGTTAAACAAAAACTTTTGTATTGGTGAACGTGACGAGGTATATGCAGATGATGTTTAAGGTAATCGTTGATGGAACAAATGAACCTGATGAAAGCAGAGAAGTTAATCAACTGCATTCAGCAGAAAGAGAAAAGACATTTGTATTGAACTCAGGTAACACGGCGTTGGTTCGAACAGGGATCGCAGCCGACGTGCCAGAAGGATATGTTGGTTTGATTTTTCCGGCGAGTCCAGAAGTAAATGTAATGCCGAAGATGATTGCGCCAGGTTTCTTCAGTGAGATTGTTTTAACTGTTGTAAACGATGCGAGTGTTGCTCAATGGATTGAGCCAGGTGAGTTGTTAGCAGACATGACTATCACAAAAGTAGTGGATAAAAGTAATGCCAAGAGGAGCAAAGCCAGGGGAACGAAGGGGCGGTCGAGCGAAGGGAGTAGCAAACAAAGCGACGAAGGAAGTTCAGCAACTTCTTAGCGATTTGAATTGTGATCCCATCGAAGGCATGGCACGGATTGCTATGGATGAATCCGTCGAGTTACCCCTGCGTGCTTCAATGCTTAAAGAACTGGCGCAGTACGTTGCGCCTAAACGCAAAGCAATCGAACACTCAGGTGATGCTGTGGCTGCACTACCAGTGGTGATGATTCGCGATGGCAACTGACTACGACGCAAGCAATGTCCCAACGATACGAGATTTCTGGAAACATAACGGGTTTCAGCGAATGCTTATTGGACCCTTTGGTTCTGGAAAGTCCAGTGGGTGTGTTCAAGAGATTGTACGTCGTGCATCTAGGCAACATCCGAACAGCGATGGAGTACGACGATCTCGATGGGCAATCATCCGAAACTCGTATCCGCAACTGCGGGACACCACTATACGAACAGTGTTGGATTGGTATCCCAATCCCGAGTGGGGACGATACAGCGAAGTCAACCACAACTACACAATGCAATGGGCGTGCGAGGACCAGACGACAGTGAACTGTGAACTGTTGTTTCGTGCGCTTGATCGACCTGACCAGGTGAGCAACCTGCTATCGCTCGAACTGACGGGAGCCTGGGTGAACGAAGCCAGGGAAGTACCGCAGCAGATATGGGAAGCGTTGCAAGGTAGGGTTGGTCGATACCCATCCTTCCGTGAGGAAGGCGCGACCTGGTTCGGAGTCATCGGTGACACCAACCCGTGCGACGACGATCACTGGATATACAAAGTCTTCGAGGAGCAGCGACCGGACAACGCAGGAATCTTTAAGCAGCCGAGTGGTCGAGGCGAGAACGCAGAGAACACAAACAACTTACCGCCGAACTACTACAACAATCTATCAGCAGGTAAGAGCGACGATTTCATTCGCGTCTACGTTGACGGTGAGTACGGCTACGTTCAAGAGGGCAAGCCAGTCTATCCTGAGTACACGGACTCGATACATTGCAGGGAGTTCGAGGTGATACCGAGCGTGCCAGTGTATCGGGGTTGGGACTTCGGCTTGTCACCTGCATGTGTGTACACGCAGTTAATGCCGAACGGTCAGTGGCGTATCTTCGATGAGGTGATAGCAACCCGCATGGGTGCGCGTGCGATGGGTGAGGAAGTGATACAGCATACGAACATCAACTACCCAGGCATGAAGATCGAGGGCGACTACGGTGATCCTGCCGGACGCACACCGAGCGAGACAGACGAGAAGACATGCTTCCAAATCCTACGCGCCCAGGACATCGACATCGAGGCAGGTGAACAGAACCTTGAGCGTCGCCTGGATGCAGTGCGTTCGCGATTCAATCGCATGATCGATGGTGAACCTGCGGTGCTTGTTCATCCTCGATGCAAGACAGTACGCAAAGCATTCCGTGGTGGGTACAAATTCCGAAGGCTGCAAGTATCGGGCAACCGATTCACTGACAAGCCGGACAAGGATTCATTCAGTCATCCAATGGACGCCGTGCAATATGTGGCAACTCGTTTGTTCACGGTGGATGAAAGCAACATGGACATGCGGGTTCCATCGGTTATCAAGGCAGCATGAGTGTATTACGTCATCGCCTGGCAGACCGATCAACGATTAACCAGGCGTTTCTGGTGGGTCGATTACCTATGGTTCGACCGTCGAGCAATTCATGTGTTCGCTCTGAAGTGGACGGGATACGAATGGGTGATGGTGCAGCCACGCATCGGGTACATGGAAGTGCAGGTGTTGGACTATCAACGAGAGTCCGACCTGCCACTGATCGTGGAAGAACTGGAGATCGATTACACCTACCAAGTTGGGTTCGAAAGACTGGACAAGTACCGCTATCGAACGCCCTGGTTGCTGTGGGTGTGGACCTGTACCGAGCAGGTCAAAGCATTGTTAGGCATACGGGCAGCGTGGGTGTTTACGCCACGGCAATTACATAGGTACTTGAAGCGGAGATATTGATATGGAACGAAAGACTTTTAGATTTGAGAACGACCAGTACAGCCTGGCTCGTATACAGCATTTATGTTTTGGTGATGCGGGTGGCGGTGATGGTGGCGGTGTCGGACCTGGCACTGGCAAGAACGAGGGCAATCCCGCAGGGCAGCGCGGGGGTAATCGCGGAAACCGTGGGGGTAACGCATCATCTAGCGGAAATGCTAGCGCATCAGGAGGCAGGTTAGGTGGTAGTCAAGCAGCAACGAGAAGCGCAGCAGCAGCGAGTGGGAACACGAACAGCGGTGGCAGAACACTTGGCGGGAGTCAGGCAGCGACCAGAAGTAATGCAGCGCAAAGCGGAAACACAAACAGCGGTGGCAATAAATCATCTAAAAGTAATGCGACAAAGAGCAATAATTCTCCCGCATTAGGTGGTAGTCAAGCAGCAACAAGATCAGCAGTAGCAGAGGTTGATGACGGAAGTCCCGCTTTAGGTGGAAGCCAGAAAGCAACCAGGACTGCGCTTGAAACTCCAGAAGCGGTGGTCGAGTCGATTGATGTAAACAATCCAGGTCGTACTCCAGGTCAACGAATGGCTGCTCGATTTGAACCCAGTGCGTTAGCAGGTTACATGGGTCTTGATGACGCTGACCGTGCTGCAAACTTCGACGCACCTATCGGTGCAGAAGGAAGTGATGATGCACCTGACGGTCCGCAGATCGATCCTCAAGAAAAGGAGGACGAAGAAGAAACAGTGACAGACGATTCACCACAAATCGAAACAGAGCCTGAGATCGGTGGCGGTTCGGGATACAGTGGTTCGTCGTCAGGCAGCAGCGGATCGAGCGGTTCATCAGGGGCAACGGTATATGACCCCGTGTTCGGTGGTTCGATGGACGTAACATACGAGTCGTTGCTAGATGCGCTTACTGAGCGTGCCGATAGCATGGATGATCCGGCATCAAGCAGTGAAGATTCCTATGGATTGGAAGATACGATTCTAAGCAAGCGACCCTTGTCCGATGATGCGTTGAGACAAACATTCTTAACTAACTTGGGCGCACGCAATCTAGGCACGGCTAACTCAGTTGTCGATCCTGCAACGGGTACGGTGTACCGCAATCCGGCACAAGCCAGGAGCGCAGGTGTAACGAACTGGGTGTACAAGTATGTGTTCGATGCAAAGCGTGCAGGTTCTAGTCTCTACTCAGCGGTGATCGGCTAATGGCTTCGGGTTCGGTAGAGCAAATCGTAAAGCGTTACGAATCACTCAAGGCTGCTCGATCTAATTGGGATCGGGATTGGGAAGACGTGGCAATGTATGTCATGCCCAACCGTGCAGACTTCGTGACGCAGAGATCAAAAGGGGATCGATCAAGAACCGAGAAGATATACGACAGCACAGCGATACATGCGAACAACGTCCTGGCAGCATCACTGCACATGGCGTTAACGTCACCTGCATCGCCCTGGTTCTCTGTTCGATTCAGGGATACAGAACTGTCTGAAGATGACGCAGCGAACGAGTGGCTAGAAGAATGCACGGATCGCATGTTCGATGCGTTAGGTGAGAGCAACTTCAATACGCAGGTCAACGAGTTGTACCTTGACCTGGGAGCATTTGGTACTGGCTGCTTGTTCTTGGAAGAAGGTAGCGCACCCGCAGCGTTCGGTGGTTTACGTTTCGATACTGTTCACTTGTCTGATCTATGTATCAGCGAGTCAGCATCCGGCAAGGTTGATACCGTGTATCGATGCTTTGAGTTAACAGCGCGTGCAGCATCCGAGCGATGGATAGACGCTGACATGCCAAAGGTTACAGCAGCGTTAAACAAGAACCCCGATCAAATGTTTAAGTTCCTGCACTGTGTCTCTCCGAGTACCGATAGATCGTACCCAGACAACGACATGAAAGTCCCCGAAGATAGACCGTTCATGGAGAAGTACATCTCCCTGGAAGATCAAGCGATCATCGAGGAGGGCGGGTACTACGAACTGCCGTACTTCATTCCACGTTGGTCAAAGACATCGGGCGAAGCCTGGGGTTATTCACCTGGCTTGATTGCCAGGGCAGACATCACGACGCTGAATGAAGCGAAGCGTCTTGAGTTGACGGGATGGGAAAAGTCCATCGACCCACCGTACATGGCAGGACGCAACGCAATCATTGGTGATCTGCACTTGGAGCCAGGCGGTCTGACGTTAATGCGTGAGATGGGTGAACTGCGTGTGCTTGAGAACGGTACACGATGGGACGTGTCGCAGATTAAGTCAGCGGAGTTACGTCAATCGATTCGCATGATGTTCTATTCGGATCAACTTGAGTTACCTGATCGACCTAATGCGACAGCAACCGAGGTGCAGATTCGATACGAGATGATGCAACGCCTTTTGGGTGCAACGCTTGGACGACTGCAATCTGAACTGCTTACGCCAATGGTCGAGCGTGTGTTCTACATGATGTATCGAGCGATGCAATTCCCAGAACCACCTGAGTCCGTGATCGCCTATCAAGGCGGGGAACTGGACATCGAGTATGTGTCACCCCTGGCACGCGCTCAGAAGATGGGTGACGTGCAAGCAATCGAACGATGGGTGGGTTCGCTTAGTCAAATGGCGCAACTCAATCCAGAAATCTTGGACGCTATCGACTTCGATAAGGTGGCAATAAAACTTGCAGACCGACACGGTGTCCCTGCTGACGTACGCAAAGGTGCAGACGAGATGCAAGAGGCACGCGCTCAACGCATGCAGCAGCAACAACAGCAGCAACAGATGATGATGCAACAACAAGCGGAGGCAGAGAGTGCCGGACAAGATCAGTGAGTTGGCTTCTTTAACATTTCGTAATCAGTCCGGTCAGGACTTACTCGACGAATTAAAGAACTGTTATGTAGACCGTAGTAATTATGTGCAAGGCGATACCCATGAAACGGCATACCGACTTGGTATGTCGCACATGGTCAACATGTTAATTAATCTATCAAACTCAGACGAGGCAAAAAATGGCTGAAGAAAAGTGGTATGCAGGATTACCGGAAGACATGCACCATCAGGTCGAGAAGTTCGAGACAGTAGAAGACCTGGCTAAAGGATATACCAATGCGGAAAGCATGATCGGTGGCAGCATACGCATCCCATCCGAAGACGCAGAACAAGGGCAATGGGATCAGTTCAAAGACAAACTATCAAGCGTGCCTGGCATTGCGATGATGCCTGGAGAAGAAGACGATCAGGGATGGGACAACCTGTATTCCAAACTAGGCAAGCCGTCAGACATAAACGAATACGGCATCGATGATGCTGCGTTTGCACAGGTCGCACATGCGAACCATCTAACCAAGAGCCAGGCGCAACAGTTGTATCGGGCTTATGTTGGAGAGGAGCAGCAGCGTCAGGAGTCACGCCAGGTGCAGGTTGCCAACATGATGGAAGAACTCAAGCAAGAGTGGGGCGCAGAGTTCGAGTCGAAGGGTAAGCAAGCAGGTCAGGCAGTCCAGTTCCTAGACAAGAAGATCAAAGCCGATGGCAAGTTAACTGACGCATTGCGTGAGCCTGGCATGGGCGACAACCCGTTACTCATTAAAGCGTTGGTTGCTATTGGCGACATGCTAGGTGAGAAACAAATTGCAGCGAAGGATACGAGCAACGTGTTTGGTGTTGCACCAGGCGAAGCGCGTGAGCGTGCAATGGGAATCATTGGTGACTTGAAGGATGCGTATCACGATGCGTCGCATCCGAATCACAAGACAAGAGTCGAGCATGTGCAGCGACTGATGGAGATTGCGCATCCAGAATGATTGCATTGGATTGCGTGACGAGTTATTAAGCACATACTGATGGGGAACTCGCAAGAGTCCATCGCGCTGACACCGTTAACTGTTCGTCAACCCAGACGTAAAATGGTAGGACGAGTCCGAAAGGGCAACTCTCCGAAGGGTTTAATTTTTTAACAAACTTGGGAGAGTCAAATGGCTAATACCATCTCAAAGGCATTCGTTGAGCAATTCAAATCGAATGTCGTGCATCTTGCACAACAGCGCGGTAGTCGTCTTAAAGATGCCGTGCGAAATGAAACCGTAACTGGTGAGAAGCATAACTTCGAGCGCATCGGCGCGATGGACAGTGTGGAGAAAACAACTCGCCACACCGACACGCCCGTCCTCGATGTTCCACATTCACGACGTGTTGTCACGCTAAAGGATTGGCAGTGGGCTGACATGATTGACCAGGAAGACAAGATTCGTCTTCTGATCTCTCCGCAGTCTGAGTATGCCAAGACGGGTGCGTATGCAATGGGTCGTCGTTGGGACAAACTCATCATCGATGCAGCGACTGCTGCTGCGACTGATGGTGACGGGTCTAGTGTTGCGCTTCCCGCAGGTAACAAAGTTGTTCATGCGTCCGGCGGTATGACCGTCGCAAAGATTCTTGCTGCACGCGAGATTCTTTTGGCTAACGATGTGGATGAAGAAGCCGATCCGATGTACATGGTGATTGGTTCCGGTGAACTCACCGATCTTCTGAACACCACGGAAGTAAAAAGTTCCGACTACAACACCGTCAAGGCGTTGGCAAAAGGTGAACTTTCGGACTTCTGTGGATTCCGTTTTATCAGAAGTGAGCAGTTAAACGTGGACACGAGCGGAACGAACTTCCGTAAGTGCCTGGCGTTCTGCCAGTCTGGTATCGGTCTTGCTATCGGAGCCGACGTTTCTACTCGCATCGATGACCGAGCAGATAAGTCATACGCCACGCAGGTGTACATGGCTTTCTCTGCCCAGGCTACACGCATCGAGGAAGAAAAAGTCGTAGAGGTACAAGCGACTTACTAACCGTCGTACGGTGGGGTGTCCTTCGGGATGCCCCACCATTTCCTTGAGGGCAAAGTATGGCGAGTGAAGTCGATGTCGCTAACGACGCATTAACATTTATTGGAGCATCGCGTATCACCTCATTGTCTGATGAGCAGACTGAGGCGAAGGTGATGAACCAGTTGTATCAACGAACGGTCGATGCCGTTCTTCGCAGTTATCCCTGGAAGTGCGCACGTCGCCAGGCAGAACTTGCGCAATCAGCAACCCCTCCTGTGTACGGATGGGATCATGCTTACCAACTACCAGTCGATCCCGTGTGCTTACGCATACTGGATGTCAAAGACGCAGACACGCAGGACAAGTGGGACAGGTACGGTGACTTTGTTTACACCAACCTTGACTCCTGCAAGATCACATTTATCGGGCGCATCGATGCGTCAGCATTTGATTCATTGCTGCGTGACGCTGTTGCTGCACGCCTGGCAGCAGAGATCGCTTACCCGCTCGTTGGGTCAACGACACTGCAAGCGCAGATGACAAACATCTACGTTGGCAAGATAGACGAAGCAAGAGAAGCCAGTTCTATCGAGGGCAGCACATCTACCCTGATCGCTAATCACCTGGAAACATTGCGCAAGTGAGATTCCAACCGATCATAGAATCGTTTACGACTGGAGAAATATCACCGTTATTGTTGGGTCGGGTAGGAACCAGTCAGTACGCACGATCATGCAAGACAATGGAGAACTGTTTGCCTGAGTCGCATGGTGGCGTAAAGCGCAGGGCAGGAACTCGATTTGTCTCTGAAGTAAAAGACTCATCAAAGAACACAAGATTAATTCCGTTCAACATCTCGCGAGATGAATCGTACATCATTGAAGTCGGGCATCTGTATCTGCGGTTCTATTATGCGAACGCGCAGGTAGTATCTGGTGGCTCACCTGTTGAGGTAGTCACGCCCTGGACTGAGAACGACATCTGGGACATTCATGTCGCCCAGGCTAACGACGTGATGTACATGGTGCATGACGGATACAACCCACGCAAACTAACGCACACGTCTGCAACCAGTTGGGCATTGTCTCAACCAACCCTTACAGGTTCCGCGTGGAACACTAACGCAGATGGACATGCCGATGGATTTCCTCGAACCGTTGCCTTCTTTGAGCAGCGGTTGTGGTTCGGTGGCACGGTATCAAAGCCGACAACATTATGGGGTTCGAAGGTTGCAGACTTTGAGAACTTTACAATCCCTGCTTCTGCCGTTGCTGATGACCCAGTTGAATATGTCATGGCGTCTTACACGAAGGACACGATTCAATGGTTAGCAGCAGCCGAAGTATTGTTTATCGGTACGACCTCAACCGAGCATCGACTTACACCGAACTCTTATATCAGTACAACAAACATACCGGACATCACCCGACAAGCCAGTTACGGATCACGACATATACAGCCTGAGTACATCGGCAGCAAACTTGTATTTGTTCAAGGTTCGGGTCGTCAGATTCGCACCTTTAGTCAGAACCAAACATCCGTGGTCGAGATATACGACTCGATCAACCTGGCGTGGCTGTCTGAGCATTTGACTGTTGGCGGTGTGGTTGACATGTCGTACTCCCAGATTCCTGATTCCGTGCTGTGGTGTATTCGTAACGACGGTGTGCTGCTGTCATCAACTTACGATCCGTCTATAGAAGATGACGTGTTCGGTGGGGTTGGTTGGGCAAAGCATTCGTTTGACGGTGGAGAAGCAAAAAGCATTGCGACCATCCCTCGTGATGCGTTTGATGAAACCTGGATTGTTGTTAAGCGCACCATTAACGGCGCAGTAAAACAGTACATCGAGTATTTAGATTCAGCGATGTATATGGATTCTGCACTGACGTATTCTGGTTCAGCGACTACAGCAATCAGTGGTCTTGCACACCTGGAAGGTAAGACAGTCAGCGTTCTAGCGGATAACGCAGTACATCCGCAGAAGGTGGTGTCGAGTAGCGGAATCACTCTTGATTATGCTGCGGGTACAGTGGTGGTGGGACTTCCTTTTATACCTACTCTGCAACCAGTGGAGTACGAAGGGGGAGTGCCTTCTGGGTCTTCGCAGGGTCTACCGAAACGGTGGGTCCAGGCAAAGTTGCGTCTGCATGAATCGGCTTTGCCAAAAATAAATGGTGTTCGACCTCCTGATCGTTCGCCTTCATCTCCTATGGACGCATCGGAACCCTTAACGACTGGTGACTCTACGCACTACAACTTAGGGCATTCAGATAACGGAACCATAACAATTACACAAGACCTGCCAGTAGCGATGCACATCCTGGCTATCTTCGGACAAATGACGGTAAGCGCGTAATGGCTGACTTTGATATTAAAGATTTGTTACCTCTTGCAGACTATTGGCTTCCAGGTGTAGGCACGGGTCTTAGTCTTTTATTTGGAGCCAATCAAAGCAGTGACTTAAGAGATCAAGCAGCGTTGGCTATGGAGATAGGTGCTGCCAATGCGTCTGATCTGATAGCGGTAACAGAAGCCAACCGAGTAATTTCAAAAGCGTCTGCGGAATATAACGCAGGGGTAATACGCAAAGTCGGGTATGCAAATGCCCAGGCAAAAGACGATACCGCTAATCGCAACTTCGCACTGATGGGATTGCAAACTGCTTACGGTGATTACCAGGCAGAACTACAGACCCGACAACTAGCAGGTGAGATACGAGCCAGGCAAGGGTCGAGCGGTATCAGCGTCAATCAAGGATCGAATCTTCACTATCTGAATCAGCAAGTATCCGAAGCAAAGTTTGATCGTCAGTTTAAACGTGGCGTAGAAAAACTTTCTGCCTTTGGTTACTTACAAGATCAACGCGATCAAGCCAATCTTATTCGCCTGGATACAGATCAGCGTGCAGAGATGACGGTAGTTAACGAAGCACTCAATAGTCAGATCGCCTGGAACGAAGCCGTGGCAAGAGCCAGGTCAATGGAGCGTGGCGCAGAGATGAACGCATCAACATTAAGAACGCAAGCGAACTCGGCAATGTACAACAGTCTGATTAACGCAGCAGGTTGGTGGTCATGAAGTTACCAGAATTCCAAGCAACAGGTGGTTTAAATCTGCGGATGAGAACCGCAGCAACAAGAAGTGCACCTGCGATGATGGCTTCACCGCAACAGCGATTCGTTGCCGAGGTAACGAGCGATCAGATAACTCGCCAGGCATTGACCACAGCAAGCGCAAATCAATCTGTTGCTAACAACTTAACCCGTACCGTTGGTAACTATCTTCAAAAGGCACGGCAGGTACAAGCGCAGATAGATACAGTCGAAGCCGAAGCCAGTGGTAACGCAGCATACCAGGCGTACATGCGTCACATGCTTGACTTCAAAGCGACTCGCACAATCTTGGGCAGCAACCTAGAGCGCACTGATTCACCTGATTCTGTATTGGGATTTAACGAATCGCGAGATTGGGAAGCACTCGATGCAGATTATGTGCAGGTGTCGGATCAGTTCGTTTCAGAACTAAACGACGTATACCTTACAAGCAGCCAAGCAAAAAAGATTTTTGCTCAGAAACGAAACACTCTTGATAAACAAAACATCGAGGACATCTACAAGTTTCAACGCGATCAGAAGATTGACCTGGCTACTGCTCGTATCGAGGAATCAAATTCTTTAGATTCAAGCGTTAGTTCAATAGAACTTCGCACGACAAACGCAATTAAGGCAGGACTTCCGGCAGCACCGTTGCTAGAGAACGCAGCAAAGAATATTAAGCGGGTTAATTATTCTCTTGTCGAAAATCATTACGTTGATTTTCAAACAGCGTCGGCTATTACAAATCCAGAATATAGAAAATTTAATCAAGAGTTGCTTGACGCGACCTGGTTAAACACTCTCGACTACATCGATCAACCAGACTTATTGTTGCCTGAGAGTGCAAAAGCGGATGCGTTTAAGTTGTATCAAGACACATCGAAGATGCTTGTTGCTAGAGACAAGAGGGCATCGGAAGCAGCCTACAACATTACTATCGAGCAAGCGTTCAAGTCTGATAATCCCCAAGAATTATTAACTGTCGAGTTATCGAAGGTCGGCGCACGGGATATGTACGGCGAACGCTTTGATGACCTTGTTGAGATGGCGCAGACAGCGCAACAGACTGGCGCAACTGATCGAGACATCTACGGTCAACTTGATTTGTTGATTATGGAGCGCGGTGGATTCGACGGCGACGATGATTCATTTATTAGATCAGTCATTGTTAATCAACAGAAGAATCAAAAATTAAATAAGTCTGACGCAGCGAGTTTACTAGGCAAGTTAAATAGCAAGATACAAGACCGACGCAGTGGTGAAGAACAATTAGCAAAAGCAATTCTTATGTCTGCAATTGTCGGACCTGGTGCTAATCAAGCAAACCTCGAAACGTATCTCGACAGCGAGTACGGATCAAGAATACGAGGCATTTTCACAGGATCGCTTATCAAATTGGATAAGTGGCGACGCAATAATCCGGATGGTGATCTTGTAGGTTACGCAGAAAAGTTGGTCTTGGAATCTGTCAAGTTAGAAAAGTGGATGGTCGATAGCGAGGGCAAACGAGTAACCAGTATTAATCGAATAGGAGAAATTGATATTGGTTTAAGTCGAGATATGTTCGATCAAGAAAAACAAAAAATAGAATCGACAAGTAGTGCAGATTCCAATATGAATTGGGAAGCGCAATCGCTAGAAAAAATTCGCCGGATCGAATCAATCCAGTTAATGATGACCGAGATAAATGAAGTAAGCGGAGATGATTCTTTCCAATCTAACTATCTCGAAGATGTTTGGATGACAACGAATACACCAGGTCTTCTTGAATGAACGATAAAGAATCATTACTAAGTATGTACGAGGCAGATGCGGAACAAGCGCATATGTCAAAGACTCCGTTTATGAAGATTCCTGCAATTCATAAAAAAATTGCAGAAGACCAAGAACAGTATCGATTAGAAAAAGAACGACGCGCAGCAGCACAAACACCGACGCTTACGGCTGAACAGTTACATAAAGACCCGACATATCAGCGCCTGGCAGAACACTTATGGAATGCCTACGGGCAAGGCGATGCACGATTGCCGTCCTACATGACATCCAAGTTTGGTATGCCGTCAAAAGGTAAATCATCCCCGCAAGATAAAGCGGAATGGTTGTCTCAGAAACTAGGCACGTTTAACAACTCGTTGAGCGGAATGATGATCGATCTTTCGAAAATGAAAGACGCGCCTTTTTCTGATCTCAAAGCGTTTAACGATGCGCTAAAAATGTACGACGCTTCTGACACTACTGTAATGCAGGGTGTAAGAGCGGTTGCGCTAGGCACAGCAGAATTTTTTATGTTTGGTGGTCTTGGTTTTATCGCAGGAAAGGCAGTAGCAAAAGGTCTTGCAAAGAACGTCGTAATGTCTCGGTTACAAAATATTGTTAATCGAGCAGGAGCAGAAATTAAAAGACGCAAATTATCAGGAGCGACTATAGGCTCTATTGAAGGTGGGGTATACGAAGGGGCTTTGAATGCAGGTACAGAATCAATAGCGCATCGTGCCGAAGAAAGACCATTTGATCCTACCAACCCTATTGTTGGGACGGCAGTAGGAATGGGTGCGGGTGGTGCGTTGGGTGGGTTGGCTGAATATGCAGGAAAGAAAGTTTTAAGAGGTAAAGAATAATGGGCAGATTGTCAGGAGTTTCCGAACCCCTTGTCGATGTAGCGATGAAAATATATCGCGGTATCTGGGGTGCAGATAAAAAAGTAACAGACACCGAGGATCGTCCGACTGTAGGTGGGACAAGTAATCAGAAGGTTGCGGATGCCTACGCGCACAGAAGAAACGTCAAGCCTCCAGAGGGTGAATCAGCCGTTACTTTCGAACGTGGTTATCCGCAAGTCTTTGAGATGACTGTAACGCCTAGAAATCCTGTTACCTTCGATCAGGAATATGTCACGGTCGATCAACTGCAATCTAAGTTTGATCTTGATCCGCAGGAAACACAGTCACTTATGGAACGATTCGGTGATGGTGGCGTAGACATTAATGAACTGGGTGATGACCCAA
>Ga0209631_10004155_pt1 | contig 16195 bp, 8 predicted proteins | sample COG_08_FD_184752 | JGI IMG/M metagenome (GOLD analysis project Ga0209631, IMG submission 184752) | Pelagic Microbial community sample from North Sea - COGITO 998_met_08 (SPAdes) (version 2) | ecosystem: Environmental > Aquatic > Marine > Neritic zone/Coastal water | place: Helgoland, sampling...
CGCACGCTCGTTCGCGCTCCGCCGGGAGCAGCTTGCACAGCTTCACCTCCGCCATGGACACCAGGTTACGCACCGCGCGTCTCTCCGCGGCGTCCAGTCGCACGTTCTTGACGGACACCGCCTTGGCGTCCTGCGCCCGTAGTTCCTTCATCATCTCGGTGAATTCCTCAAAGTCGAGAGCGCCGCTGTGATCCGCGTCGAAGCGAGTAAACTTGGCTCGGACGTCGTCCTCGTTAACCTCGGTCAAAGGTAAGAGCGCGAATGCCGCGATGATCTCCTCGAGGTCGAGCTCGCCGGAGTTGTCGTCGTCGAACTTTGTGAACGAATCCTGAAGTAACTTTTCGAACTCCTCTTCGCCGACTTCCATCAGCCGCGACATGGTCTTCTCGGCTCTCAGCTGCTTCATCAGCTCCATGAACTCGTCCATGTCCAGCGCGCCGCTGTCGTCCGCGTCGAACTTCTTAAACTTCTTCTCCACCACCTCTTGCGTGGTGTGGTTCAGCGCGGGGAGCGACTGGAAGGCTTCCAGAATCTCTGGAAGCTCTAAAGTTCCGCTTCCGTCGTCGTCGTAGCGAGCGAAGGCGTCGGCGCACAGCGCTTGAAACTCGTCGTCGTCGACGTCCAGCACGGACGATAACCCGAGTCCCATCTTCTTGGCGAACGAGGTGTCCATGTACTTGGACCTGGAGGACATCAGGGCATCCACCGCGGGTCCTCCCGTGAGCACGGCGCACACGTACCCGCCCCACGCCATCGGCTTCTTCTTCTCCTTGGAGTTGATCTCGGGAGCCTTGAACCCGGTGCTCTCGGACTCGTCGGGTTCGAGGTATCCTAAGAGCGTCTCGCCGAATTCCTGGCACCTGCACGCCATCTGAAAGAACGTGAGCTCCTCGTCTTTGCCGACGTACCGCGTGGCGGGGATGCACGCGACGGCCGCGCCCCTCGGCGCGAGCATCTGGTCCAGAATGGTCTTGACGCTGCGATCCTCGCAAACCATCGCGAGAATCTTGGAGACCATGTCGTTGGACTGGAGAAAGTCGGAGACGGCGCGCATCTCCGGGTTCTCCTTGATGGTCTGCTGCGTTCGCGGGTCGAGGATCTCGGTGACGATGGGTATGGCGTCGCCCTCTCGTTTGCCGCCGATCGCGGCGCGCTTCACCGTGGATTTGGCCATGAACCCCTGCTCCCGCAGCTTCTTGTGCTTGTTCTGAATGTCGCGAATGAGCAGGAGCGTGGCGAGGCACTTGGAATCGCTCTGCATGATGTCACCCTCCTCCTCCTCGTCCGCGAAGACGATGCAGCTGGTGAACTTCTCGATGCCCACGTACTCCAGGTGTCGACGCATCGCGGTGTTGCCCACGTGGTGAATCAACGAGATGTTCCGGAGAGAGTCAACCTCGAGGCCGCCCTCCGACAAAAGCGCGTCGCGATCCGACAGAGGGACGCTGGCCATGATGTGAACCTCCGATTCCGGCGCACACATCGCGTCGAGAAGCAGCAGGATATCCCGTAAGTCACGGCGCCAGCCCGCGAAGAGGATGTACTCCTTCTCGTCCTCCTCGTTTATGAGCTCGGGCACCTCGCCGGGCTCGCACCTGTGCTTCTGGCGGGGCGCGTACGTGTCGTTGTCCTCCGCGATGACCACCAACTCGCACCGCTCAGTCATGACGTGGTCGTGGCTCGGGTTGAGCGTGATCTCGCCGTTCTTTGCGTTACGTATGCCGATGGGCACCGCCTCGGGGAGCATGAGCTGAACGTCCTTCCACGACGTACCGACGAGTTGAGGCCAGTGCTCGGTGTAGAATTCGTCCCCCTCGAACCCGAGGATGGACCCGTAAACCTCCGCCAGGCCGGGCTGCCTGACGGACATGAGCATGAGCCGCCCGATGACATCGTGGGATACCACGGTCTCCACGTTACCGCGTCCGATGAGGTGGATCAACGCCTCGTTGTCCTTGTCCCTCACCTCCGCGACGACGTGTCCCGCGAGTTGCATGTTGTTGAGGTTGAGAATCACCTGGAGGATCTCGGCGTCGGCCTGGTCGGGGACCATGCCGGTGTCCGAGAAGACCACGACGGACCTCGCGGTGGCGACGGATACCTTGTCCAGGTCCCCGATCATCAGCCTCGAGCCCTGCCTGAACACGATCGTCGTGCCCTTCAGGTCAGCCTTCTTGATGAAAAGGCTCAGCTCCTTCTCCATCTGTTCCTTGCCCTCCTTGCACAGCACCACGATGACGCCGCCGCCCTCCGATTCGTTCGCGTTGATGATCTCCTTGACGAACAAAAGCGACTTTTCCGTCCAGCCGAGCATGACGGTGTGCTCGCGCTCCACCACCGTGGACCTGCCCTCGCGAAGCGCCTGCATCTTGGCCTGCACCGCCTCCACCACGAGACCGAGCATCGTGGAGAAGTACAGGATGCCCATGACCACCAGCGTGTTCGCAACGACCCGCGGGACGATCTCCACCGGCGCGGTCGTGCCCGAGGACAGCACACCGGCGCACAGCCTGCGATGGGGTGCGTAAAGGGAGGGATTGGGAGGTCAGGGGACGAGACGGATCGAGGGTCGTCGAGGGTGAATTCGGGCATCATTGGAAGGAACACTCTGACGCACCAGGTGAACACCGCGTACATCCCGTCACCCATCGTCACGGCCGTATCGGCGTAGTGGTAGCCGATACCGCCGCCGACGGTGATGACCACGGCGAGGAACATGAGCGCGTAGGTTTGATACTTGGCCTGGCTGAGATAGGTGTCGGAGATGTACATGAACCTCCGGTAGAAGTAGTTGCCCTTGGGGGAGGCGTGCGAGCCGTGATGGCTATTCTTGTGATGCGATCCGTCGCCGTCGTCGGAGTCCGTATCGGAATCCTCGACCCAGGCCCGCGCCTTGGCCTTCCATCCGATCTCCTCGTCCGCCATCATCAGCGCGCGGTGCGCGCCACGACGGCCAGGGTGATCCTGGACCACCCCCGCGACCACCATGGCTCCCGGCCGACGAACGCGTCAAGGATCCCAATTCAACCCCGATTATCCCTTCCCTCCTTCCCGTGAGAGGCCGAGCGCTGTCGACGCGGTCGCCCGCAGACGCCGGTCCTCGACTCGGGCGCCGAGTACGTCCGAGCGAGGAGCTCAGACGGCCTCACTCGATCACCCGCGCGCGCCGTGTCACTATGGCGTCGCCAAACGCGTCCGGCGTCTCTTGAAAATCCAGCTGGGATTGTTCGAAGTCGGCCCGGCGGTCTCTCCGAGCCTTTTATTTTTGAGGTGGGCGCAAAGCACGGGCTCCGGTCACAAGAGGTCGCGCGGGAGGACAGGGGTCGGCGCGGGACGCGGGGTTTAGGCGTCAGGGGCGTGGTATCCGACATGGGCGCGGGTCTCAGCGCGATGTGGCGCGGGACCGACGCGGGACCGACGATGAACGGCGGGGGCGACCGATCGCAGCAGTGTGCCCACTCGTCCACCTCGTCGGCGTGCACGCTGTCCGGCGAGTACCGGAGCTTGAACGCGTACAAGCTCCTCGACGTCCTCGGCGACGGGACGATCGGCGTGGTGCGGCTCGTGCGTCACAAACGGACGGGGCTGCACTTCGCGCTCAAGGCCATGGCGAAGGACGCGGTGACGAGTCGCGGTGCCCGCATGGCTGCGCTCGTCGAGGGCGAGCGAGACGCGCTCGGCGAACTGGAGCGTTCGCCGCACGCGCGCATCGCGCGCATGTTCGCGCACTTCCAGGACGCCGCGTCGCTGTACATCCTGCTGGAGTACGTCCCGGGCGGGGAGCTTCGATCCAAGATGCGGAAGCACGGGCGGTTCTCCGAGACCGTCACTCGCTTCTACGTCGCGTCCATCGCCACCGCGCTGGACCACCTGCACACCGTCGTCGGTGTCGCGCACAGGGACCTGAAACCCGAGAACGTCCTCCTGGACGTCGCGGGCTACCCGAAACTCGTCGACCTCGGATCGTGCGCGCGTCTGCGCGGGGAACGGAAGGGCGGCGGGGAAAGAGGGGGCGGCGGTGAGAGAGGGGGGCGGGCGCACACGATACTGGGCACCCCGGAGTATTTGGCCCCCGAACTCGTGAGGGGCGGCGACGGAGACGAACGCGTCGACACTCGCGGATACGACGCGAGGGCGGTGGACTGGTGGGCGCTCGGGGTGATGGCGTTCGAGCTCACCGCGGGTCGACCGCCGTTCACGGCGCATAACACTCACGCCTTGTACCGCTCCATCGCGAAGAACGAGCCGAGGTATTCGAGCCGGTTCACGGATGATTTAGTCTCAGTCCTCCGCGACGGGTTCATGCGTCGGGACCCGTCGCGTAGGCTCGGCGTCGGACGGTCGTGGTCGCTGCCGGGGCTTCTTCTTGGTAAGGGCCAGCGCGGTGCGCCGTCGGGGATGCGCGCCATTCGCGCCAGGTCGTGGTTCTCGGGGTTCGATTGGGAGGGACTGGAGAAAGGGAGGATTCGCGCGCCGATCCGGACGGCTCTGCCAAACGGCGATTGCGACGCGAGTAACTACGTCCGCGATGACTCCACGCCGCTGTCGCCGCCGCGGGATGCGGGTAGGTACGTCGCGGCACCCGCGCCTCCGTCGTCGCCGGTGTTCAGGTCGGCACGGGGCGGTCACGACCGAGGCGATCCCACCGCCTGCGTCTTCGAGGATTGGTGAAGAGACTTACGTGTAACAAGAGCCTAGCTAGCTAATACAACGCCTATTGCGTACTACTGGTGCGGTGGTATACAACGCGGTGCCCCCAATCGCGTCATCGTCCTTCTTTCATGCGCTCGTTCAAGTAGTCGTGCTCGGCCCGAAGCTCCTCGAGTCGCCGCGACAGCCGAAGGGACAGCGCGCGCTCCAACAAGTCATCCGCCTCGACGTCGTCGTCGTCGTCGCCGCTCCCCCCCGGATTCGACCCCGTGACCTCCACGTCCCCCCCGCCCGACCCTCCACCGCTCTTCTTCTCACTTCTCGGGAAGTGCCTTAAGTTGGCGGCGAGCACCTCGAACGGCAGCGCGAGCAGGTCTGTCTCCGCGCGTTGTAACAGCGCCACTCCGACTTGAAAGATGACCTTGACCCCTTCGAGCATGAAGACGTCCCACACCCGTTCCACTACCCGCAGCGGCAACGAATACGCGAACAAGGTGACGAACCACTGCGTGGCGAACATGCTGGCGTGCACGCACTCGCGCTGGAAGTGCGCCGCCAGCCGCGGGAGGTGCTCGCCGAGTAGGCCCTCCAGCTGGTGCAGGCACCTTCGCACGGTGGGCATGCCGGGGGAGTAGAGTCCCTCCAGGGGTTCGTGCACCGCGCCGCGGAAGAGCGCGACCATGACCCAGAACGCGTCCTCCTCCGGCATGTGCAGCAGCAGCAGGCCCGCGACGAACCCCATGCCCTGCACGTACCCGACCTCCCGGTCGTAGACGCTGTACGCCCTCAGCACGTTGTACAGCGCCCGTTGCCCGGATCCGTCCGGCTTGGCGAAGAAGACGTGCGATGGGAACGTTCGCGAGATGTCCTTGGCGATGTCCTCGTCTCGCTCGTCCAAGGTACTCAGCACGAGCTCGTCGTAGACCCCGCGGTGGCACGCGCGCAGCTCGCGGCCTCCGCTCATCACCTGCCACGCGTATCCTCGCAGTGGGGCCGGCACGCCCTTCCGAGTTCTGCGCTGGACAACCTGAGGCTTGGCGCGCACGTACGCCTTCCAGTCGTCCACGGTGACGCCGAGCATGCGACGCCACTTGGACTTGCGCTTCTCATCGGCGGTCAGAGCCACGGGGGGGTCGGACCCGCCGCCCGGAGGCTCCGGCTCGTCGTCCGAGCTCGCCATTGGAAATGAGGGAGAGATGGCGGGAGACGACTAGACGAGTCAGAACTTCTGGTGAGTTTTGTCGTGATGGGTTCGGTATTCACATGTGCACTACGTGAGCCCTCAGATGAGCTTCTTAAAATCCTCCATCGCCGCCGCGGTGGTCGCGACCTCCGCCTCGAGCTTCGCCAGCTTCTCCGTGTTGTCCGCGCGGACGTTCTCCGGCACCTTCTCCTCGTACCCCGGCATCTCCATCTTCTTCTGAAGATCCGCAATCTGCTTCGCCGTCTGGGCGCTCTTCTTCTCGAGCTTGGCAATCTCCGCCGCGGGATCCACGACACCCTTGAGCATCAGGTACACGCTCACGGACTCGTTGATGACGGTCACGCCGCATCCCGCGGGCACCGCATCGTCGGGGCTGAGGATGTCAACCTTGGCGCACGTCGCCAGCGCGGCGATGCCGGCGGAGAATTGCTTCGCCGCGTCAGTCGCCGCGTCGCCGCGGGTGACGATGAAGAGCTCAGCCTTCGTTTTGGGCGGGAGGTTGTACGCCGCGCGGAGGGACCGTGTCGCCTTGACGATCTCCTGCGCGACAGCCATGGACTCCTCCACGGCGGTGTCGGTCCTGTCGTCGGTGAAGGCGGGGTAGTCGGCCACCATGATGGACGGCGCCGTCTCCGCCGCTCTGCGGGGCAGACGCTGCCACAGCTCCTCGGTGACGAAAGGCATGAACGGGTGGAGCAGCCTGAGACCGGCGTCGAGGCAGGTCCACAGCGTGTCCCTGGTTGCCTTCTTCGCGACCTCGTCCGTTCCGTTCATCACCGGCTTCATGAGCTCGATGAAAACGTCGCAGACGTCGTACTGCCAAAACGCGTACACTCCCGTGGTCGCGTTGGCAAAGTCGTAAACCTCCATGGCGTCCACGGTGGTCTTGACCGCGGTGTTGAGCCTGTGCAGCGCCCACTTGGACGCGGGCGGGAGCCCGGGTGTGGCGGACGTGAGCGGCGTCTCCGGGGGTTCGTATCCGTCGCCGAGGTTCATGATGGCGAATCGGATGGCGTTCCAGAGCTTGTTGCACCAGTGGCGGTAGCCCACGACGCGGAGGACGTCGAGGTTGATGTCGCGGCCCTGCGCGGTGTAAGCGACGAGGGCGAAGCGCATGGCGTCGGTTCCGCACTCGGGGATCCCATCGGGGTAATCCTGCGCCTGGCCCTCCTGCGCCTTCTTGACCTCCTTCTCCTCCAGGTTGCCGCCGGTGAGGGTCTCGTTGAGATCGCTCAGGGTGATGCCCTCGATGACGTGGAGGGGATCGATGACGTTACCGAGGGACTTGGACATCTTACGACCGTGCGCGTCGCGGACCATGGCGTGGAGGTACACCTGCTTGAAGGGAACCTTGCCGGTGAGCTTCATGCCCATCATGACCATGCGCGCCACCCAGAAGAACATGATGTCGTGGCCGGTTTCCAGCAGCGCCGTCGGGTAAAACTCGGCGAGGTCGGGGGTCTCGTCCGGCCAGCCAAAGACGGAGAAAGGGAAGAGCCCGGACGAGAACCAGGTGTCGAGGACGTCCTCATCCTGCTCGAGCGTGAAGGCTTTCCCGGGGAACTTCTTCTCAGCCTCGGCGCGCGCCTCGTCTTCCTCGCGGCCGATGACCCATCGGTCGAGTTTCTCCGACGACCCCCCGGGCATGCCGCAATCGTCCTCCGCCTCGCCCTCAAACTTGACGTAATACGCGGGAATGCGGTGGCCCCACCACAGCTGTCGCGAGATGCACCAGTCGCGGATGTTCTCGAGCCACCTGAACCAGGTGGGCTCCATGAAGTTGGGGAGGATCTCGAGCTCCTTGGACCTGGCGGCTTCGCAAGCCTCCGCGGCCATCTTGTCGCACGCGACCCACCACTGGGGCTTGAGCATGGGCTCGATGACATCCTTCGACCTGGAGCACAGGCCGAGGCGCATGGGGTTATCCGCCTTGCCGCGGTAGAGCCCGAGCTCGTCGAGCGCGGCGATGACCGCGGGGCGCGCGGCGAAGCGCTTCATGCCCTTGAACTTGTCCCCGCCCTCCTCGTTCACCGTGCCCTCCTCGGTGAGCATGTTGATAAACTCGAGTTCGTGGCGCTTGCCCGTCATGAAATCGTTGGGATCGTGCGCCGGGGTGATCTTCACCGCGCCGGTACCGAATGACATGTCCACGAGCTCGGCGTCGCAGATGATGGGGATCTTGCGGCCGTTGAACGGGTGAATCACGTGCTTGCCCTGGACGGATTTGTACCGCTCGTCCTCGGGGTGCACGGCGACGGCGGTGTCTCCGAGCATCGTCTCCGGACGGGTGGTGGCCACGACGATCTCGCCGCCGCCCTCGATGGGGTAGGCGAACGACCAGATGGACCCGAACTCCACCTTGGCGTCCTGGCCGGGCACCGCCATCGTCGTGCTGCCCTCCAGGTCGATGTGATCCACCTCGATGTCGGAAATCGCCGTCTTGAGTCGGCAGCACCAGTTGACGAGGCGGTTATCGCGGTACACGAGGCCGTCGGCGTGCATTCGAACGAAAGCCTCCTTGACCGCCTTGGAGAGCATGTCGTCCATGGTGAAGCGCTCGCGGGACCAGTCGAGGGACGAGCCGAGGCGCTTGAGCTGGTTGAAGATCTTGCCGCCGTATTGCTCCTGTCATCATGATGGGGATCGAGACGTAGTAGACGAAGAAGGTCAGAATGAACGTCGACACCGAGCGAATATGATATTTCTCGGAGAAAAGCGTCGAGTCGTGCAAAGAGCGGGCGGTTCAGCCTCAGGGGTTTGAGTGCGTAGTGTTCGTAATCACGGTGAAAATTCAGTGATAGCTGGAACTATTTTGGTCGTCACGGGCCGCGAACCGCTCGGGAAAAACAAAACAAAACTTTTATCGATCGAAGATTGCCAAGTCGCCGGATGAACGCACCTTCCACTCGAACACGCGCTCGAGGAACTTCTCGCGGCCGAGATCGTGCCGCGTGATACCCTCCTCGCGCTGCAGCTTCTTCTCCACGACGGACTGCGTCGCGATGCCCGCGTGGTCCGTGCCGGGTACCCAGAGAGCCTCGTATCCGCTCATGCGTCGCCACCGAACGATGGTGTCTTGGATGGAGTTGGTGAGCGCGTGGCCGATGTGGAGTGCGCCGGTGACGTTGGGCGGGGGGATGACGATGACGAACTTGGGCTTGTTCGTGCCCATCGTGGGTTTGAAGTATCCCTCCTTCTCCCACCACTCGTACCAGGCAGCCTCGACGCCTTTGGGGTCGTAGGCTTTCGCCATTGGCACGACGGCGGGATCCTTGTAGTCGCCCTTTGGGACGGCCCGCGCGGCGTTGAGCGCGGCGAGGTCCTCCTCGTCGACGCCGGTCTTCTTCTCCTTCTTCTTCTTGCCGGCGTCGCCGCCGCCCGCGGCCTCCTTCGCCTTCTTCGCAGCCTCCATCTCCGCGAGCTTGGCCTTCTTGGCCTCGAGCTTGGCCTTCTTGGCGGCCGCCTCGGCCTCCTTCTTGGCCTTCTTGGCGGCCTTCTTGGCGGCAGCCTCGGGGTCGTCCTCGACCTTCATGTTGGCCATCTCGGCGGTCGCCTGGTCAGCCATGGCGTCGGGTGTTGACCGCGATCGGGTCGACAGCTGGCGCGACGCGGGGTGCGCCAAGTGAGAGTGCGGCGGCGAAGCGCGATCGCATATCCCTAAACCCCGAAACTCGCTGCCGGAAGGGCCGAACCTAACCAGAGAGACCTAATGTTAGCTGCCGCTCGCTCCCCGCCGACCACAGCAACGAGCGCGGCGCGGCGGGTTTCCGACGACCCGATCGACCGAGCAACGAGCATGTCGCTCGTCTCATGCACCACGGCGCGATGGACCGGCGCGTCCACCGGCGCTTCCGCCGACGCGCGGACCGCGAACAACAACGTCGTCGCCCAACGACGATTTATACTCGACAACCCTGGCGGGCGCGGTCGCGTCCGTGCGGTCGTCCGCGCCACGCCTTTCGATAAAGACAAGCCCTTCATCAAGCGAGAGGCGGAGAAGAACCCGGAGTGGGCCAAGAACTGGATCGACGGCATCATGCCCGACGGCGTCGATCGCGAGCTCGAGGCGGAGCTCCTCGAGAAGCTCGAGACGCGCCGCGACGAGCTCTTCGGCGATCCCCCGCCCGGCCCGTCCATCCAGGAGCGCGCCAAGGCGGCGCTCGCGGAGGACACGCCGTTCCCGAAGAACCCCAACCCCATCGAGCTTCCCCCGCTTCCCGACCTCCGCGAGCTGGCGGAGATGTCCAACCTACAGCTCACCGACGAGGAGATCGAAGACTTCACCCCGAAGGTTCACTCGATCCTCCAGTGGTTCGGCAAGCTGAACGAAGTTGACCTGGACGCGATGAGGACCGACGAGACGCTGTACCGCGACGACTGGCGCGCGCCGCTGCGACCGGACGTACCGGAGGACTTCGTCAACATGGACGGCATCTACGGCAACGCGGGCGAGAAGTGGGAGAAGCCGTTCGTCAAGGTGCCATCCGTGGACAAGAAAGAAAAAGCCGCGGCTGTAGCGGCGGAGGGCGGAGCGAAGGGCGCTTCCGAGGATGCATCGTCGGCGGAGGACGATGCCGCGGATGGATCCGACGATGCCGCGGGTGGATCTGCCGATGCCGCGGGTGTATCCGCCGCGGAGCTCACCCCGGAGTTGCTCGGGATGCAGCTCCTCGTGGGCAAGGTGATCGCGTGCGAGAAACACCCAGATGCCGAGAAGCTCTACGTGGAGACGGTGGACTGCGGGGAGCCGGACGGCCCGAGGTGCGTATGCAGCGGCCTCGTGCCGTACATGTCCGCCGCCGACATCGAGGGCAAGCTCGTCGTCGTCGTCGCGAACTTGAAGCCGCGTAAGATGGCGGGGATGGTGTCCGCGGGCATGCTGCTGTGCGCGAACGACGGCGGCGACGGCGAAGCCGGAACGCGAAACGTCGAGCTCCTCGTCGTTCCCGAAGGAGCCGTCCCGGGGGAGAGGCTCACGTGGGGCGGCGCATCGAACGACCCGCCGCACGGGGGTAACAAGATCGCCAAGAAGCGGATCTGGGAGGAGGTGCAGCCGGATCTCGGTGTGAACGGGTCGTGCGAGGCTGGATGGAAGGGTATCGCGATGACGTCCTCGGCTGGGCCGGTGAAGTGCGCCTCCATCGTGGACGGCGGCGTGAGTTGAGTTAACATTAGTCTGGCCGTATGATATGATACATCGCGTCGTGAGTGTCGTTTTATTAAGATGGATGTCGTCACGAGAGTCATGTCGGCGGCGGCGGGGGCATGCGTTTGCCGCGGCCGACGCCCGGCTGGAAACCCCGCGTGCCGTCCGGCATTGTCGGCTGCCGCGGCGCATCTGGGTCAGCCGCCGACGCGTTAAACGTTCCGTGCCGCTTTCTCTCCTCCGACCCTTTCGCCTCCCCGCTCCCGTCCTTCGCGTCCCCGCCGCCCTCGCCGCCGCCGCCGCCGCCCGTGTCGCCGTCGCCGCCGGCTTCGAGGAAGGTCTTGTTCTCCTTGAACGCGGCGGCGGACGCCCACTGCGAGTAGTCCTTCTTCTGCCGGCCCCACTTTCCTTTTTTCTTGTTCTTCTTGGGAGCCGCCGCCGCGTCGTCGCCCTCCGCGTCGTCGCCCTCGTTCCCCCCCTCGCCCGCACCCTCTCCCGCACCCTCTTCGCCCACCGCCGCCGCCGCGTGTTCGTCATCGAGCCTCTGTCGCTGCGCCTTCTGCTGCTTTTGCTTCTTGTGAACGTTGCGGACCAGGAGCCGGACTCGAAGGCCGTTGCGCCAATCCTTGTCGTCGTTGAGCGTCTCCGCCGCCTTCGTCGCGTCCTCCCTGGTCTTGAACTCGATCAGCGCGTGCACCGCGTTGGACGGCGTGGCGATCAGGTCCAGGCCCGAGGGTTTCGTGGCGCCCGCCTGGGTCTGCATCCCTGGATGCCGGACGCGAACCATGGCCACGTCGCCCGCGACTGAGAATTGCGCCATGACCGATTCGATGGTTGGCTGGTCCTTGAAGTTCTCGGCGACGACGGTGCGCGCCTGGACGTCCTCGAGGTCGATGTCCGGCAGGGGCTCGGTGCGTCGGACCCTGATGCCGTCCTCGGATACCACCAAGCATTCGCTGTGCTCGCGTAGGATGGCCGCGACGGTCTCGATCGGCGGGTGTTTCTTGAGCAAGGTCTTCATCCGGTTGAACGAGCACACGACGCCGATTGGCACGAAGCCGGTGGGATCCGCCTTGACCTTCTTGATCAGGAAGGCGTCCGTCGGGAGGTTCGCGTCGGAGAAGTAGAACTCCACCTGCTTCACGATCTTGTCCACCTGCTCGTCGGTGAGCGGCTTGAGGGGCTTTTGTTGTTGTTCTTCTCGGGCGCCTCCGCCGCCCTCGGCGGTGGATCCTCCGGCCGCCGCCCCCGCGTCGCCTCCCGCGGCCGCATCTCCCACGGAGAGATTCGTCAGCGCGTCGACCGCATCGTTGATCACGGTCGCATCGTCGGGTTTCGTCTCGCCGGACATCCCTCGCGTGTGCGCTCCTGCCAATGGCGCCATACGGTCGGCGGTGTTTGCGTTCCTGATGTCTCTGGTATCGGCCGAGCATCATCGAAGATAAAGCTGTCACCCGAGGCGCGTACCCCGTGCGCTCCACAACAGTCGGCGCGAGACACTCCGCCGCGGCACTCAGTCAGTCACCATGGCCGACGACAAGAAGGTGCGTCTCGGCCCCGAACGTCGTCCCAAACCCCGCGCCCGCCTCGATCGGCCCGCGCGAAACCTCCGCCACGAATCTTCCACCCAAACGATGCCAACTGGAAAGTCCTCCGCGCCGACCCGATCGATCGCCTTCTCAGCCCCGACGATGAACCTTCCCACTGACCCAACGCCACCCCCGCGCCCACTCCCCACTCCACGCAGAAGTTCCTCGAGGTCTTCAAGCAGCTCAAGGATGAGCTCGTGCAGGCGGAGAAGGACGACGCCCAGGTCAAGATCGCGGTCGACTGGATCGACAAGATGGTCGAGTACAACGTCCCGCACGGTAAGCTCAACCGCGGCCTCGCCGTCGTCGACGGCATGCGCGCGCTGAACCCCGCCGGCGTCACCGACGACCAGATGCACAGGGCCATGGTCGTCGGCTGGTGCATCGAGTGGCTACAAGCCGCGTTCCTCGTCTGGGACGACATCATGGACGAGTCCGTCACCCGCCGAGGACAACCGTGCTGGTTCAGGCACAAATCAGTCGAGATGGTCGCGATCAACGACGGCCTCGTGCTGGAATGCCAGATCTACAGCATGCTCAAAAGGCACTGCAAGGGGTTCGCAGGGTACGCCGACATACTCGAGATGTTCCACGATGTCACCTACCAAACCGCCTCCGGACAACTCCTCGATCTGATCACCGCGCCCATCGGCGAGGTGGACCTCTCCAAGTACACCGAGGAGGCGTACATGAGGATCGTGACGTACAAGACGGCGTATTACACCTTCTACCTCCCGGCGGCGGCGGCGATGCACCTGTCGGGCGTCACCGATGCCGCCGCGTTCGCCAAGGCTGTCGAGATTTGCGAGAAGCTCGGGCAGTTTTTTCAGATTCAGGACGATTACCTGGACTGCTACGGCGATCCCGCGGTGATCGGCAAGATCGGCACCGACATCCAGGACAACAAGTGCGGGTGGCTCGTGGTGCAGGCGCTCAAGAAGTGCACGGCGGAGCAGCGTACGGTCATCGAGGAGAACTACGGCAAGAAGGACGCCGAGTGCGAGAAGAAAATCAAGGAGCTCTACGTCGCTCTCGACATGGAGGCGGTTTACTTAAAGTACGAGGAGGAGAGCTACGCCGAGCTCAAGGCGATCATGGAGTCCCAGACCGTGCTCCCGTCCGAGCTCTTCGGCGCCATGCTCGCCAAGATCTACAAGCGCCAGAAGTGAGTAGATCGCGTTCGGTGTGAAGACTGATTTATTACATGCGAAGAAATCGTAGACTAGTCGCGCCCTTCTTAAGAGAGCGTGAACTCGGTATCCTCCGCACCCGCCGGTCGCCCGACCGCCGCGATCGAGGGTTTCCCTTTCCCGATACCCCCGAAGTTCTTGGTCATGTCGTAGTTTGTCCACCCGAACGTGTTGTCGAGATCCCCGTTTTTGCCAAAGTTCTCCACGCGCTGCAGAGGCACGCGTTCATTCTCCGACACGCCCATCTCGTCGGCGATTTGCGCGTGATACTTCGCAACCTGGTCCCTGAGCGACGCGAAGTTCATGACCAACGACTGGACCTCGCGGTTGTGCTCCTCGTCCTCCTTCTGCATCTTGAGCTCCAGCTGCCTGGCCTGGTTCACTTCCTCCGCCTTCTTGGCGTCGTTGGCTGTGTTTCTAGCCTTGACCGCGGCGAGCTCCTCCCGGGCGGCTTTGAGTGACGCCTCGGCAGCCTGACGCTTGAGCTCGCCTTGCTCCTTCTGTCTCGCGATCTTCTCGGTCCACGTGGTCTCCTGTCGCTTGAGGTCGTCGATCTTCTGGTCCTGTTCGAAAACCTTCTCCTCGGCTTCGTTGACCTCGAGCTCGAGCCGCTTGACCCGCGCCTCCGCCTCGACCGCCTTGTTGACGTCAATCTCAACCTCCTTGCAGTACTCGATGAGCTTCTTGATCTCCTCGAGCGACTCCTTGCCCTTGCGCTGCTTCTCCTCCAGCGCCTTGAGCTTATCCTGAGCCTCGTCGAGAAGCCTCTGCTCCTCGGCGATCTCGGCGGCGGCGGCGCGCTCCGCCTCGGTACCCTTCGCCTTGAGCTCGTTCTCCGCGGCCAACTTCTCGAGCTCAGCCTTCTTCGCCTCAGCCTCGATGACGGCAGCCTTGGTCTCGTCCTCTTCTCGCCGCGCGGCTTCGAGCTTGGCGTCGGATTCTTCCTTCTTGATGACCCATGACTCGTAGTTGGCCTTGGCTTCGTCGCGAACGCGCGTCGCATCCGCGAGTTCCTCTGGGGTGCAATCTTGGACCACGGGTTCATTCCCCTGCGAGTTTTCCTTGTTGTCCTCAGCCTCTTGCTGTGCCTTGAGTCGTTCGATCTGAGCCTTGAGCTCCGCGTTGCGCTTGGCCGCGGCGTCGTACGCGGCTTCTTGCTTGGCGGCTTCTTCCATGATGTCCTCGTGCTTCTCGAGGAGCGTCTCTCGAAACTTGGCGAAATTGATGATGGCGCTGATGTTGCGTCGGGTGCGCGCGTACTCGGGCTTGGTCATGTCGCGCATGGAAAAGTCTGGGACCCCGACGGTCTTCATGAGCGCGAAGAGGTGCCGGTGGAACTTCAGCGCGCCGATGGCTTCCTCGTAGAGCTCGGGGAATTCGAGGCAGTTCGCCGCAGCTTCGAGATTCGGCGTGTACATCTCCTCGCGCGTCTCCCCGCAGAGGAGGACGACGAGGTCCTCGTACACCTTGAACAGGGTGTCGGGGTGCGGCCTGAGGAGCTCCTTCTCCGTGATGGCGATGTCCAGCTCGGCGAGGCACGCGATGATGTCGTTGTTGCCCAGGATGGGGAACGAGTACGTCGGCGCCATGGTGAAGTCGTGAGCTCACTTCGCTGCGCCTTCGATTTTGAAAGATTCTACCCTTCGCTTCGACGTGAAGGGGTGTATCGGCGACGGGCCCTCGGGTCTCCGCGCGGGGTGACGTGCGGGCGTTCGACGGTGGTTCGGACGCGCGCGGTTGGCGTCGCCTTCTCACACGGAAGATGCGGCGCGCGGTGGACTATGCGTCGTTCGCGAAGGGGAAGGCTCGAAGATTACTCTTCAGCCAGCAACGGTCGTCTCGTCAGCGCGCGTGGCGCGCGTCAGTAACGCCAACGAGCAGCGACAAAAAGTAACAAACCGCCCCGCGTCAGTTCAGTTCACGGCGCCGCATGGGAGGCGTGACGTACTTTGAGCGCGATTTCGACTTTGACGAGCACGCCAGGGAGGTGGAGGCGACGTGGGATCCGCGCGTGGGAGGCGGACCCGCGCCGAGTCAGTCAGTACGCGCGCTCGAAGACGGAGAACCAGGCTGGGGCACCGGAAATGTGGGCACCGGAGACGATCATCGCGAAGACGCCCGACGACCCTCGGCGGCGGACGACGACGTATCGACCACGTCCGCGGCGCAGGCGTCCGCGTGGGACGCCTTCCACGGCACGCACGACTCCGGCGTGTTCTTCAAGGAACGACGATACCTCCTCGCCGAGTTTCCGAAGCTCTGTGACCCAGACGTCGTGCGCTCCGTGCTCGAGGTTGGATGCGGGAGCGGTTCATCCGCGCTGCCCGTGCTCGCCGCTAACCCACGCGCCACGGTGCTGGCGTGCGATTGGAGCGCCAACGCGGTGCGATGCGCGACACGTGCGGTCGAACGAGCG
>Ga0209631_10004157_pt1 | contig 16192 bp, 11 predicted proteins | sample COG_08_FD_184752 | JGI IMG/M metagenome (GOLD analysis project Ga0209631, IMG submission 184752) | Pelagic Microbial community sample from North Sea - COGITO 998_met_08 (SPAdes) (version 2) | ecosystem: Environmental > Aquatic > Marine > Neritic zone/Coastal water | place: Helgoland, sampling...
TATCTGGAATCAGGTGGACTCTCAGGTTAATCCCGACATCATTCAACGAATTATGGAATTGTATGGGCATATTGATTTTTTCCACTCCCGATTTGTTCCGTTGATAGAGGGACACTTTTCCTATAACAAACATCTCGCTCTACCTTTTGATGAATACTGCACTTACCTTAATGTAGTGAGAGCTCTCGGGCCTCGAATGGTTGTCCCCGGTTCTGCCGCATTCCGCTTCAGAGATGAATTGAATTTTTTAAACCAATATTCTTTTCCGACTACGCAGGAACAGTTTCTGCGTGATCTGAAAGCATTTTGTCCGGAGGTGCCCAGTGCTCCTTATTTTCCAGGAGATGTGGCGCATATATCGAAGGATAAAGTTAATATAAAAAAGCAGGATTCGGATTTTGTGCGTGTTCTTGAAAACGATAGTCATAAAATTTTCTTCAAGCCCGGTTATGAGGTGCCTGTAATAAAGACGCAGACAACAGATCCTATTCAATATGAAAAAGAAATGCAGGTAGTGGAAGACTTCATTGAAAACGGCTTCATGGAGAGGATTTTGAAAAGTGAGCTGTTGAGCGGTTGGCAACATTGGCAAATCGTATATCAATTGGAAGTATTTGGTCGGGAAGGCTCGCAAATATGGGTGATCGATTTTGCCAAACCTGGAAAGCCAGAACTTCATAAAGGCGACATCGGCAAGATAAATATTTATGAAGGTATTTCTTCATCAGAATTATGCGCTCTTATAGAAGGAAACACTTCTTGGGATTATGTAACCTTATGTGGCAATTACCGGACGTTCAATAATATGTACCGAATTACCGAAGGTGGATTCGAGCTTCCCCCAAAAGATAAGTCGAACTATGCTTTAGAGCCTTTGATGGATATTTTTCCGTGGGATAAAGACATGGATAAAAGGAAGTTCATGCGAGATGTCCAACGATGGAAAGGGAAGAGCTTTTAAGAACTCCGCCATTAAGACTCTTATAGGCAGATCAAATCGCCAATTGCAGTGTTAACTTGTCTACTCTGTCTTTTCTTCGCAACGGAAATCAGTTTCAGAAGTCCAGTGGATCTTCAGGTAGTGAGGAACTTTTGTTTCGCGGTCGATTTCCGCTGACTGTATCTGGGCAGGGGTCAGGTTGACGGAGTAGCGCAAGATAGCCTTTCTGAGGTTGGCCCATTGTAAATCGGTATCCTGCAACCAAGTCGAAGACAGGTAAGCTTCTCTGAGATTGGCTTCAGTGAACAAGGTCTTGCGAAGATCGGCTCTGAAGAGGTTTACTTTTTCAAGATTAGATTTTCGAAAATCGGCTTTTCTTAGATCGGTTTCACTGAAATCGATACCGCGAAGATCGAAGTTGCTGAAATCAACTTTTCTCAGCGTTGCTTTCTTGAAAGAGCATCCGTCTAAATCTGCGCCATGGAACTTCGCTGCGGAACAATCGGTTTCGTTAAGGTTGGCACCTCGCAAATCCGAACCGGAGAAGAAGGTTTTGGTGAGATCTGCACCCTGAAAATTAGTGCCGTTGAGTAAAGCCATATGGAAGTTAGCTCTTCGTAGGTTAGCATTCTTCAGGTTAATACCATTGAAATCGACACGATCCAGATCGGGTTCGACTTTTGGATAGCTTTCTCTCCAGATGTTCCACCTAGCTATTGAACTCTTGAGTAGAGTTATATGTTCTCGGTTTGCCACGTTATTTTAATTTTCTATTTTTAAGAGTACTGTTTCAATGGACTCAAAACTACTTACGCTGATTATTTCATTTCATTTTACAACCATTTGGCTTTATTTGTAATAATGTGTTTTAGAAAATAGGGGATTTTACCACGAGGACGAAAGGTTAGCTCAGATGGGAAAGGGTAAGTCTGGCAATCCGCACGTACAGCCAAACGGATCATTTAAATAGGTTTAACTCTGGATGAAGTAAAAACCCTGCATGAAGCCAAGCAATTATTGTATTACAAAAAGATATAATGATTTTATGACTGTAAAAACTTACTTAAATACCTAAAAAAACACTCGATAACCTATAAATAAAATAAGAATTTATCCTATATAAATATTAAGTATAATTCCGAATTCGTAAAGTGATATGGTTATTCAATAAAAACAATTAAATTACCGAGACTGAACAACAAACAGTGAGGTTTTTTTAAAATGATTCAAATCACATATATAAGTTCATCAGTAGGGCCAATCAACCAAAATGGCTTGGAGGATATCCTTGTGAAAAGCCGTAAGAATAATAATGAGGTTGGCATTACAGGAATGCTTATCTACCATAATGATACTTTTCTCCAAGTGCTTGAAGGCGATGAGGAAAAGGTCGATACACTTATGTCCAAAATAAAGAAAGATGGTCGACATACCGATTGCAGAATAGTTTCTAAAAAGAAAATTCAACAAAGAGAATATGGTGACTGGAATATGGGATTTAAGCTGCTTTCAGAAAAAGATTTTCGGACGACAAAAACAATCGAAGGTTTCAATCAAGATAATTTTAACGCCACCTTTCTTTCAAATAATGCAAATATTGTTGATTCTCTAATGGAACATTATCGAAAGGACCGTGCCGAAAGCATCAAACATGAAGAATTATCTCTCCACCACGATGACCGCCTTATCGTTTTTCTTCACCGAACAATTAGAGCAGCTGTCAGGACACTCTCCGTTCTTATGATGATTGTAATTCTTTGGGGAGTTATTGATGTTTTAAATTCAATTTATTTAAATCTACTCTCCCCTGCGGTTTCGACATTGACGGTGAATCACATCGTAACTACTTTCGGCTCATTTTTAGCCGTTTTAATCGCCATTGAGATATTTATTAACATCACCCTATATATTCGAAAGGATATAATTCATATCAAACTCGTCATAGCGACAGCATTAATGGCCATAGCCCGAAAGGTTATTATATTCGACTTCGAAGACATTACCCCAGCTTACATTTACGCGACAGCCTCCGTTATTTTAGCCCTAGGAGTCACGTACTGGTTGATAGAGCGGAATACGAAAGAAAAAGTAGATGGAATTTTTTAAAACTAACCGGCTGCTAAAAAACTCTAAACGATACACAACCTTGTTCTCACAAGTCGTTTTCTCAACCGACTCTTAGCTCTAAAGAGAATTCAAGTAAATGGATTAAGCTAGCTTATAGACTCTGATTAAATCATTCTGGATAAAATGGGTGAGTTCTAAGAGAGTATTAAATTGCGATTATTATAGGAGAAGATTACATTTCTTTTTTCACTTCTAATATTAGCGTATACTTTTTTAAATTCATTTTAGGTGAGTTTTTTTTAGAAGATTCTTAGTGCTGATAGATATTGTGAACAATTAATGAGTGTTTTATATGAAGTGGTTTTCGTACGACATGTCAAATTTGAGAGGTGATCTTTTTGGAGGCCTCACAGCTGGAGTTGTAGCACTTCCCCTGGCTTTGGCTCTTGGGGTGCAATCAGGGATGGGTGCCATTGCAGGTCTTTATGGCGCGATTGGTTTGGGTGTTTTTGCGGCGATTTTTGGTGGTACTCGTGTGCAAATCAGCGGCCCTACTGGCCCAATGACGGTGGTGTCGAGCCTCGTCGTTCTCAACGTGATCGAGAATACTGGAAGCCTGGAAAAAGGGTTTGGTCTCATCATTACGGTTTTCTTTCTTGCCGGAGCCATGCTAGTGGGCTTTGGTCTTTTAAAGGCAGGTTCCTATATTAAATACATTCCCTACCCGGTGGTATCTGGTTTTATGACCGGAATTGGAGTGATTATTATAGTATTCCAATTCTTCCCCACTCTGGGTCATTCCTCACCTTCAACCATCATGAGTATTTTGCAGGGTTTGCCTGAAGCTTTTATGAGTTTGAATTTGGATGCATTGATTCTCACAGGTTCAACCCTTGCTATCATCTATACGTTTCCCAAAATAACCAAACTAATTCCAAGTCCCTTGGTGGCTTTGTTATTGATTTCGGGGATTAATGCATGGGTCAATCTAAAAGTTCCGTTGATTGGGGACATCCCCAGTGGGTTCCCAGATTTTAGATTGTTCGAGTGGACATTGACTGGGATGGAGTTCGGCCTTGTAATTAAATTGGCACTTACACTGGCCCTGTTGGGAGCCATCGACTCTCTACTGACTTCTATTGTTGCGGATAATATTACCAAAACCAAACATAACAGTAATCAGGAATTGATCGGGCAGGGAATAGGGAATATGTTTGCCGCCAGTATTGGGGGACTTCCAGGTGCGGGGGCAACCATGCGCACGCTGGTGAACATCAAGTCGGGTGGCCGGTCTCGGCTTTCCGGGGTCGTACACGGAATTGTTCTTTTGACCATCTTGATGGGCTTAGGTGTCTATGCAGCTCAAATTCCTCTGGCGGTACTGGCGGGTATTTTGATATCGGTAGGCGTCGGGATTATCGACTACAAAGGGATTCGTCATATCCGCTATATTCCTAGGGCAGATGCGGTTGTGATGATTATCGTTCTCAGTCTAACTGTTTTTGTGGACTTGATTCAAGCGGTTGCCGCAGGAATGATTATGGCTTCCGTACTCTTTATGAAGCAGATGAGTGATCAGGTTACTAGCGAAGTAAAAATTTCTTCATTACGGACCTCTGGAAAGGAACTTCCGTGGGATGATGAAAAGATTCCAGGTTATATCGCAGACAAAATTTATGTGAAGCATCTGGATGGTCCGCTGTTTTTTGGATTCGCTCCAGCATTTCAGGAGTTAGCTAAGACCTTGCCAGATATTAGAGTCGTGATTTTTGATATGGAAAAGGTTCCACTTATTGATCAGACAGGCCTTTATGCAATGGAAGAAGTCATTATGGCATTGGAGGTCAGAGGGATTGCTGTAATCATGACAGGTCTCCGAGAACAACCCAAACTAATGCTGAGACGAATCAATTTAATTCCTGGGTTGATCCCTGAACAATGTCTTTTCCCGACCTTTGCGAAATGCATAGAATGGTTGGATGAGGAACTATCGGGTCTAGAAAAAGCGGATATGCATCAATTTTTTGATGATTTGAATGACCGAGAAAAATTGAAGCTATTGCTCATGTGCAGAATTTAAGGTTTGTTGAGATAATTATTGATACTTTATATATAAATCACTCCTCCATTATTTCACTACTTTGGAGAAGTAGATTGAAGGTTAGATTCGGTTATTTTTAGACCGGATAATTCACAGGAGTTGAGATGTTTAATTTTAAAAATATGACGATAGGAAAAAAAATAGGCCTGGGTTATGGGGTCATCACCTTTATATTAATGGGAGTGGTGCTGGCCACTATTCAGCAAGTGAAAACCATGGAGACTATCACGAAGAGGGTAATTGAACTGCGGACTCCAACAGCTCACGCCAGCCTTATGATGTTGAATGGTATCAACCATTCGTTGGCTTCTCTGCGAGGCTGGATTATTTTGGGAGACCCAAAGTTTCAGACGGAACGAGCCCTTGCTTGGGCAGAGCAAATCAATCCCTCCCTGAAACAAATGCATAGACTTGCTGCCGACTGGACAGATATGGAGAATATAATCCGGTTGAAATCTGTTGAAAAGGAAATCGATGCTTTTAAGGCGACTCAACAGAAGATCGAAGATATAGCGCGAACTCCGGAAAACTCTCCTGCCCAGAAAATTCTATTTGATAAAGCTGAGCCTTTGGAAAAAGATATCGTGACTATAGTCTCTAAGATGATCAAGCTGGAAATGAAAAATAAAATAACTTCCAAAAATAAACAACTGATAGGAATTTTAGCCAATATAGAAACTACAACCAGTCTGTCTTTGGAAAGAGCCGATGAGTTCTTATTGTCTGGTAAGGCAGAATTCAAAAAGGAATCTCAGGAGAACTGGAAAAAAAATGTCGAACATATGATGACATTGCAGGAGAATAAAAAAACCTTGAATCGTGAGCAGTCGAAGAATTTTGAAAAGCTTCAAAGAGGACTCAATCAATTTGGTCCTTTACTGGAAGATATTATTCGCATCCGATCTGGAGAAGAGTGGAACATAGCTAACTATTGGGTAAAAACTCAGGCCACTCTCGTAGCATTTCGTATCAAGGAACTCTTGAATGATATGTCCGCAAATCAGGAAAAATTGTTAGAGAATGATGTTGATGAAATTTCTAGCAGAACTCATTTTCTGATCGTTCTTTTGGTAGGATTATTTTTTGCGGCAGCATTGATTAGTGGTGTGTTGGCCGCAAGTATCACTCGCTCAATCAGCGAGCCAATTCTAGATGCCAGTAAATTGGCTAATGAGTTGGTACATGGAAATTTCAGAAAAAAACGATTGCCGATTCAGTCAAAAAATGAATTGGGAACTTTGAGTCAAAGCTTTAACGAACTTTTGGACAAGTTGCAGGAAGAGAATAAAAATTCAAAAGACTGACTTATTTTGAAAATAAAAAAACTGTGTGAGTATCGCGATCGTGAGGGGGTAGAGTAAACTAGCTATCCACGTGGCCTATGAAAAAGGGGTTGTGCTCTTTCTCTTGCCCGACTGTAGTGGCTGGCCCGTGACCTGGATAAATGCCAGTGGCATCTGGCAAACGTAATACCTTTTGTGTGATGGAATTAAACAGGTCTTGCCAAGAAGAATTGGCGCGTCCCATAGACCCAGCGAAGATCACGTCTCCTGAAAGCAAAGTTTTATTTATTAGATAAGAAATGCCACCCGCTGTATGGCCAGGTGTCTCTATACATAATATCCGCAAATTACCAAGCGTCAATTCATCCCCATCCTTTACAATTTTAAAATTACGACTTCCTTTGGGTTTGGGTTCATTATGGTCTATGTAGGTAGGGCAATGAAAGGCATCACTAAGTTCTCCCAAGCCGCCTGCGTGATCTGGGTGAGCATGAGTTAATAGAATCATGTTGGGACGAACGCCCATCTCGTGGGCTTTATTGATAATCGTTTTTGGATTTGCTCCTGTATCCACCACCGCGGTTTCTCCTGTTGCTTTGCAACGTAACAGGTAACAATTTACAGGATACTCCCCCATAAACACACTTAGACAAACCAAATCAAAATCTGGATCAACGGCGGGTTCTTTCGGCTCCCATCGCTCTTGGGCGCTATCAATTAGGGTAGGGCCATCTAGGTCCAGCGCCTTCGCAAGCTTTAATACAACCGAATCCTCTGGTGTCAATTGGTAGTTTTCTATCCGCTGAATGTCGTCTTTCGGGAGGTCCGTTGCCCGAACAAGGTCGTCCTGCGACCATGTTTTTCCATCCCGGGCTTTTTGTAAAATATCCCCCAATTCATCTTCGAGCGGCATTGTGTTCTTCTCCAAAATGGTACGTTAATAAATATAAATTGCTTTAAACTCTATTTCATTCGTCCCTTAAATATCAATTCTGCCACACCCGACTTGTCCAGTTCGCCCTTGCCCACTTCAATGATACGCTGATATTGGTTGAAAGTGGCTTGCGCCAGCGGCAATTGTAACCCCGTGGACTGTGCCATGTTGAGAGCGATTCCAGAATCCTTTGCGGCGTGAGCGGCAGAGAAATAACATTCATGATCTCGATTTTGCATATCTTCGCCATCTGTTTCAAGAACGCGCGATGCCGCACCTGTTTGGCCAAAGACCTCGCGAAGCATTGTCAGGTCGAGCCCGAGCGCGTCTCCCAATCCCAACCCTTCTGCCAACGCGGCGGTGTTGCAGTTCATGACCATATTGACGAGCGCTTTCACCCTTGCGGCATGACCGGCAAGGCCGATATAGAGAAGCTTTGAACTCAGTGCTTCAAGTAATGGACCAGCTTTTTCAAAAACTGATTTTTTGCCTCCACACATTAGGTAGAGAGTTCCCTCTCGCGCCTGTGTGATGCTGCTCGCCATAAGCGCTTCGAGATTGGTTCCCCCTTTTGCTTCGACGAGAGCTTCCGCCTTGATGTGTGTTTCGGGGTCGACTGTGGCAAAATTTATAAATAATCGGTTCTTCGCGTGGGTAAGTAAACTTGAAGGGCTGGTTTCAGAGAAGATATCATCCATCGCCGCGTTATCCGTCACGACCGTCAGTACGATATCGCTTATTTCAGCAACGCGGGCAGGGGAAGCAGCCGCCTCGCAGGACAGTTCCTTTGCTAAAGATTCCCCCACTGGAACATGATGATCCTGAACCGCAGTAATATTATAACCTTTATCCTTGAGACACCGGGCCATATTGGCCCCCATTCGCCCAACTCCAACAAAACCGATACGACTTATCATGATTTAAAATTTCTTTTACTGAATAAGTGGATTTAACAGACCTTTTCTATTTATACCAGATTTTGGTTTTAGTATAAGAATATAAACATAGAGACTTTGCATTTTTGCTTAGGTTGATTGTGGTAGGAAAATTTATATATAATAGAAATGTTGAGTTCTTAATTTTATTGAATAGAAAAAGGAGCCCGCATTGTTCGTAGAAAGAAATAATCAGTTTTCAGTGGTATGTAATGCCCGAGTAGCCGACAACTGTTCTGAGAACGGGGGATGGTGTGACAGTGAGGAAGAAGCGCAGGACTGGGTAGAAGATGAATGCTGGATATTTTCAGGAGAAGGATGGTTCTGCATTGAATGCAACTCCCACTATATGAGAAACCTTTCCCAAACCCGACGCGACAAAGGCTTGGATAAGCTCCTGCCCGACGGATGGGACGATGATCTGGAAGTTGGCATCAACACCGTAAGATAAACACCAGCCGTCCGTTTAGAAGATTCCCAGCCAACGGCTCTGCTTCTTTATAGTAACAAAACCAATTCCCAAGCTGGGGGTTGAGATATATAGGTGAACTGTGTGGGGGCTTACTAGTATCGATTGACCCAGCCACCCAATTCTTGGATGTTGATTGGTTTTGCTTTTAGAAAGGGTTTCCATCCCGCAGTTTCTGCTTCTTCATAGGAACAAAACCAGGTTTCACCCTGTTTGGGATTCACGACTGTGGCGTCATACATCTGTTGCCCTATAATGTGATATATCTTATCTCCATCGTTGTCGACGTCGCCTTTAATATCGCAGGGCAATTCGACATCTCTTCCCACCGTCCAGATCTTTATTCCTAAACGTCTTTTTTCAACAACTTCTCGTAGCTTGAACAGGTGCTTTTCGTCTGCGGAGTTTTGGAGAATGAGTACAACGCCAGGGGCTTTTCCTGTGGTCAGAGATTGGTGCCTTGATTTCTTCATGGCTTGAACCCATTTTTCGGCAAAATCAAACTCAATGGAATAGTTATTTGTCAGGCAATCGACTGTAGAACTCTCCTGAGTTTTATAATCAATTTCCCCATTATGTTTGGCACACCATTCCTTTTGGTAAGTGGCTTTATGCTTTAACTCTTTTGCATATACTGGTTGTGTTAGGAAGATAAGTATGAATATTGTGATAAATAGTTTCATGAGAAATAAATTAAATTGTGAAGGAAAAAATGTTAAGAGAGGAACAAAAATATCCAACATTTTTTACTTTGGTTAATAATTATATTCTTTAGAATATATTGTCGATGCTTTTTACTAGTTGCATTGTGTAAGTGGCGTGGAATTGAAAAATTTTCGACTAGCTAATTCAGCCTCGCCAGCCAGTTTAAGTAAAGCCGCTAGACCTATTTCAAATTCCTCAGGTGAATAATCACTACTGGTCAAAGTAACATGTCCCAATTTACGTCCTGGTCTTTTTGTCTTGCCATAAAAATGCAAAGAAGCACCTGGGATATTTCGGATTCCTGATTCCTCTGGCAAACGACCAACCAAATTGACCATTGCCGTAGTTTGCGTCGATGAGGTTCTACCCAAAGGAAGTCCACAAATGGCTCGCAGATGATTCTCGAATTGCGAAGTTTCTGTAGCTTCGATTGTCCAATGACCGCTGTTATGAACGCGAGGCGCTAACTCATTTGCGAATAGTTGATCTCCAACTTGAAAAAGTTCTAGCGTCATCACACCTACGTAACCTAGGTTATCCATAATCTTTCTAATTTTAGCTTCGGCGGCGACTTGCATTGCATCATTTAGTCGACTGATCGATAGTCGTAGTATCCCATCGCGATGATGGTTCTCGCTCACTGGATAGAAAACCATATCCCCTTTTTGATTGCGAGCCGCAATGATTGAAATTTCTCGTATAAATTCTACCATGGATTCAACGATGCATGTGACTTCTCCAATTTCTTTCCATATAGCAGAAAGGTCACTTTCTTTAAGCAATAAAGCTTGGCCTTTGCCATCGTAACCTTGAGTGCGAGTCTTGAGAATAGCTGGAGGATTAATGTCTTCTAGGGCATTTATCAGCATTTCTAGGCTATCAACTGGAGTAAATTTTGCTGTAGGAATTCCCAGAGTATGAAACAGAAGTTTCTCAGGTAGACGATCTCTGGCCACAGACAAAACCGAAGATGCTGGATGAAGAGGAATTTGTTGCTGGAGCGACTCCACCAAGGGTAGTGGTATATTTTCAAATTCGTAAGTAACGACATCGGCCCATTTGGCAAGGTGTTCCTGTGCCAGTTTGTCATCATAAGGGGCGCATAGATGCTCTCCATAGGGTGCAGCGCATGCGTGACTATCGGGACAAAGAAACATAAAGTTTAGTCCAAGCGAACTACCAGCTTGAGCCATCATGCGAGCAAGTTGACCGCCGCCGAGCACACCAATATTCATCAATCAGCCTCACTGGGGTCAGGGTTTGCCAAAACGGTATCGGTTTGTTTTTTGCGATAGTTCTTTAACGCTGTTTTAATTTGCGGGTATTTATTACCGAGAATACTTGCTGCCAACAACGCCGCATTGGCGGCTCCTGCCTTACCGATGGCCAGAGTTCCAACGGGAATTCCTGTAGGCATTTGAACGATTGATAGCAACGAGTCCATTCCATTAAGGGTTTTGGATTGTACGGGAACGCCCAATACGGGCAGGGAAGTTTTAGCCGCAGTCATTCCTGGTAAATGCGCCGACCCTCCAGCTCCGGCGATAATTACTTCGATACCTCGTTGTTCGGCATTTTCAGCATATTGAAATAGCTTATCGGGCGTGCGATGCGCGGATATAACCTCTACTGTATGAGGTACATCGAGTAGCTTTAAAATATCAACTGCATGACGCATGGTTTCCCAATCGGATTTAGAACCCATAATAATACCTATGAGCTCATGGCTTTCATTATTCATTGAATCGAATACCTCCTAACCATATGCATAAAAATTAATCTTTATATAACTTGAGTAAACAGTAAAAATAAGCTTATCTGACTACGTATATAATTTTTTTTAATGCGACTATCAGCCCCATAAGAATGAAGCTGATAGTCGTTTTTTTGTGGGAACCTCTATTTCCAGAAAGGAGACTAATTCAAGCTGTCCAATATTGAATTGAAAGTTGCACTACGGCGCATGGCCTTTGCGACTTTTGCCGGATCGGTACGGAAATAGCCTCCGATATCCATGGCTTGGCCGTTAGTTGCATTCAATTCACCAATAATGGCATCCAATTTGGCTTCAAGTTGTTCAGCGACCGGAGCAAATTTTGCTTTAAGGTCTGCATCGTCACCTTGCGCTGCCAATTCTTTTGCCCAGTAAAGTGCTTCGTAAACATGGGTACCTGCATTGTCTAATTCACCTACTGCCCGACCTGGAGATTTTTTGTTTTCCATTAGTTTCCCGCTCGCACGTTCCAACGCATCTGCCAGCACCTGTGCTTTTGAATTGCCTTTGAACCGGCTCAAGTGCGCAAGAGATTCAGAAAGTGCAAGAAACTCACCAAGAGATTCCCATCTTAAATGTCCCTCTTTAACGAACTGTTGGACATGTTTCGGTGCAGAACCACCCGCGCCAGTCTCAAACAAACCGCCACCTTCAATCAGTGGAACGATGGACAACATTTTTGCACTGGTTCCCAACTCAAGAATCGGGAACAAGTCGGTCAGGTAGTCACGAAGAACATTACCCGTTGCACTGATGGTGTCTTTACCGTCTTTCGCACGTTGTAGAGCGTGTTTCATTGCGTCGTCAGGAGCCATTACTTGAATATCCAATCCATTCGTATCATGGTCTTTCAAGTAGACGTCTAACTTTTTAATCAGTTCAGCGTCATGCGCTCTATCTTTGTTCAACCAGAATACAACCGGTGTTTCAGACAATCGAGCTCTTGATACGGCAAGCTTAACCCAATCTTGAATTGGAATATCTTTTACCATACAACTTCTGAAGATATCTCCCGTTTCAACAGGTTGCTCAATCAAGGTATTACCGGCTACATCGACAAGATTAATAGTTCCATTTCCAGGGGCTACAAAGGTTTTGTCGTGTGAACCGTATTCTTCCGCTTTTTGAGCCATCAGGCCAACATTGGGTACGGTTCCCATCGTGGTTGGGTCGAACGCACCGTTTTCTCGACAAAAATCAATGGCTGATTGATAAATACCTGCGTAACTTCCGTCTGGAATCAGGGCCAAAGTATCGGCTTCATTTCCATCAGGACCCCACATTTTTCCTGAGGTTCGAATCGCTGCTGCCATGGAAGCATCGATGATGATATCGCTTGGAACATGCAAATTGGTGATCCCTTTATCTGAATCAACCATTGCCATGTCAGGACCATTGTCCAGACACGCTTTAATATCAGCTTCGATTTCTTTTTGTTTATCTGCAGGCAAACTCTTAATTTTTGCGTAAACATCCCCTAAACCGTTATTGGGGTTAACGCCTACTTGTTTAAAAGTGTCGGCATGCTTAGTGAATACATCTTCAAAAAACACGGTAACGCCATGCCCAAAGATAATGGGATCAGAAACTTTCATCATGGTGGCTTTCATGTGCAAAGAAAACAAAACACCTTCGTCTTTTGCTCTTTGTTTAGCTTCCTTAATGAATTGCCGCAAAGCCTTAACACTCATTTTTGTAGCATCAACCACAGCTGACTTATCTAGAGGAACATTATCTTTTAATACCTGCGTGCTTCCATCTGCACCGACAAACTCAATCTTACCCTTACCAGCAGATGCGTCAGAAATGGTTACGGCTTTCTCATTAGAACGAAAATCATTGCCGCTCATTTGAGCAACATTGGTTTTAGAATCTTTTGACCAGGCTCCCATTTTATGAGGATTGCTCTTTGCATAATTTTTTACAGAAGTCGCTGCACGACGATCAGAATTGCCTTGTCGCAAAACAGGGTTTACCGCACTACCCTTACAGACATCGAATTTTGCTTTGATTGCTTTTTCTTCGTCTGTTTTAGGGTCTTCCGGGTAATCCGGTAGGTCATAGCCTTGGGATTGTAGTTCCGCAACGGCGCCTTGAATTTGTGGGTTAGATGCACTTATATTTGGCAACTTAATGATATTTGCCTCGGGTTTCATTACCAGTTCACCCAATAGAGCCAATTCATCTGGAATCTGTTGTTCGGGCTTCAGTCTTTCAGGGAATTGCGAAATGATTCGACCCGCAAGTGAAATATCTTTAGTGCCAACTGAAATACCTGCTACTCCAGTGAAGGCTTGGATGATGGGTAAAAAAGAACCGCTTGCTAATTCGGGTGCTTCGTCAACTTTGGTGTAAATAATATCTGGTTGTTCGGACATCGATTTTACCTCTAATATTAAGACTGTAAATAGTTATTAATAATATTTTGAAACGGTATAAAAATTCCGGGAAGTTCAATCCAATATGTCAATTGCAAGAAGGGGTTAAGCTAAAATATTACCCTGTTATTGTCAAGAGAATTTGGGGTGAAAATTTGAGCTAACAGTATTTCCTAAACCGACTATTTGATAGATCTTGTGAGTCCTAGTTCGCTCTTCGGACTCCTCGATAGATAACGGCTATTAAAACAATGCGAATTAGGGGTTTCACTAACACTCCAAGTCTAATCTGTCAGGTTGTTGAACTTGTATTTTGCGAATAATTCTTTATTCTCTTACTTTAGCGATCATAAATAATCCAATCTATAAATTTAATGATTACACCCAATTATCGACTGGCAATTGATTTCAGCAGCGTTGAGGAGATTCCCCAAGACGCCAAGGAACGCTTGCCTTATTTCAATGCGCTCAAAGAATTGATCCGATCTGAAAAAAAGAAGATCAAAGCCTGGCACCGTTCTGGAGCGGGTGGGCGAGAAGTCATTCAATCCTATACCAGTTTGATCGATGAGGTGATTAGGCATGTCATTCTTTCCATGATCCGACTGGAAAAGTATCAGTCCGCTTCCGTACTTGAAGATTTCTCTCTGGTCGCAGTCGGTGGTTATGGAAGAGGAGAGCTCAACCCGCTTTCCGACATTGATTTGCTATTTTTGATTCCTGATAAGCCAAAACCCTTGACGGATATGTTTATACAGGATGCATTGTCTGTGTTTTGGGGATTTGGCATGGAGATCGGTCACAGTTCTCGCACGATTAAAGACTGCGTAAACTTGGCTAAAGAAGACCTGACCATCAAAACGTCGATGATCGAAACCCGGTTCTTGATTGGCGACCAGATTATCTATGGCCGTTTTACAACGTCCATCAACAAAAAGGTTCTGCAAAAAGGCGTTAAAAAGTTTTTGAATTCAAAATTGAAAGAGAAGTACACACGCTATGGGAATGAAGAAGGAGTTGTCTGTCACCCGGAACCAGATATCAAAAATGGTCCCGGTGGCTTGAGAGATTATCATAATGCTCTTTGGGCATCGGCGGTTCGGTTCGGTGTTCATTCTTTCAGGGAAATTGGCGACACTCAGAATATTTCTCCACAAGAAATTGAGTCGCTCTACAACTCGGTGGACTTTTCTCTGCGGGTTCGTAATGAACTGCATTATCTGACAGAAAAAAAGACCGATGTTTTGTCTCGCGATATCCAGAAAGACCTTGCTGCTCATTTGGGTTACCACGCTTCTTTTGACGGGCAACCGGTGGAAGACTTTATGCGCGATTATTATCTGCACGCCACTAACATCTACAACTTCTCTGAAAACCTTTTCGAACATTGTCTGCAGGCCCAGCAATCTTTTATGCGGGTTCTTTCTGATTTAACAAAAAAGTCTTTGGGGAATGGATTCAGCATTTCCGGCTCAACCCTGGTTTATGACGGAGACCCGAAAAAAGATTTTAAAAACGACAAATCCCTCATGCTGTCAGCCCTGGAACTTTCCCGCAAACACTCCGTCTTGCCTGATTATCAATTGCGAAGGCAATTAAGGTTACACAAAAAACTCATTAAGGCGGAGCATATGAAAGGAGAAGAGATTAGAAGCTTTCTTTTCTCTGTCCTCGGCGACGGCGATTCAGAGAAAACTCTGCGATTGATGCACGAAACAGAAATTTTAGAACAGGTATTGCCAGAATTCGGATTGGCGCATTGTAAGGTCAACCACGATTTCTATCATCACTACACAGCCGATGAGCATTCACTGCGCATCATCCGGTTTCTGGAAGAAATGGAATCGGCAACACTGAGTAATCCTACCGATTTAGTGACCATCTATAAAGAATATCCAAACAAAAAGACTTTAAAATTCGCGGCGCTTTTACAGTCTGCAGGAACCCTCTCTGGTATGGATGGCGAGTCTGGGCTGACCGGATTTTTAAAGTTTATCGGCGACAGACTGCATCTGAAAACAGATGAAAAAGAACTGCTGGAATTTTTAATAAAAAATATTTATGAAATGGTGGAAACGGCTTTGCATCAGGACATCCACCAATCGACCGTGATCCAGAAATTTGCTCAAATCGTAGACAACCAAGAACGTCTTGCTGCATTGTATCTATTCAGTTATGCGGAATTACGTGCGGTTGCGCCGGGCACATTGACGGCTTGGAAAAAACTTTTGCTCTCCGAACTTTATGAGCGAACATCAAAATACCTTAGTGATCCTGGATCCCTCGATCAACATCCTCAGGCAACCCGAGCAGGTGTTTTTAAAGCATTGCACGGCGAACTACCTGTCATTGAAATTGAATCCCATCTTGGCTTGATGCCAGAAGATTACTTGATGACGGCACATTCCGAAGAAGTGGCTTTGCATATAAGACTGATCCGTTCATTGAAAGACAAACCTTTCATACTGCATCACGAATTCAATGAAGAAGGAAAGTTTCATAACCTCACGCTATCTTGTGTTTCCGGGCAGGAGTCGTTTAAAAAACTGGTAGGCGCGTTAACAGCAAGAAGCTTGAATATATTGGGAGCTCATATCTACTTAAAG
>Ga0209631_10004158_pt1 | contig 16190 bp, 7 predicted proteins | sample COG_08_FD_184752 | JGI IMG/M metagenome (GOLD analysis project Ga0209631, IMG submission 184752) | Pelagic Microbial community sample from North Sea - COGITO 998_met_08 (SPAdes) (version 2) | ecosystem: Environmental > Aquatic > Marine > Neritic zone/Coastal water | place: Helgoland, sampling...
TTTAGACCAAAAGCCCGTACTCGCCCGAACCGAAAAGCAATTTCCGAGGTGTTTGCGGCGCAACTACGCGCGCGCGCCTTGGAGGCGTGGGGACGAGCCGGATCGGTTCGCGGCACTGACCGCAGTTGCGTTGAAAGCGACTCGGCGATCGACCGCGCGCGTATCGTCACTCTCTCGGTCAGCCGGTCGTCAGGCGCCGGGCTCGACCGAACCGACGTTCCAGCGCCAAGAAGGCGCCCACCAGGATAACTTTTCCGAGGGGCGAATCGTTTATGGTGGTCGAGTCGATGGGTGGGGGTAACGCCGGTGCGGATCAGATGATGCCGTACGGGGACGACGCGTTGTACGGCAAGGAGCTGCGCGATGCCCTCGGGAGCTTTCCCGGGGCTTTCCCCGCGGCTCAGCCGGCTGAGGGTGCCGCCGCCGATCCAAAATCCACCCTGGCCAATTACGAGATCCGTGGCGTGGCGCAAGTCTTCGACGGCGCCCCGACGGACGTGTACGTGGACGGCAACGCCACGGACGACGCGGCGGACTCCGAGAACGACGAGGGCGCGCCCGTCGTGGACGCGCACATGTTCGACGACCTCCCCGTGGACACCTCCCAGTGGAGTGACGTCATGCGGAGGCGCGCGAACGGGACGGCGGGCGGCTCGGCTGGCGATTTATCGCTCGCCTTTCAGCCCAGACCGGTCAACCCGACGAACGCCGCGCAGCAGATCTTCGCGAGGCGCTTCTCCGGCGCGGGCGCGTCCACGCCGAGCATGGAGGACCTGCGCACCACCACGGCGACCCCGCCGCCCGTCGACGGCGACAACGACGACGGAGCCCCGCGGATCAGAACACCCACCAGCCGAGAGGTGCTCGACCGCGTCAAGGGCAGGACACCAAAGTCCACCGAGCCCTGGGCCATGGCCACGGCGGCGGCCGCCGCGGCGGTGCAGAAGGCTATCGAGCGGCAGGAGATCGCCATCCAGGCGAAGATGAGGGGCGTCGAGCTCGCGCGAGAGGCGGATGAGGCGCTGGGCAGGGCCAAAGAGGCGGCTCAAGTCTCCGCCGCCGTCAAGCGGGGCGACGCCAAGCCCGTGCCGCGACACTCGGTGCCCGCGTCCGTCATGAAGGCGCGCAGGGATGGGCAGAAGAAGCGCAAGGGATCGCCCGACGGGTCCGACGCCCTGGACTCGCCCGCGAGCGCCGCCGGCAAGGATGCGGCGGCCAAGAAGGGAAAGCACGCCGCCAAGGCGCAAAAGCCCAAGAAGCCACGGGCCGCGCTCGACATCAAGAACGACCCGCGGTCGGCGGAGGTGGCGAAGATGTGGAGGAAGGCGGCGGAGCTGGACGCGTGCGCGGTGTGCGGCGAGCCCGAGCCCGACCACTGGGACGCCAAGGATGAGATCATCTTCTGCGACGGGTGCGACTTGCAGGTGCACCTGTCCTGCTACGGCATGCGAAAGGTCCCGGACGGCGAGTGGATGTGCGTCGGGTGCAACGACGGGCTGGACGTCGGCAAGGCGAGGCTCGGGCAGTTCGGGGTCTGCGCGCTGTGCCCACAGCCGGGCGGCGCGCTCGCCAAGCTGGACCCGCCGTCGGCTTGGGACGTGGCGTGGGAATCCCCGGGGACCCACGCGCACATCGCGTGCGCCGAGTGCCTGCCCGAGGTGTTCATCCTGCGGGATAAGAAGAGCAAACCGCCGCTGATCGACATGTCCTTCGTCAAGGGGGCGAGGATGAACCTCCGGTGCTCGTTATGCGACCAGGAGGGCGCGTGCACCCAGTGCGCCATGAAGAAGTGCTACGCCTCGTTCCACCCGCTGTGCGCTCGAGCCAGCGGGTTCGCCAACGAGAGGCACGCCGAGGACGGACGCCCGATGATGTTCTGCAAGGTACACTCGGGCGACCGGTGGGCGGAGCAGCGGCGGCTCACCGCGGGTAAGCCGGCGAAGGACCCGTACGGCGCGGATGGACAGGACGCCGACGGGACCGACGGAGCCCCGATGGACGACGCCGCGCCGCCCGCCGAGGTCATCGACGAGGACGCCGTCGGCGCGGTCAAGTCCAAGTTCATCTCGCTCAACGGTGAGCTCGATGTACCCATCGAGCCGCCGGTCGAGAAGGAGGGCGATGAGGGGCACGAGGGCGACGCGGGCACCTCGATGGCGCTGAGGCTCTGGGACGGGTTCGCGCCGTTCATCGCGGACAAACGCGAGCGATCCAGGCTCGGTAAGAGCGCCATGAAACTGCTGACGGACGCCGGGATGGACCAGAAGACGTCCAGCCGGCTCACCGCGCTCGATTCAGCCGCGGGCGAAAGGGAGGCGAGGCGCGCGGTTCGCAGGGCGGAGGCGGCGGTTGCCGACGCGCCGCAGCCCGAGACGCCCCCGACGCTCGCGCCGGGTCTCCCAGCCGCGGCGGCCGCGCAGGCTGCCGCCACGCGGTCCATGCCGTGGCGTGTGCTCCGTGCGCATCAGCGCGCGGGGGTGGAATGGCTGTCGGCGAGGCACGTGGCGGGCGTTGGGTCCATCGTGTGTGACCGCGTGGGCGCGGGTAAGCGACTCACCGTGCTGTCGCACCTGATGCACTTGCGGGACAGCATGAACGTCAAGGGTTCGCACCTCCTGGTGTGTCAGCCCGAGGCGATCGCGGCTTGGACGGCTGATGTCAACAAGTGGTGCCCGCGGCTGCGCGCGGTGACGCTGACGTGCCCGGCGGACGAGAGGAACCCGGCCAAGGCGGCTATCCTTCGAGCGGGCGCCGATCTGATCATCGTGCCGGCGGACAAGCTCGTTGAGGCTGCGGCGGAGGCGAAGGCTGCCGAGGCGAAGGCTGCCGAGGCGAAGGCTGCCGAGGAGCCCGTCAATACCGACGAGGCACAGGCGGCCGCGCAGGCGGCGGCGGAGGAGGAGGCTGCGGAGGCGGCCGCCGCCGCCGAGGCTGCGGAGGCGAGCTCGTCGAAGAAGAGCAAGAAGAAGAAGAAGAAAAAGTCGGGCGGCGGGAGCCACCAGCGGAAGCCCGAGGAGGACGGCGTCCTGCCCTCGTCCCTCTCCAAGCTGACGTTCCACACCATGATCGTCGATGCCGTGGGCGACGCCGCCGAGGCTGCGCTCCCGGTGCTCGCCAAATCTGACCCCCACGCGCGGGTCAAGTTTGGCCGCGCCGTCGTCGTCGCGAGGGACACCGTCAACACCCGCGGCGCCCCTCTTCGCGCGGCGCTCTCCATCCTCTTCCCCGCGGTCTTCCACGCGATGGACGCGACCGATTCCAACGACGACGGCGACGGGACCGAGTTCGTGGACGCCGAGGCGCTCGAGCAGGAGTGGAGCGGTATCGGCGGCGGTTTGAAGCGGATGACGACGCTGCGCCGCGTGGCTGACTTTGACGTGGACGGCGGCGGACAGCTTCGCGTGGATGAAACCTTGATCGTGGCCCGGCCCCAGTCCTCGCTGTTCCAGGAGAGGTACGTCGAAGTACTCGGTCGTGCGCTCCCGGGCGACGATGATACGAGCACCCTTCGCGAACTGAGGGCGTTGTGCGCGAGTGACATGGAGGGGTCGGGCAAGCTCAGGACGCTGGACCTCCTGATCCCGCGGCTTCGGGTGGAGCGTCGCGCGGCGCTCGTGGTTTCGTCGTCCCCCGAGGCGCTCGACGCGGTGGCTGCCCTCCTGACGCAGCGCCGCATCACCCACTTCCGCCTCGACGGCCCGGACGTCGCCCTCGGCACGCGTCTCCACGCCGCGGCTCGGTTCCCCTGGAGCTTCAAAGCCGGCGGCGGCGTCAGGGTTCTCCTCTGCGCCGTCGCCGCCGCGCCCGATCTCACGAAGGAGGTCGTCGGCAAGGTCGACTCGCTCATCGCGCTCGACGTCGCAGACGAGGGCGGGATCGAGCGATGCGTGCACAGGCTCACGGGCGTGGGTGCGACGGGTTCGAACGGCGCCGACGGATCGACCCTGGCCGAGTTGGCCGTCGTGAAGCTCGCGTGCGACGGCACCGGGGAGACCCGCGCGTTGACCTCCGTCGCCGACGCCAAGGACACGTTCGAGTCCACGCGCGCCAAGGCTTCGTCCGCGATCGATTCCGCGGACTGGGCCATCGCTCGCAGGGGCGCGTCGGGAACGAGGGTGGTGACCCTCAAGGAGGGCCTCCCCGTGCCCCTCGACGGGTTGTTCATCGCTCCCACAAACGGCTGGTTCGGTTCCGGGGAGGTGGACCCCGTGGAGGCTGAGAACGACCTGGAGGAGGACGAGCGCGCGTGGGCGGTGTCCACGGCGAGGTGCAAGTCCAGGGCACACGCCGCGTCCGCCGAGGCTGCACTCGCGGCGAAGGAGCACGACCTGACCAAGTACCAGTGGCACGAACGCCGGTGCCTCAACTGCAAAGGTGAGCCCGAGCGGTGCGTGCACATACCCCCCGCGTTTGTGGGCCCGGATGTCGCGGCTAAGCGGCTGGAGTGCCGGCTGTGCCCGAGGGTGACGTCCTTCGGGTGCGCGGCGCTGACGCAGACCCCGCGGGGTGGGTGGGTGTGCCCGCAGCACGTGTGCCACGGCTGCGGCGTCGTGGGCGCCGACCACCCCGCGAGGACGGATGGTAGCAAACGAGTCCCGCCTCCCGTCGCGGCTGTGCTGCTGCGGTGCGTGTCGTGCCCGAAGGCGTTCTGCGATCACTGCTCGGGCGGGGCGGAGTTCGAGGCGGTGGAGACGACGCCCGCGGGGGAGTGGGAGCGCAACAGCTTCTTCCTCCCGGCCAGGTCCTACGAGTACGTCAAGTGCCAGCTGTGCGCCACCAAGCCGCTGACCACGGCGTGAAATTGTGAATGAGAGACGACAATTGTCTATAGATGTATTATGCGCGGGTGGCCCAGCGGGGAGGCCAACCACGAAACGAAACGAAGCAGGCCCTTTATTAATTTTGAAACATGGTAAATGTCCATTAAACCATTATGATATCCCCCAGAAAGATTAAGCGCCGACGACCTCTTCCCTCTTCTCAACCTTCTCAATAAGATCCTTGGGCCTGTCAACCTTGGCACCGGCATCCTCGCCGGAGTAGTCGCCGTGCACCTCCATGAGCTTGGTCACGTCGAACTTGGGGCGCTTAAGAATCTTCACCTTGCGGATGTACACGTTCTGGAGAGGGTAGATGCCAGCGCACACCTTCTCGATCTCCTTGCCGATCACTTCCGGGATGAACTTGAGGACAGCCTCCTTGAGGTCGCAGGTGACGATCTCGCGGTTGATGATCTCGTTCATCTTCTTGCGAATCTGGCGGATCTGGCCGGACTGGGCGTAGCAAGTACGCTTGGTCTGGTCCATGCGGCGCTTGGTGAAACCGAGGCAGAACACGCGGAGGGTGAACTGGTCGGTGGTCTTCACGTCGACGAAGGTCTCGATGAGCGAGAACCACTTGCGCACGAGGGAGCGAAGCTTGTCGGTGGTGAAGTCCATACCGGCGAACTGGGTGAGCACGTTGGTGCCCTGGACGTCCTCGCACTTGAGGAGCATCTTGCGGAAGGCCTGGTCCTCGTCCTGTTTCGGTTTGGGGGAGAGGGGAAGGTTCGATCAGTCTCGCGCCGGGGTGGTGAAAAAAATGATTGCACAGGTTATTTGCCGTGGCCCAGTAGGGTTTGCTGCCGATGATTGGGATCCCGTCGCGGTTCGTACCTGGTTGAGGTCAGCGAGGGAGCACTCGAAGATGCGGCCCTTGAGACCATCGGAGGCAATCTGTGGAAGAGATGGAGGGGAACTCTCGGTCAGCGATCGATGTTCGCGCTCGGCGCCAGTCCCGTCGACGGCCGCCGTCGACGGCTAGCGGGAAAAACAGCAGCCGATGCCGCTGAAAAGAAGAGAAACTCGGTCGCGGCGCGGCTCCGGTGAGGTGCACGACGGCGTCGAGTTCGCGCGAACTGCGCGGCAATCGATCCGTCGATGTACGTCAACACCGCGGCGACGCGTATCGAGCGCGTTCGGGGTTCGCGTAAGGCTGTCCAGCCACTCACCTTGGTACCCTGGGTGCGGGTCACAAGAGTCTTGCCAACCTGCTTGACGGTGAACATGGAAGGGGCCTTGACATCGTACCACTCCTTCTTGAGGAAAGGGTCGACGGCCTTCTTCTTGCCACCCTTCTTGCCCTTGGACATGCGCTTGTTCTTGCCGACCGCCATGGTGACGGAGGGTTGTCTCTCTGTCGCGACGCGTTAAAAGGGTGAGGCCGGGCGGAGGCCCGAGCTCTTACGGATTTATTTCTCCCTTCCTTAGGGTTTTTTCGCTAAATCACGTATGGTTACCAGTCACCGGATCGACGAAATACAAACTTCAACGAATATTCAGTTGATTCATAAATGAAATGGATAAATACACGAAAACGATAATTGTGGTTTAGGTAACGGCAACATGGTCAGAAAAACGCGAAATGTAAATATTTCGTTACAACCACATTCTCATACGACAAGGAGAGTTCCGGCGTGCGAAACTCGCCAGCGCTGATGCGCTGGCACTGGCCCTTTGACGAGGAGAAAACGATCGAAACGACGTACGCTTTTCATCACTCCTCTCTCGCGCCGCGACAGAGCACCCACCTCACGTACACGATGACCGCCACTGCCAACGGGCACGCTGGCAAGCGCAAAGCGGACGACATCACCCTCGACGAGGTCGACGGCTTCAGCGCCGCCCAGCTTTTCGGCAAGGGTACGTGCGATGTTGTTAGCGACAAAAGTGCCTTGCTTGAACCGACGGCGCCGCGATTTCACCGTCGCCCGCCTCCCGCGACGGAGCCTGACGTCCCTCGATCGCCCCCTTACCCCACCCCGCAGGCGTGTGCTACACCTACGATGATGTCATCTTCCACCCCGGTCACATCGACTTCGGCGCGCCCGAGGTGAGTGCCCGAACGAGCCGCCCGACGAGCCCCGCCGCCCACGCGAGCCCGCCGCACTTTTTCAAACTCCTCGCGCCGAACGTCCCTTTCGTGCGCCCCGTGCCCGGCTGACCGCGAGCTCGTTCCCAAAACGCGCAGGTGGAGCTCACGACCAAGTTGACCCGCAACATCAGCATCCGCACCCCCATCGTCTCCTCTCCCATGGACACCGGTACGTCGCCCGAGCCCACCCATCGAGCATCGATCGTTTTTTTCTCGCCAAGCTGGCAGATCGCGCCCCTCCCCTCCCCTAAGTCAGCGCTGACCTCGCCTCCCCGACCACCCACTTGTTACTCGACAGTCACCGAGTCCGATATGGCGATCGCCATGGCGTCCGTCGGCGGCGCCGGCTTCCTCCACTACAACATGACCCAGGAAGAGCAGGTGGCGCACCTCAAGGTGGTCAAGGCGCACAGGCTCGGATACGTCACCCGCCCCGAGGTGCGCGGCCCGGACGCCACCCTCGCCGAGTGCGACGCCCTCGCCACCTCCCGCGGCTTCACGTCCGTCGTCGTCACCGACACCGGCATCGTCGGCGGCAAGCTCCTCGGCCTGGTCAGCTCCCGCGACGGAGACTTGGCCATGGACCGATCGACAAAGCTCAAGGACGTCATGACCAAAGCCGCCGACCTCGTCACGGGCAAGGCGTCGCAGGACATCGACACGCTCGAGGATATTCTCTTAAAGTCCAAGAAGGGTAAGCTCCCGGTGGTCAACGACAAGGGCGAGCTCGTGGGCCTGATGACCCGCGCGTCTGTCAAGTCGAAGAAGCTCCTCCCGCCCCCCGGAGCGCCCTCGCTCGACAAGAAGGGCCGCCTCCTCTGCGGCGCCGCGATCGGCACCCGCCCGGCGGACAAGGAGCGCGCCAAGGCTCTCGCCGCGGAGGGCATGGACATGGTCATCCTCGACTCCTCCCAGGGCGACTCCGTGTACCAGATTGAGATGATCAAGTGGCTCAAGACGAACGTCCCCGAGCTCGACGTCATCGGCGGTAACGTCGTGACCCAGCTCCAGGCGAAGAGGCTCCTCGAGGCTGGCGCCGACGCTCTCCGCGTCGGCATGGGTTCCGGCTCCATCTGTACCACGCAGGAGGTGTGCGCGGTGGGCCGCGGCCAGGCGACCGCCGTCTACAAGTGCTCCAACCTCGCGGCGCAGTTTGGCGTTCCCATCATCGCCGACGGCGGCATCCAAAACTCGGGCCACATCACCAAGGCGCTCACCCTCGGAGCGTCCGTCGCGATGTGCGGCTCCATGTTCGCGGGTACCACCGAGGCCCCTGGTGAGTACTTCTACGACAACGGCGTGCGCGTGAAGAAGTACCGCGGCATGGGTTCCCTCGACGCCATGGCGAAGGGCTCCGACACTCGCTACCTCAGCGAGAGCGGCCACCTCAAGGTGGCGCAGGGCGTGAGCGGCACCGTGAAGGACAAGGGACCGGTGATGAAGATGGTTCCTTACCTCACCCACGGCGTGAAGCAGGGCTTCCAGGACATGGGAGCCAAGTCCATGGAACACGCGACGGAGCTCAGGAACAACGGTTCTATGCGCATGGAGACACGCACCGGCGCCGCGCAGAAGGAGGGTGGCGTGCACGACATGCACTCCTACAAGAAGGTGGCCTGGTAAAAATCGAAGCGCTCGATGTACGCCGCGTGTATAAAGCATAAACACCATCTTACCCCGGTCGCCGCGACTGATAATATCAAAGCGAGTGACTGTTTATATTCGTTTAAATCTTCCCGCTCTTCGCCACCCGCGTCACGTACTGCATCACCGCCTCGTCCACCCAAGGTTTGTTGTAATGATCCGACCGCCTCTCCGCCAGCCTCCGTTTCCGCCCGTCGTTCCTCACGATGGCGATGTCCCTCGCCTGCTGTGCCACCACCGTGTTGATGAAATCCACGGGCGAGTGGCTGAACCCCAGAAAGTAAGACCGCCGCCGCAGGTGCTTCTCAATCTTCTTGATCCCCGCCTGGATCTTCTCGTCCAACGACGCGATCTCCGCGTCGCGCCCGAGTGCCTCCACGAAGTGATGCGACTGTTTATCCCCGCCCGGCACGTCCACTAAGAGATCGTAACAGTCCGGGTGCGTCGGGTTCTTACGCCCCCGGGTCCTCACCACGTAGTCGAGTTCGATGGGCGGACTGGGGTCCAAACACCTCGAACACATGATCTCGCACAGGTCCACGAACTTGGCACTTTCCTTATCCCCGAACAACGACTTGAGCCTGTCGTCCAGGTCAACCTTCGTGGCGTCCTCCTTGTCCAGTAGGTCGTTCAGCCTGCAGTACTGCCAGAGCGCGGCGATGAGCCGAGGTCGGGTCTCGAGGTCCAGCCCCAGCAGCCGCGAGAGCTCGGGCTTGGGTTTGTACCTCTCCGGCGTGTGCTTGACCGCGATGAGGATCTTCGCCTTTCTATCCTTGTCCCCGAGTCGTTTCACCTCGAACCCGTCCACCGGCTTGGCATCCGCGGGCGCCTTGGCGGCGTCCCATCGGACGGCGGGCGGGTCCGTTTCGTCTCCCTCGGTCGTGATCGCGGCGCCCGGGAGCGCGGGGACCTTCTTGGGCGGCGCGGACGTCGGGTCCAGCCGGATCTCCACGTCGCGCACGAATTCCGAGAACTTGGGTTCGGTCTCCGGGTCGTAGTCCCCACCCGCGGCGCCGTCCGCGCACTCGTGCGGCGCCAGCACGCGCCCCTGCACGTGCAGCGTCCAGCTCGCATCTTCCCCCGGGCTGGCCTCCTTCCACGTGTTGTACACGTATATGCGCACGGTGCGAGGGTCACGCGGCGCCGCCTTCAGCGCCTCGTTCACCTCCGCCTTCTTCCTCGCCAGCGTCGCGTCCACCTTGCGCTCGAACTCCTGCAGCTGCGTGAACACGGCGCTCGCCGGGATCGCTGTGACCGCCTTCTCCTGGAACAGCTTCTGCTGCTGCTCCTGGAAGTTGCGCCTGCCGCGGCCGCGACCGCGCCCGCGCCCGCGGCCGGCACTCGGAGCGACCTCCGCGAACTTGGTGCTCATCGTCGCGTCCTCGTGACGGTGGGCCCACGCGCTGCGGATCTCGGACTGACTTCGTTGGATTGAACAAACCCTGTTTCGTTTTCCAGTTTTCCTTCAAAGCCAAAACGGTTTTCTTCCACTTTCGGGTGCGGCGGCAGTAGGGCCCCGCTGGCGAGGTGGCGTAGCGACAAAGATGAATCGGACTATGGAGGGTGAGTACACCCCGAGGAGCTTAGATCCTTGCCGTTTTCTCCCGCACGACGACCCGGTCGCCGTCCGCGGTCGCGCATTCCCCGCGTCTTGCCCTAAATCGTTGGCACCGAGAATGAGAATGAGTTGACAGCCCGCTGACCTTCCCTTTCCCCGATCCCCATTCCTTGATCCCGCAGAGGGTGTGCCGGGCAGCGACATGCTCGAGATCATCGAGGAGTCCCTGCAGCACGGCAAGGCGACGTGCGTGGCGTTCAACCGCAGGGGCACCCTCCTCGCGGCGGGCACCAGCGGCGGCAGCATCGCGATCTTCGACTTTTGCACCAGGAGCGTCGCGCGGGAGCTGGTCCCACAGGCTCTCGCGGACGAGGACGGCGACGACCAGGAGGTCCCCGCGGTGTTCTCCGTGGCGTGGTCATCCAACGGGCGGAAGATCCTGAGCACCGCCGCGGACGGAAGCGTCGTCGTCTGGGACGTCGCCGAGTCCGACATGTCCTTTCGAGCCGCCCTCGACTCGCAGCCGCACAGCGCGCAGTTCCGCCCACGCGACGAACACCTCGCGCTCGTGTGCCCCAGCGACGACGGGCCGATGACATTGGCACTCGGCAGAGGGCGGAAACGGACGCCGCTGCCGCAGATGCCGGGGTTCTATGGGAGTTCCTACGGGGGCGAGAACCGGGCGTGCCGCGTCCCGTCGGGCGGATTGGACCCGGGAGCTTCCAGGATACCGGGAATCGCGACGTACTCCAAGAGCGGCCGGTACGTGTTCGTGGCCAACAATCGCGGTACGTTGACCGTGGTGGAGTGCGGCACGATGGACATCGTCCAGGCGTGCCGCATCCCGGGCGCGGAGGAGGGAGGCACGACCTACGTGAAGAAGCTGGAGTTGAGCCGCGACGGGAAGCGACTCCTGGCGGTGACCACCGCGAAGGAGATCGCCAGCTACGACGTCCGCGACGAGGTGCTGAACGTGAACGATACATCGACACAGGTGTTGACGACGTCGCCGTCGCTGCATAACCCCGTGAGCAGGTCGCAGTGGGCCGCCGCGTGTTTCAGCCACGACGGCGAGTACGTGGTGGCGGCGTCGGGCGGGTCCCCGCACGAGCTGCACATGTGGAGGAGACGCACCGGCGAGCTCGTCCGCATTCTACAGGGCGGGCCGGAGGCCAAGGGTATCGCGCAGCTCACGTCGCACCCGCACAGGTCCCTCGTCATCGCGGTGGGCGCCAACGGGCAGCTGTACGCGTGGGCTAAGAAGTACGCCGAGAACTGGTCCGCGTTTGACCCGACGTTCGTGGAGCTCGAGGAGAACATCAAGCTCACGGACAACGACGACGACGAGTTCGATTTGATCGCGAGGAACGCGGGTGATCCCACCGGGGTGATCGCTCGGGCGATCGAGGCACCGAACGCCGTGGCGCTGGACGCGGCCAAGGCGGCGGCGGAGAAGACGACGGCGGCGGAGAAGGAGGCGAAGATCCAGTCCGATTTCGACGACAGGAGCTACGCGTTCGAGCTGTGGGCGGGGGGGCGCGAGGGAAGCACGGTGCCCGAGAGGCCCACGTGGAGGGACCCGCCTTCGATGGAGGAGTTCAAACGAAGAAGCGAGGGTTTCGACGCGTGGGCGAGGGAGAGGGAGGGAGTTTCACCGATTGAACCGCCCGCTAGGGACGCCGCGCTCACGTCCACATTGGACGAGCTCCTCGGCCCCGATCGAAGCGACGCGGCGGAGGATGCGGCGCAAAAGGCGCACGCCGCCTCTATCGTGAGATCCGCCGCGATCAAAGCCGCGGAGGAGTCGCGGCGGGCGAGGGTGGAGGCGGCTAAGCTCGCCGCCGAGAAGGAAGCTGCCGAGATTCGCGCCGAGGTCATCGACGTGTCGGCGCCGTGCGATGGATACTACACCGACGAGGGCGAGGATTGCATGCACTACCTCCCTCTAGAGCAACTTGAGCCGCAGGAGGACGCTGTGAACGTGGTCCAGGTGAGGCTGGAGCGGTGGAAACGGAAGGAGATGAGGTTGACTGCGTCCGCGGAGAAGAGACCGAGGCTCGAAGGTGAACCAGACGGAGAGGACGATGTCACCGACGTGAAGGAGGACCTCGACGATGACGACGACGATGACGATGACGATGAAATGGACGAAGATGGCGACGAAGAGGGGAGGATCGTCGATCTCTTCGAGCTGGAGGGTGGCGCCTACGGCCCTGAAGAAGAAGAGGACGATGAGGTCGAGGATGACGATGACGACGAGGACGAGGATGAGGACGAGGAGGAGGACTCCGACGAGGACGACGATGACGAGGACGAGGAGGACGAGGGGGAAGACGAGGATGGGGAGGAGGAGGACGAGGAAGGGGAAGGGGATGCGGACATGGAGTCGTAGCCAAAATCAAATTGTTATCACAGCACAACGCGTCAACCGAAAGGTTGAAAAATCATCACTTGATCCGGTTCACAGCCATGTGAGCCAGCTCCTTGAGGCCCTTCCTGCACCGCAGCGCGTGCGGGCAGTCGATCGCCGGCAGCGCCTCCACCGCCTTCACCGCCAGCGCGCTGTGCTCCCTCGCCAGCGCCTTCGTCCGCTCGATCCCGTCGCTCCTCCGAACCAAGTCATTCGCGAGCTCCACGTCCCCGACGTGCTTGAACCGCCTCTCGATCAGCGCCGACAGCGACGGGTGCTCCTCCGCCGCGAACAGCACCGGCGCCGTCGCGATCCCCTCCTTCAAATCCCCCAACGTGGGCTTACCCAGCACGCTGCCGCTGCCCACAAAGTCCAGAACGTCGTCCTGGAACTGAAACGCCAGCCCGAGGTGCCGGCCGTAGTCGTACGCGTGGCTCGCCGTCTCCGTGTCGTGCCCGCCGAGGAGCACGATGGCCTTGGCGCTGTTGGCGATGAGGGACGCCGTCTTGAAGTACGTCTTCTGGAAGTAATGATCGAAAGACATGAGCCGCTCGGGCTTGGCGGTCATCTGCATCACCTCGCCGGTCACCAGGTGCTCCAGTACCTTCGACAGCAGCTCAATCACCTCCGTGTTGCGCAGCGACGCGAGCGTGACGGACGCGCGCGCGAGCAGAAAATCGCCCGCGAGGATCGCCAGCTTGTTCCCAACCTCCAAGTTCAGCGCCCTCAGGCCGCGGCGCGTCGCGGCGCTGTCCAGCACGTCGTCGTGCAGTAAGCTTGCGACGTGGATGAGCTCGGTGATCTCCGCCAGCCTCTGCTGCCTCCGCCTGGTGTCGTCGGGGACCTCGTGCGCGGGCGCGTGGTCGATGCTCACGCTCGCCGCCCTGGCGCGGCTGAGCGCGTCGGCGCCGCCTGACGATAGGTCGGTGAGCGCGGACGCCATGAGGAGCAGCACCGTGGGCCTCATGCGCTTTCCCTCCGCTCCAACCTTGAAGAAGTACTCCGCCGCGGTCGCCAGCGCGGGCACCTCGGAGGTGACCGCCTGCCTCATCCTCGCGCTGATGGCGCTGAGCTCATCGTTTACGATCGTGAACGGATTCACGGGCTCTGTCTCGTCGAAGCCGAGCGCGGCGGAGTGCGCGCGACGCGTCGACGTGGCGTCGAGATTGCTCCGCAACGCCTTTGCCCAGTCGGCGTCGCCCTCGTCCCTTCCTCTGTTGGAGGCGACCCATGACGACGCGCCCGTTTGGAACCCGTTGATAGCCCCGTTTGGGCGTTTGAACGATCCATCGGATGCGCCGACGGTGGACCAACGCCTCGCCGCGCGGCGGCAGGTGGCTCGAAGCAGCGCCGAACTCATCTCTCGCGACCCGATGGCTCGGAAACCCCACGAAAGACCGGAGAGACTCGGCGGCTCGGTGAAGACGCCTGGACCGCGCGGACGGCTCGTACCTGTTCGAACGCCCTTTGGAGATCACGGACGAACGATCGGGCCGGTCGTGTCGCGATTTGGGCGCCGAACGGTGTGCGATCTGGGCGCTAGGGCTACCCGAGTTACGCCAGAAATATCTCCGTTCCGGTCGAGACGGGACGATCAGAAAACGTTTGGCATCAAATGTGGCTATGAGTAAAACTACGCGGGTGAGCTACCTCTCGCACCGGCGCTGGACGAGCACGTACCCAATCTCCCCCGGTCGCAGCGATTCGGGCTGCATATAGATCCGTCCCATCGACCCGAGCGAACCCTCGAGGGATCCAACCCCGGTGTCTGTTTCGTCGACGTCCCTCGCGCGTAGGTCGACGTCGCGGATATCTCGCACCCGGAACCAGAGCGGACAGCCCGACAGGGACCCGTCGCCGCCCCCAGTCCAGCCCACGGGCACACGTGACGACACCGCGAGCACCTCGACGTGCGCCGGCATCGGATCGTCCAGTGGCGACCACTCGGCGCGCTCGCACGTCGAGGTGCTGCCGCCGTGTATGGACACGGCCACGGGCGGCCTCGCGTTCTCTGCGGCGAGCCTGCGAAGTTGGGAGGGGGCGCCAGATGCGACGCGAAACGAGAGCGTGCCGGGGTATTCGTCCGTCAACGCGTTGCGTGAGGCACCGAGCCCGTGTCCGTCGTCGTTGGACGCCTGGCGGTGGACGCCGAGTTGCGCGCCGCCGCCGAGGTGCGCCACGGACGTCGCGGCGGACCCGGGCGAGAACACGATACCGATCGAGTCGGCTTTAGTGTCGGACGCGAGGGATACAAACCCGCCTGAGGGAACCTGGTTGGCGGCGGTGGACCACCCTCGCGACGACGACCACGCGTGTGCGATCACACCGACGCCGTCGTCCACACGCAGGCCCCGCGCAGGTTGAGTGGACGGCGACACGCGCGCGACGATCTCGACGTCCTCGGGCGCGAGAGCCGTCCACTCAACCTCGAGCGGCCATGGACCGAGCACGCGTTCCCTCACCGTCAACGCGGCGGACGGCAGCGTTCGGTCCGCGACGGCGCCGAACCGCGCGATACACTCGGTGTACACGTCACCGGCGAAGCATCGCGGGGCGATCAAACCGTGGCCGACCAAGGTACGAAAGGACAGCGACGGCGCTCGCGACAGGGTGAGAAAAGCAACCGAGGCGGAGACAACCGCGGAAACAACCGCGCCCCCGATCGTTCCCTTCCCTTTATTCCGGACCGCGTTAGCGACGGCGACGACGCCGCCTATCCACGCCCCCGAGTGGTACCCGCCTCGGACGACCGCGGCGTGCGTAGCGTCCGATACCATCGCCGTCGAGTGCGTGACGAACACGAGTATCACTCCGACGGCGATTGGAGCCGCGAACCTTCGAGCCACCCGCTTGGACAACGGCTTGGACGCGGTGGAACGCTCGGCCAGGCTCACGTACCTGCCGTGCTTACGTACCGCCCTGGAGGCGAACATTGTGGACCACGGGGATCGCGCGCCTCCTCTCGGCCGAGCCTTCGACTTGAGCGGGGAGGAGGTTCCGTCCAGGAGGCCCCTCGGCCGCCTTCGAGCCGATTGTCCTCCCCGCCTCCGCCCCATCGCTCTCATCGTGACCCACGCGGCGATGGTCACGTTGACGAAGCACACCGCCGCGCCCAATATGACCGGCACCACGTGCCACACGCCGGATCTGGAGACGTAAGGGCCGTCGCCGAACCGTTCATCCGCCGGCGACGTGATCGAGGCTATCGACATCTTGGCGCCGCCCAGAGCCACGGCTCCGTCGCTCTCGAACGTCACCGGCGGGTCGCGGCGGGGTGTCTTCGCGGCACGGCGGTCGTCATCCGCGTGTTCAGCGCGGGCGACCGCCACGAGACGCACGAGGCCGAGCGGTGGAAGGTCGGTCAACGCCACGACAACATCCAGAAGACCTTCCTCGTCATCCCGCGACTTCCGCATCCCCGGCGCGAACGTAGTCCCGGGAGAAGTCCTTCGTTCCTGCGTTGGCACCCGTCTTCCGTCGCGAGCGTCCACCACGTCCACGCGTCGATCCGTCAGTAGTCTAACCTCGGCGTACGGCAACCTCCATCCCGTCGGGTTGTGAACCGCGACGCCGTCACCCGGCCGGAGCAACCGCGCGGGCCCGTCGTCTTTCCCCCGAGCCCCGGTCCCGCCGACTGAAGAAGAAACGCACCCGAGCGCGCTCACC
>Ga0209631_10004159_pt1 | contig 16186 bp, 25 predicted proteins | sample COG_08_FD_184752 | JGI IMG/M metagenome (GOLD analysis project Ga0209631, IMG submission 184752) | Pelagic Microbial community sample from North Sea - COGITO 998_met_08 (SPAdes) (version 2) | ecosystem: Environmental > Aquatic > Marine > Neritic zone/Coastal water | place: Helgoland, sampling...
ACTCTTTATCTTTGTATAAGCGCTTTTGCCTGCGCACTTTAATCCCTTAAGTTCTAGCTTTAATGCAGACTTTAAAATTAAAAATCTTGCCAATTCTGTATTTGTTATTAACATTATTAATCCCCTTTAAACTTGATTATATTTATCAACGTGAATATATTCCAATGTATCTGTTATATACTCTTTAAACTCTGATACATTCATATCCATATTAGATGAATCTTTAAAATTGCCGGCTTTAATAAATTGAATCCAATTACCGACAGCTTTGTATTCAATCTCTTTACCGTTAACGATCTCATTAAGATATACCCATGTATCTTTATTTGCTAATCTTTGTTTATTTGCTAAAGTTGCAAACTCTTTAATATTCATTTTTTATACCTCTTTAATTGAATTGATTAATGCATCTTGATAATGTATCGATGCTAATGTCTCGCTTGATAAACTTTCTAAGCTTGAGCCGTATTCTTCTGCAATACCTAAAGAATCTCTTAAGCTCGGATCATTCTCGATTAGATAATTCATAGCTTTAGAGTAGTAAATGATCTCTTGTTCGTAGCAATATTCTATTGCCGAGTCATAACTATCAAATTTATATTGCTCGTCTAGGTATTGATCGTCAACTATATATCTCATAATTGCACCTCGATATGACTATTGAAAGGGATTGTTTTGCCATTCATAGGCTTGTAAAACCATTCAAAATCTTTTTGAAAAATATGGCCTTTATTTAACAATGTTAAAACCGCATTTAATCTATCTTTAGTTGTCACGGTTTGCCACCCGCAGTCCGAAAGGATTAACTTATCATTTTCAGACCATGCAATAGCATTGCCGTACAATCTCATTACACCATCATTAACGGACATATTTTGTTTATTAAAAGGCTTTTTGTTTAAAAAAGCTCTTGCACTATCTATTGATATTTTTCTCATAATTAAAACTCCATGCTTTAAGCCGGTCAGAATTAACCGGTGATCAAATTATAAACAAAGTAAATAGCTTTTATACACTTATTTTAAAAAAAATAATCTGATAATAAAAAATCTTATAAAAACCTAGTTATCAACAGACTTATTAACATTTTAGGCGAGCTTCACGTTAAGCGGGGTAAGCGTTAAGGCGAGTATCACGTTAGTTATCAACATAGGCGAGTTTCACGTTATTAACATACAGTGTTAAATTGTTAATAACTTTATTAAAAGACAGAAGTTATCAACATATCCACAATTCTATACAAAGTTTATTAACAAGGTTATTCACAAGTTAAGTCATTGATTTGACTGAATAAATTGAAGTTATCAACGAAAAAACTACTCACTAATAATAATAATAATAAAAAAAAGAAAAAAGAAAAAAGATTTAAGGCGAGTTTTACGTTAATTAAGATCAATTAGAATTAATTTAATTTATTTGAGTATATACTATTGACACACTAATGATTAACGAGTACAATGTGAAACATATAACGTTGAATCAGCGTTATTACAAGGGTAAACAAAGTGTTTACTTATTCGTAACGAAGTAGTACGAAGTAGTTACGATCAATCATGGAGTAGTAAAAATGGAAAAAAAACATGCAAGACATATTTGGCCGATACTAAGCAAGACCAAAGACTTTCAAAACGAGCTATCAGATATTTACAACGTTAAATTGAATGATATCGATATGGCCGTATTTATATTTATATCGACACACCAACGTGTAACGATTAATAAAACTTATCAAACTAAATACTTTAGAGATTATGGATTTTCAACTATTAAACGAGCTATTTCTAAATTGCTTGATGCTGAAATGATATCAAAGACTAAAGACACTTTAGATAAGAGAAAAAACATTTTGACTGTTAATTGGGAAATTTAATCATGCAAGAATTAAAAAACACAATAAAAAAATTAGCCGATGATAGAAAAACATACGCTTTACAGTTAGAGGATCTATATACGGCCGTTACAAGCGATAAAAACTACTTTTTTAATGGAAACCATGCAGAAGCAGTAAACATGGCTCTAATGGCCAAAGAAGCTTATGATTTAATGACATATGCTACTAGCGATGAGTATGTTGATTTATACAATCGTATGTTGGAGGATAAGTCATGACTAACCTAAGCAATAAAGTAGCAGATCTAGAATTAAAAGAAGAACGATCACGTTTGCTAATAAATCGCTTGCAAAAGCATTTAAGAAATCAAGGCTATAACGATTACGAGATGGATTGTTTAGCTAAAGGCGATTCAGATTCAGCCGATGAGCGTATGGAACAGACTAAAGCACAACTACAAAAAACGGTGGAAAAATTAAAATTACAAAATGGAATTTTAGCAGAGGAAAATGCTTCGTTTGACAACTTCTTAGAGGATAAGGGTTATTCTCAATGTGAGATTCATAACATTTCTGAAGGAAAGCACGGCTTAGTACCTAATAGACTAGATATTAGCGATCTTAAAGATGAGCTACATATGTTGGCTTATGAAGCTAAGCGAATGAGCGGATTACTCAAGCATCTTGATAAAATTGGCACTATTGACTTAGAGTTTGAGTGTTTAGGCTTTGTTAAAGACACCGAATATGGCGTAGGTATACCACAATCATATTATGGTACTGTTTAATAATAAGGAGGATAAAGATGGAGATTTCGATTGACTTAGTTTTAGGGTTGCTGATACTTTACATGGGTTATCAGTTGGCCTGCTTATAATGGACATTCCATTTGCAATACTTAATTTACTATTAATATCTATGTATGCCTTTACTTACCTGCTTTATATTGATTATAAAAGATCACAAGTAGAGTATAAAAAGGGTATACTAGAGATTTTACAGAGGAGATAATCATGAGAGATTACGAAGACAGAGAACCGGATTTTGATGCTATGGATCAAAGATCAGATGAATTGTATGATATGCACGTTGATGCCTTAGCACACCTGCCAAAAGAGATTTACAATCAAGTTAGACACTTGCCAACTGTACAAGCTTTAGAACTTGGTGGACAACTATTGTTTATCGAGAAGAACAAAGAAGCAAATAAAGCTATTGCTGATTCAATTTGGGGGAAAAGATAATGGGATATTTTTCTAACCTACATATAGAGATGCAAGAAGAGAATGATCACTTGCAAAGCCAAGAGCCGGACTTTATGGAATACGCTAAAGAGCAAATGAAGACTGATCAGTACGCCAAAGAATTTGATAAAGCGTTCGGAAACCCTAAGCAACAGATTGATGATTTTATTGAGTCAACAAAAGAGGAGTGAGTTATGAGTGATGATGAATATCTTTGTACATACGATATGCCTTATGTATCTAATTGCTGTGGCATGGAAGTTTACTGCGATACAGATATATGTTCGGACTGTAAAGAGCATTGTACGCTTGTCAATTATGAAGAAGACAACTATAACGATACTGATTTAAAATTTAAATATCAATAGGGGATAAATATGAAAGCAAAAGAATTAAACATTTATGAAAGGTTAGCCATGGTTAGATCAATGGTTAGCGGAGTTAAGAAAACTAAAAGCAACCCTTTCTTCAAGAGTAAATACGCTGATTTAAATAGTGTTATGGATTCATTAGCACCGGCATTGGTCGAATGTAATTTGATATACGTTCAATTTGTGAATCGTTTAGATGGTGTAGATGTATTAACAACAGAGTTAGTAAACATTGCTAATCCGAAAGATAAGATTGTATCACATACTCATTTAGTTACACCTGCACCGGATATGCAAAAACTTGGTGGGGCAATCACTTATGCTAGGCGTTATGCGTTAGTATCAATGTTTGGCTTAGAAGCAGTAGATGATGATGGCAACGTTGCTAGTGGCAAGGCCAAACCTATGACAGCTACACAAGAACATAATGAGCGTATCAAGTCTGCCAAAAAAGCCTTAGACAAAGCTAAGGAAAACAACGACTTTGATACAGCAACAGATATCTTTGACTACGCTGAAAAGAACGGATTCATTCAGATATGTGATTATTACACACAACTGTTTGAAACCGATAGTGGCGATGGTATGTAATTAAGCTATCACAATGCTTAATCGGGGGTACTCCATGTCCTCGTTAGAAGATTTATGTGCGATTTGTAGGCGTAACCTACAACTAAATTTTAATAAAGGAGAAAGAAAATGAGCAAGATAGGAATAAATATCAGTATTGATGTTTCAAAGATTGATAAGTCAAGACTGTTTAAAGGCAAGAAAGGCGTATACATGGACGTTACTACGTTCATTGATACTAATAATCCGGATCAATATAATCAGCATGGGTTTGTTAGCCAATCAACTTCTAAAGAAGAAAGAGAGGCCGGAGTCAAAACACCGATTCTTGGAAACTGTAAAGTGTTTTTTGATAGTGAAAATGGAAAGCCATCAATACCAACAGCACCGGTAGAAACAGCAACAGAAAATCAACATGTTCAAGATCCGTTTGAAGACGAGATCCCTTTTTAGAGTTAGCCATGGGGGTAAATAAAAAAGAAAAAGAATTTGTTTTAAGCGATAATTCTATATGGACTGCTAACTCTTTAGCAAAGGAACTTAATATATCTTCAGCTACTGCTAGGCATAGATTAAAAACACATACTGACATTGATATCATTATGCGTACTTGTGAAAGATCAGCACCTACAAGAACATACAGATGCAAAAAATTCAAACTATCAGATGGATCTGAATTAGATGCGAGATCTTGTGCTAAACGTTTTGACATAAATATATCTACTATGTATGCAAGACTGCTACGTGGCATAAGAGATGTTGATAAGCTTGGTGAAAAATCTCGAACAAAAAATAGCACTGATGCAACTATGGGATATGTGCCGTTTGAAAAACAAACTGAATCTGTAAAGAAGATGCAAAAAAGGCGTAACTTTTACGATCCGTTATCAAGATTATTACTTAAAACAATATAAAACGAGGGAATCATGGAGCATTCTATTATAGACAATATCATTGTCAATCACACACCGTACGATATAGAGAGTTATACCGGAGCTAGTCTTCAATCTCTATTGACTAATAAACTAACTAAGCTATCGTTCAAGCTAACTATATTCTTTGGATATAACGCTAGTAAAAATTCAGTAAGTCATACTATTGAAGTAACAGAAAAGCAATACACAACGTTAGCTAAAGCTATTGTTAGTAAGAATAAAGATTTATTAAATAACAATAAACAGATGTTATCTGATGATGAGTTGTTTGGTAAATCACGTAACGAAGTCGTACGTACTCGTAACGACTCTACTAATACTAATACTATACTTACTACTTCTAATACTATACTTACTACTAATACTAAGAAAGAGCAAATTGAAAACTTTCAACCTAATGAAACATCTCAAAAAGCAGTTAGAGCTAAATACGAGGGGATTACAGCTAGTGAAGCTGAAGCCTTGATTGATTCATTTAAGGATCAGATGATAAATAGAACGGCCAAATGGAAAGATATACAGTCTTGCTTTAGAAACTATCTAGCCAAGAATTACATATCGATTGATCGATCAAATTCTAAGAAGGGAACATTTGCAGGAATGAGTGATTCACGTAAAGCTTTAATTGCTATGAAAATAAAAGAGAAAGTGTTATGAATGAAGAAGAAGTAAACGCAGTAGCTAATGAATTAGTTGAAGAGCTGATAGTGTTTAACAAGATAAAGATGAATGTTAAAAATATCTGGGCAACTAAACTGATTGATTTCTTTTTAAGTGAGAAGCAGGACTACAACCTTTTTCAACATTCAAAGGTTATGAAGAAAATTCCAAAGATTCCGGCTGATGGCATTCAAGCTTTACTTGAGCTTATCAGACAGCAGAATAATCAAATGGAAACAAAATTGATACCACAGCGTACAGAAATTCAAATTAACTATGGAAAGATATTTGATGAAAGCAATGAGAAGGCCAAGGAGTGCTTCTATGACACTTTTAATGCAAAAGACATACCACCATCAATCAAATGGCATACTAGAGAGAAATTCAGAGAGATGGGGTGGGATCAAAAAAGAATTACAAAAGTAATGGGCGAACCTTGGTAGCCAAATAATAATAACAATCGTAGGAGATTAAAATGAATAGAGAAATAATTACACCGGAAGTAGCTAAAGCGTTACTAGATAAAAACACTAACAATAGAAATATTACACAAGGCCACTTAGCCTTGATTAAGAGTGAGATTTTATCTGGCAAATGGCAGTATAACGGACAGCCTATCATTATAGGTAATACTGGGCGTTTGCTTGATGGTCAGCATAGACTTACAGCTGTAGTTGAAACGGGCATACCTATCGATACAGCCATCATAAAAGGTATCGATGAAGATGCTTTTGTTACAATCGATACGGGCAAAGTAAGAGGTGGAGCAGATGTTTTATCTATTGCAGGTTCAAAGCACGGAAGTCATGTTGCTTCAGCAATTAGAAAGATTCTGGAACAGTTTGGCGGAACAAAAAAATGTCAAGGTAAATACTCACACAAGATTTCTAATGGAGAATACTTAGCTGTTTATCAAGAACATGGCGAAGAGCTAACTGATCTGTTTGATCTAGTACATTCATGGGTGTTAAACGGCAGTAGATTGTTATCTGAATCAGATGCTATGGCATTTATAATTCTAACTAGAGATGAAAGCTCAGAAATCTATAACTTTTTAGAAGAGGTTATTACTGGTCGTGAGATTAGTGAAAAATCAAATGCTGGTCAAACTTGCCGTAAGAAGATTATTGATATGAAATTTTCTGGTAATCAAATCAGAGAGTTTCAAAAGAAAGACTGGGTTTTATATTGTTTTAGAAAATACGTTAATGGTTTAAACTGTAAGCATATTGTAATTAAAAATCCTATGAAGTTTAAAAGTTAATAAAACTAAGATAAAGCTTTGGAGAGCCATAATGAAATATCATGATGATAAATTGTGTAAACAAAAACTAGAATGTATTGTCAACTTCTTAGATGAAATACAAGATCAGTTAGAATATCCTAAGACAGATAGGGAGCAATGGGTTAGAGGAAAGCTTGAGTTGGCCTTGCAAGATTTACAATATTTAAACAATGAGGTTGACTTAGGAGAAGATGAAACTCATGCGTAAAACATTCTACGTTAATCCAGTACCTGCTAGTCGCCCAAGAGTAACTAGGTGGTCAACGTTCTACCCTAAGAAATATACTAAATTTAAAGAAGACATGAAGATGGCGGTCAACGATATACAGTTTGTACCACTTGAGGGCAACATATATGCGAAATTAGACTTCTTTGTTCAAATCCCGAAGTCTTGGTCAAAGAAAAAGAAAACGTCCAAACAAGACAGTTTTTGCGATAATAACGCAGATATAGATAATTATTGTAAAGCTATACTAGATTCTTTAAATGGTATATACTATGAAGATGATCGACAAGTAGTCATGCTTAGAGCGAGAATGTACTGGTCTGATACTCCAAGGATAGAATGTGAGTTCTTAGAGCTACAAGAATAGAAATACCCGGGGGGGAGTAAATTGGAGCTTAAATGCTCCTTTTTTTATAATTAAACTTGAGGAAAGAAATGAATAAGGAAGAAATCTGTATAAAGTTAGCTGAAGATTATGCTGATCGTGCCGCAAAAGGTGGTGCTAACTACGATGAATCGTATCAACATTATTTAAGTCGTTGTTTAAATAGAAATGAAGATGATTTAAAATCACAATTAAAGGTGCAAGGCTTGAATAGGCCAGATGGTTTTATTATTAGTGCCGCTTTAATGTAAGAATTTAGTGTGTGAGTCATGAAAAAACATGGGGTTTTCAATAACAATCTGAGGAGATTAACTCACACGTGATCAATATACCATAGTTCACTTATTAGTCAAGTGTATATTTAGTGTATAATCTAATTATTTATAGCAATTAATAATCATTTATGTCATCACACCAGATTAATATCAAAGTAAGTTCAGAAGATTTAGAGTATATAGATGCAAAAGCAAAACGCTACGGGTTAAGTCGTAGCGCTATGATTAAGTTATTTGCTCTTAATGCAGACATGAAAGTTATTATGTCTGGAGAATTAAAACAGCCTAAGCTTTAAATTAAAACTAAGGGTTAGCTTTTAGATAAGCTTTAACTTTATCTAAGTAGTCTTTGTCAATATTTTTTCTACCGTGCTTAGCTATGTAGTTTTTACCATGCCTCCAATCTATAATAAAATCATCCAAATTACCTTTATTACGCTTTAATGTGTTTTCCATCATCTTCTGAGTAAGCTTTATATAGTCCTCTTTGTCTTTTTTAGAGGTAAGCATACCAACACCAGCATTAGGATCATTAACGTTTGAATAGCCCAATCTAGGATCATAGTCTTTCATATTTTGCTTATTACCGTGAATAGAAAATAACTTTGACTGAGTCAAAAATCTATCAGCATAATTCTGTAAATCTTTGTCTTTAAATTTCTGACCTTCTAATCGCCTTCCTGTTAACTGTACTGGCCCGAATGCTGTAGATCCGTTTTTAACAGTGTTATCAGAAGTTCTACGCCATCTATTATTACCCCATTTCTTAGTATCGAGCATATCTGTTTCAGCACTACGAATAGCGTTGTATAGATTTTTTGTTAGCATTGCCATTAGCCGCAAAGACCTTTTAATTTACCCATAAGAGCGTTAGCTTGGTTCATATCTAAGCCAGTATCTTTCATGATAGTAGTTGTTATTTCTCTGTCTTTATCTTTCATATCAGACATTTCCATATCACCTGCTTGATCTCTCATTAAAGCATCAGCTTCTGCTTCGCCCGGGCCTTTACCTAGCTCTTTAACATTAGATGTAAGCATACCTTTCTTCTCATCAGTACCTTCATAGAAAGCATCAATATCTTTAATTTCATCTTGATACTCTTGCTCTATCATCATGTTCTTGACTTTACTCATGGCATCAGCTTTAGCACCTGCGTACTTTTCGCTTATTTCTTCATCAGTAGGCGCTTGACTTGTAAGAGAATCAATATTTGCTTGGTTAGCAGCAGAACCTTTAGCTAAAGCATCTTCAAATTGAATGTCATCTTTAGCTTGTAATACTGAATTGTAAGCTTCTTGAGCATTAGCCGGTAACTGATCAATCGCAGGCCCAAGTTGGTTAAACTCTTCATCTGGCATACTTGAAAACTCTTTAACCCATTCACTAACTGGAGAGTCAAACTCATCTTCTTCAGCTTTAATAGCATCAATAGGCGCTTGAGTGTCAATTTCATCTTGAGCTTCTTGAGCTAATTCAGATTTAGCCTGCTCTTCAGTTAAGAATGAATTATCTTTACCACGTTTAGGGTAGCTAGGCTCCATATCCTGCTGATCTCTAATATCAATTTCATTTCTATCAACTACAAATTCTTGATAGTCTGTATCAATAGTTTCGCCAGAGTCTAACTTGGCTTGCATATCTTTTTGGTTAGTGTAGTTCTTAGGTTTAACATCTGGATTTTTATTAAAATAATCATCCCAACGTTCTGGAGAAAATGAAGTTCCACCACCATCTACAATAGGGCCAATGTTATATAAGTTGCCATCAGCAACTGCTTGATTAAATCTATCTAAATTTAGTTGGTCTAATTGCTCTTTTGTCAACATTGAACCGTCTGCGCCTCTTGCCATTATTATTCTCCTATTGAATTTTTTGTTCTGTTTTTTCTTCTTCTGTTATTAATGCAGGTTTGGATGCTGCGTAAATGTAAGAAGGCAATGTTTCTTCTATTATATTCATTATCTTTTTCCATTTAAAAGGATTGTCAATCTTAAAGTCGAATGTTTTTGAGGCATTAGATAGTTTAGCAAGTCCTTGTGGGTTTAACAAAATTTCTTTAAGTTGCTCATCAACCTTAGCTTTTGTTTTAGCTTGATTCATTCTAGTCATAATTCTAAATGCTTTCATTGCGTCACTAGAAATCCTATCCCTTAATTGAGAAAAAGCGTAGTTTCCGTCTACTCCAGGCATTATTGCTGCCAACCAGTCCAACCTCTCATTTAAAACAATAGACGATAGTTTTTCAACATCTGCTTTATTAATAGCATCACTCAATTTAGAAAGGTCTCTAACTTGTGAAATATATTCAGGATTATCTTTAAACATTTTTCTTATTACAACTTTATTATTAGGGTCTGTAATAAATTTATAAGCACCCCCTGAGGATTCTAAGGCAACTTCAACAAATTCCCTTTGAATCTTTTTTGTTACCGCTCTTGCGGTAATAGAATCAATCTCACTAATATCTTTGTAAACCTTATCCATGTAAGTATGATCTTTTATAGATTTAGTCACAATAGTATTGTAATGAGGCTCTAAGTTTGAGGTTATTAGAAAGTTTTTTGCAATCTCATCTTCTGCAAGCTTCAATCCATTGTTAAGCTCAGCCCTCTTTAATAGCAATGACCCTTGATATACAAGAGCATCTTCAACTTCCTTTTTTAACCCCGGCACTCTGCTAATCAAGTCTTTATCTTTTTTTATCATAGCTTTAAGTGCGCTAGTATTAATCTCACCATCTCTAACAACTTTATCATAAACCTTTGACATATATGCGTTTCTAGCTATAACATGACCTTCTGACCCGGCCACATCTAAGAAAGCTTCTAAAGCGGATTCGTTTTTCAGAATAACAGGTGCTACTTCATCAGCGTACCTTTTAGCGCCAATCTCTTTAACACTAGCTGTGTTAAACGGAACACCCATCTCTTGATAGTATTGTTTATCGAGAGCATCTAGTCTTTCATTAAAACCGCCTTTAACAGACTTTCTTGATTCTCTAATAACATCGTCAAGATCATAAAGTTTACGCATCTCTGTATCACTTAAAGGTTTTCTTTTTAACTCATTGACAGCTCTTTTTAACGAGTCAAGGTGTTCAAATGACATTGTTGGCTGTGTCATTGTTGGCATTCCAGTAGCTTTATTAATAGACTTTTTAGGAGCGGTGTATTTGATTATTTTATTATCTAGCTTTGTACCGCGTCCAAATATATCTTGTAACTTATTTGCCTTAACGTGTTGGTATATCGCACTAACACCAGCCTGGTCAATTTCAGCGCCAGCGATCTTAGCTTCTTTTTTTAACTCGGTATAAAGAGGAGACAGTTTCGCTTTAACAATTTTTTCTCTTTTAACAACAAGATCTCTAATAGCTTCACCTTGTTTTTTGGCTGACATTTCAGGGATAAGTTTTATTCCAAGATCTTCAATCTGATTGTCTACCTTGTATTTTTCATTAACTAGGTAGTTGATTTTCTTGTGTAAAGTTTCTGGTATATTTTCCATATCCTTAATATCAAAATCTCTAGCACCAAAAATACTATCTGACTTTTGATCTATTTGTCCAGAAAGTCTTTTAAGTTCTAACGTAACTTCATGCCTAAAACCTTCATCTGTTTTAGCAAGTCTTTGTACTTGAGATGTTACAACCGGATTATCTGACATAGCAACTAAAAGAGGAAGCTCCTTGCCATCGATATATTTACCTAATCTGTTAAATTCCTTAACAATATCGTCAATATCATCAACACCCTGCTCTTTAGCAATCAGTTTAAGAAGTCTTTTTGCAGCGCCAGTAGCGTATTGAGTTTCAGCAAGTCCAGGATTAGCTTTTATAAACTTATACTTTTCCCAAATTTGCTTAACAGGATCTACAGAAACTCTAGCTGCTGTTGTTGTTGCCACTGTAGGCATTAGTCCAAACGAAAGTCCGCCTATAAGTCTGCCTGTTCCAGTATCTTCCCCAGTAAATTCATCTTCCAAATGAGCGCCTACATCTCCGCCAACTTCAGCAGAAGATCCTATAACCCCAAGGGCAGCCGCACGTTGGGCCATAGATGCCGCTTTTACTGGAGCGCCTATATAACCAGGCACATCAGTCATTGTCCTAACACCTCGACCAACATATCTTAAAGCATCATCTTCTGTTGTTAAACTTGGATCAGCACCAGTGAGATTAGCAATAGCGCCTTGAGTGCCTGACATACTCTCCATAAATTTACTACCCATCTGACTCTCATCAGTAAAAGGTATATTTTTCCAGCCGTACGATTCTGGGTCAATTACAGCACTAGGATCGTCAATAATATTTTTGACAGGATCAACAAGCATTGTATCTACAAGCGCACTAGCCATTGAAATAGTATCGCCTAGACCTAGCTTAGCAGAATTTATAAGGTACTCATTCCAGTCTTCTGTTGAATGTAATGACTTAATCTCTTCATCTCTAGTTTTTTTACTTTTAAGCTGTTCAAGCTCAGGCAAAGATAAATCGGTCAAAGGCACATTTTCTAAACTTCTTTTCTGTTTTAAAGCCTTTAACTGCTCTAAAGACAGATCTGTAAGACTAACCGTCATTATTGCGCTCCAGTTTTTGCTGCAATTTCAGCATTAATTTGTTCCATTGTTGCGTCCGAAACATTAACCCCTAAATCATATTCTTGACCTAAAATAGCTTCATAAGACTCAGACGGTAAATAGGTTGTTCCGTAAGCTGCTATAAATCTATTTCGAGCTTTATTTACTCGTTTCTTGTTAAGCTGATTTAGCGCGTTTAAGATAGTCCTAATATCCGTTGCTTTTGTTTTTGTAGGTTTTCCAGATGACCACATTGTCAATGTTTGCGTTAGTCTTTCAGGTAGAGAGCCTGCTGAAAGCATATCATCAACTTCAGCTTTACTAATCTGAGAATCGCCAACTACTTTAATCAAGAAACGGTTTACTTGCTTGTATGCTGTTGCATTTCCTGCAGCAGCTTGATCAATCAACTCTTTAGCGTTATCAATAGTAGCAATACTTTCTCTAATAGATCCTGTTTCAGATCTCCAATCATTAGATATTTTAGCTACATCAGAAGGTTTTACAGTGCCAGAATCAGTCCCAGCTCTAGCTGTATTTACTGCTTGTTGCTGCTTCCAATTTGCAAACTTATTAGCACCCTCTACTTCGCCAAACTCATCTTTCATATTTTGAAAGATAATTCTATCAGCTTGGTTTAATGCTGTACCAGTTGTAGATTCTTTTGCAATGACATTGGGTAAAACTCTTTCACCAGTATCTTGATAGTATTGAAACCCATCAGCACCTTTAATTGTTTTACGAGTAGTGTCTGAAGATGTAAATCCATCAGCTAGATTCATGATTTTTTCATAATCATCCATCTGGCCAAGGTTTTTAAAAGCATTAGCCATAGCAATCATTTCTGATCTAGTTTGAGGATTAGGAAACATAGCCTTAACTTCATTTCTAGCTTGTTGCTTAATCTGAGCAGGAGTTTGGTATCCAGCAGCTTGCATTGCAGCTCCACCAAGCATACCACCAGCCTGAGCCATTACAGCAGCAGCAACACCACCTTCTCTAATCTTTGAATAATCAAGACCAGTCTGCATATTGGATTCTTTTTCTTTAGCTAAAGCGCTATAAATATTATCTAATCCTGCCATAATATCTCCTTATGTTGTTTTTTTAACTGGGTTAACATATCTATCTACAGCTCCTGCCATACCACCCCACATTCCAGCAGTAGCATCAGACATTTGTTTAGCAGCGCTAACTTGCATATTTCCAGCAGTACCAGCAATACCAGTTAAGTTACCTCCAATACCCATTCCTGTTTGACTATAAGTTCCAGGTAAGTTACCCATTCCTTGAGCAAGAGCAAGATCGCTAGCATATCGACCTCTATAAGTATCTTGTATAGCTTGAGCTTTATCGTATGCAGCAATCTGTGCTTGAGCATCTTGTTGTGCTTGAGCATCAAGCAATGCGTTCATTTGAGCTTGACCACCACTAGAACCAAACATTCCTTGAGCTACAAGTCTATTTTCACGCTCTAGTCTTTGTTTTTCTTGTTCTGGAGCATATATAGCTTTCTGTTGTTCATAGAATTGTTTACCCATTGCAGCAGGATCAAGACCAAGTGCATCTGCTTGCGCTCTATTAGAGGCAGCTGAAGCCATTGAAGCATCATACTGAGCTTGCATTTCAGGAGATAATGTTTGTAAAGATGTTCGTGTTTCAGGATCAAAAGTTGTAGCTCCAAATACACCACCTACATTCCAAGGCTGTGAACGTTCCCAAGCTAATTGAGCTGCTTGCTCTTGTGCGCTCTGCGAATCTCTGGCAGCTTGACTTGCCATATAACCACTACCTAGAGCAACACCAGCATTTAATAGCGGCTCATTCCAATCACTATCCCAACTCCAGTCATCCCAAAAATTTGCCATATTACTTCTCCTTAATAATCTGATACACCGACTTCATCGGCAACACTTTGTTCATCGGCAGCAGTATATCCACCACCTGTATTATCGTTACTTCCATCAAAACTTGTAGCAAAGTCCATATCCTCTTTAGAGAATCCGCCTTCATAATAATCTCCAGCCATAGTGCCTTCAGAAGTGTCTATACCTCCATAACCATCACTACCGCCAAAATAATTACTAATAGAGTTGCTAATACCACCAAACATTCCAGCAAAATCATTTACTGTTGTAGGCTCTTGAGTTATTTCAAATATATTTCCTCTGTAATTCGTTGCTACTGATTCTCCTGGAGCTTGCATACCATATCCAGTTGATTTTTCTTCAACTTCAATAGGGCCTGTATATTCTATATCTTTATAATTTTTAACAGATTCGTCAGCCTCTTTTACAATATCTTGAATACTTTTTCCTGATCTTAATTCGTCAGCAATAAAATTCATACCTACGTTTCTTGCTTCATCAAATTCGCGCGTTCCTTCTTGAAAGCCTAAAGCTTTAGCAACATTTGTTCCTAAGCTACCAGATTGTGCGGTCCATTGGCCTGGACTAATAGCCGTACCAATTTCTTGACCAGCAATTCCACCAACATTAGATAGCGCAATAGCTTCTTGCAAAGAGCCAGCTTGACTACCTAATATAGAAGACCCTAAGTAAGACCCAATATCTCCTGCTGGGTTTTTACCCATAGCATAATCAGTGAGTGAAGTTACAGGCATTCCAGTAAAAAACCCAAAACCTTGCGTTAAATCTCTACCACTAATACCATCATCTTTCCAGTAGTCGTAATAGTTTTGAACCTCTTGTTCTCTTTCAGATAATCCTGAAACAGAAGGCGTGCTAGTTGGAAAATCATAATTACCATTAGCAACATTACTACCAATATTAATAGCAGCAGACAGTCTAGGATTAACAGCTTGTTGACTATCAAGCCAACGTCTATAATACTGATTCTGTCTAAACATACCATCTTGATTTAGCAAGTTATTGCTAGATGCGTTAGACATTAAATTTTCATATACGCTCATTTAAACTATCCTGTCTTCTTCTTTAATAAAGACTTGAAACTCTGCACCTTCAGGCAAAACCTTTTCTGCTACTATTAACGCCTGCTCTCTAAGCGTACCTGTAAGACCTTCAAAGTCTTCTGGAAGAATAGGGTAAGACTTAGCTTCTTCACCTTCTAGTTTATATAGAATTTTAACGTCTTCAAAACTACTCATTACCCCACTCCATTAATACATAACCAGGAGAACCGTTACCTCCTCCTCCAAAAGCACCTTCACCACAACTACTGCCATCAGGAACACCACAGCCTCCTGTACCCTTACTCATAGCATAAGTAGCAGTATCACCGTTAACACCCCAACAAGCTCTACTTGGATTGTATGCTTGTTTAGTACCATAGCCTGATTCTATTGTACCACCTAATGAGAAGCCGCCTCTACCACTACTTCCACTTTGTTGTCCTGTTTGACCAGTAACTCCGCCAGTAATACCACTTGTAGTCCCACCAGTGCCAGCCGAAGCTGCATCATTACCACCTCTTCCAGCACCTCCTCCATTAAGAGTAATTGTAGAAGATGTAACATTACCTGTAACTGTAAAACCGCTAATAGTAGTAGCTGTACCATCGGTTGAGTTATTACCAAAAGTACCACTAGTTTCACCAAACTTACCGCCAGTACCGCCAGCTCCTATCGTAATATTGATAGATGATCCTGGAACACACTCAACTTCAACTGAACTTACATATTCGTTTGATAAAATTACACGTTCAATTTCTTTCAAATTTAAATTACTTTTCAAAATTTCATTAGAAATTAATTTACTTTGTATTAACAATTTATTAACCGAATCTTTAGATATAAATTTAAAATCAGTATCCAAATAACTTAAGTCAGAAAACTTAATACTTCT
>Ga0209631_10004168_pt1 | contig 16158 bp, 18 predicted proteins | sample COG_08_FD_184752 | JGI IMG/M metagenome (GOLD analysis project Ga0209631, IMG submission 184752) | Pelagic Microbial community sample from North Sea - COGITO 998_met_08 (SPAdes) (version 2) | ecosystem: Environmental > Aquatic > Marine > Neritic zone/Coastal water | place: Helgoland, sampling...
GACTGCGCAGTGTTTAATACTAGAGTGATAGCAGCACAGTATGTACAGCCAGATGAGGACAAGTGGTTTTTAGGTCAAGCAGCAAGTCTTTTACTGTCTGAAAACACTAAAGCCTTTAAGACTATAACAATGCGTTTTGGCTATTCTAGTTCTACATCAATTGAATTAGAGCCTGTACTTACATTAGATACGCTGACCGACACAGAAGTACAGCTAGTGTCAGGTAATTTTACCCTGCCTACTTCTACCGTCATAGAAACAGCAGACAGCGGATCATACATACCCGATGATTATAAAGCTCTTTTTCTTTCTGATACGCCTTTAATCGGAGGGGTATACAAGAACTATGTAATCTATGACGCAGGCAAATTTAGCTGGTCAACACTAGCTTTCATTAACACTACAGCATCTACTGCGACCCATATTAGAATTCAATACTTTGCGAACGCAACCCAATTAAGTACAACTGAAATAGAAAATAGCGTTGCCAATGGAGGTGTGCCACCAAGTACCGTGAGCGCAGACACAGAACGCTTGCTGTACTTAGGTGTAGGTACAGCAAATTTAAATGGCTATTCAGGTCAATCCTCACCAGTTAATCCCGCCAATACAGGCTGGACTCATTATGATATTACGCTATTAGATGGAGCAGCAGGTAACGCAGTTTCTGCTACGTATAGGTTTGAGCGTTTGGACTGTAACAAATTTCAACAAGCAGGAGATTTTTACACTTTAAATTGGTGGAATAGTAAAGGCGGTTTAGACAGCCTAGTATTTAACGGTAAATCAGAACTTACTCAATCAATAGCAAGGACAGATTATAGGCAGATAGGGGGCAACAGTTTTGATGCTGACGGTGGGTCAACTACTTACGACAAATACAGTTACGAAGGAGGCAAAGCACAAACGAGTATTAAGACAACAACGACGTTTCGCTTAAATACTGCGTTCGCTAATCCTGAAACATTAGCACCCTTAATGATGTCCCTTATGAATAGCGAAAGGGTGTACATGATTGGGAGTGATAACTACGGAACAAATTCTACAGGATCAGACATAAATAAGGCTGTTCGAGTAATAGTGAGTGACGGTTCATTTCAACGTAAAACATCTGTTAACGATGGGCTTGCATCGTATGAAGTGCAGGTAGAAATTTCACGCTTACGCCCTACTAGATAATGGTACAAATAATTGCTACATCTCAAGACGGAAGCGAACAGGTAGAACTGGACACGCCAAAAGTACCTATTGAGCTAAACTATCATTATCAAGATTTAGCGAATCCATTTGCTAGTCGTAGCCCGTACAGCTTTAATTTTAAGTTGCCTGCTACACGAAAAAACCTGAAGTTCTTTACGTTCTACTTTGACTACAACGTAAGCCAGGGTACGTTTAAAGCAACGAAACGGGCGAACGTAGAGATTTACGATAACGGAATAGTTGTGATGTCAGGTATTCTTCAGCTCACTAAAACAACTGAGGACGAATATACCGTAGTAGTATTTGAGGAGTTAGGACGGCTCTTTGAAACCATCAAGGATTTATCGTGGGAGCAACTGTTTATTACATCAGCAGGAACAGTAGACACAGATTTAGATCACAATCTATCATGGACAAACGTCATAGACAGCTGGACATTAACGAATGACATTACATCGGGTAGTGTAGGTGATGGCGTTATAGTTTATCCACTAGCTGACTATGGTCTAAACGCGGCAAACAACGACTTAAACGAAGGGGTAAGCACAGGATTTACATACAACGGCCCAGGAACGGGCATGGATAATAACACTAATTACACGCAATCTTTAGCGGCTCAAAACTTTAAGCCTGCTATCAAAATACAATACCTCATAAAATACATATTCGAGTATGCGGGATATGTATACAACAGCAGTTTCTTTGATAGTGCGGACTTTCAGAAAATCTATATGTTTCTAGCTTTAGAAACTCCTCGCGTAAAATCAAGAGCTACCTACGGTTTTAAAACAGGATTGACAAGTGCGTATACTATTCCAGTAGCACAAGCGGGAATTTGGCAAAACCTTGTATTCAATTTTGAAACAGGCAGTCCTTATTATGATCCTGACGGGATAGTTACAAACGGCGTATTTACTGCGCCTTATGATGGTTCGTACCTTTTGCTTACGCGATTGTTTGTTAGAACAATCAATCCCCAAAGTACAGAAAGCTTTACTACAAGAGTAAAGTATCATGTAAATAACGTAGGTACACAGAGCTATACCGTAACGTGCGACCCTACAGTAGTAAACACGGTAGACTTCCAGCAATACCTAGATTTGAACCAAGGCGATGTAGTAAGCGTAAAAGCATTAGCTAATAACACGTTTGATTCAGTAATCATAAACCAGAATGCTACTTACGGTCAATCGTTTTTTACACTACTTACATTTTCAGGGTCAGTAGGTTTTGTAGATGTATCCGCAAACTTGCCTAGTGTTACAGTTGACAAATGGCTCAAGGCCATATTTGAGAAGTTCAACTTACGCATGGTAACGGAACGATCAAGCGTAGGTACTGTTTATGTAGAAACGTGGAACGATTGGTGGGACACAGGAGTACGCAAAGACTGGACAAATAAAGTAGACGCAGATAGCATAACGATTGAGCCTACTACAAAGTACCAAAAGAAGTCTATCAAGTTTGCAGATGGCGAAGGCGAAGATTTTCTGAATCAATACTATCAGCACTATAACCAAAAGGTCAAGGGATCGTACATCTTTGAAAATGAAGACAACGATTTCGCTACAGGTGAAATGGAAACCAGCGAGATATTTCAACCATTTCGCAATCGTAAAATATTCACGTGGATACAGAACACAGGTACGAGTCAAATACCCAATGTGTTATGCCCTGCTTTTTGGGTGTGGTCTGATGGCAGCGATGGAAGCATATACCTAAAGGAACCTGTAGCCTGTAAACCTGTTTTAGCTTATTACAACGGCTTACAAACTATAGGCAACGGGGCGACATTCAACTATGGGGGTACAGCGTATACGACATTCCCGTACTTTGCTGAGTACAATACTTACGGAGTTACTGAAAGCACAAATAGTTTAGACTGGGGCTACAGTTACCCAGACAATTTAGAGATGCCTGCTGTGGGAGGGTACACGCAGAAGTACCTCTTTAATACGTATTGGTTGCGTATGATGAACGAAATGTACGCTGATGACAGCCGTCTGATGACAGCCAAATTTGCCTTGAACGCAGCAGACATATATGATTTAAAGTTCAACGACTTACTTTATATCGAAGGAGCGTATTGGAAAATTATTAGCCTAACCAATTTTACCTTAGATCAGGATAGGTTATGCAACGCAGAATTAATCAAAGTTATCGATGCTCCAGCAGCACGTATTGATGGTAATTGTCCTTTACAAGTAGATTCTTTTAATGACGACGGAACAGTAAATTTCGTAGATGCAAAGACAGGAGTTTCAGCCCCTGCAACTGCTGAATGCTGTACTATAAATGGGTACGTATGGAATGAAGGACTAGGAGAATGTTTTGTGTCACCAGGCAACGATAACGGAGGAGGGGGTACAAACCCAATAGGTAGTTATCCTGAGCCTATTAGCGGGTTTGGAAATACTCAGACAGATTTAGGTATAGGAACAAACGTGCCCATTAGCGCATTCAATTCAACTAATATTTCAGGCGGGACGTATACTTTGCAGCTGTTTGCACAAACGACAGACGCATCACCCGTCAATGCAACAAGCAACCAAGGGCTTACTTTATTTAGCGTAGGAGACGACAGCGTAACTTATATCACATACGATATAACGACTATTGAAGTAGGCGGGTCAAATTCTACGCATGGAGATACTGCAAATTTTACGGTACGCACAGCAATAGCAAATACTCGAACATCTGCAAGTACAGCGTGTACACTTCGAACAATTGGCAGCCCTACTACTATAAACAATCAAAGTGACAGCGGGGTACATAGCTCAATAAGTATAGATATAAACCAAAGGGCAGCAGGTGCACCAGCTACTTATTCATTACAATGCACAGGACAATCAAATGTCATTGAACAATGGTTTATTCGTGCGACCGTCCAAGTAGTTCAAATTAGCGATGCCATACTAGTTTTATCTACACCTGCATATTTCAACCTATCAGGAAATACAGCAATTACACTGAACGTTTCACCTACAGAAACCTTAGACTTTAACGGATGAAATACTGGGTAAATGCCATTGGATACGGATTGCCTACAGCGATTCGCGTAGCACAGAACAAGAAGCAACAAGGGAAAAAAATGTGGTTGCATTGGTACGGTAGGTACGATCTGAATGTTCGTGCTTTTACTAAAATTAAACTGATACTAAAGAATCGATGAGTACGCAAACTAACATAAATATAAACGGGAACGATAGGGTTACGCCTGCTGCTGAATCTGCTATAAAAGCTATGTCTGATGTAGACGAAAAAGCCAAAGAGACAGCGAAAACAAATAGAAGGACAGCCCAAAAATCTACAAATGCTTGGAGTGGATTAACAAGGGTATTTACTCAGTTTTTACCTAGGGGCTTGCAAAAGGTTATTCGATCATTTACAAGTACGCAGAAAGCAGTCTCACGTGCTTCGAAAACCTTTAAAGTGCTAAGGGGTGCAATTATTAGCACAGGTATCGGTGCGTTAGTAGTAGCCCTAGGTTTGCTTATTGAGAACTGGGAGAAAATTACAAAGCTTTTAAGTGGTGTTACGGAAGAGCAAGAAAAATACAACGCTACAATACAAGCTGGATCGCAAGCGGTCGAAGATTACAATTACCGTAATCAAGAATACATTGACATTGTAAATGATGTTACAGCTTCTACAGATTTACGAGAGCAGGCTTTATTAAACCTCTCAAAAACTATAAAAGAAGCCCAAGGGTTAGACGTAGACAGCGCAGAAGATTTAAAGCGATTAAATATAGCTACGGAACGACATACGCATCTACTTCGTTTAAGGGGTGAACAAGAAGAGATGCTGAAGCAAGTCGCTGAATTAAGAAAGGAACGAGATGAGCAAAAGCTAAATCTCTTAGAGCTTATGGCGGGCGAAGAAGGGCGAGCGCAATATCTAGCAGAGAAAAAAGCGGTATTCGATGAAAAAATAAATGATCTTTTAGAAAGGTACAACGGTCTACAGGGCGATAGGTTAGGACTAGAAAAAGAAGTCCAAGACGAATTAGAGCGACAAGCAAAAGAGAAGGCAGATATAAAAGCAGCAGAAGCTGAATCTGCACGGGCAGAAGCAGAAGCTAAAAGGGTACGAGAAGACGCTGAAAGGAAAAGAATACAGGACGCAGAATTTCTTGCTGATAGGCTTTTAAAGATTCAGGAATCTATGCATCTAGCCATGATTGAAGATGACATAATGCAGCAAAAGGAAAGGCGCAGGTTGCAGTATTTAGCAGACCAAGCAGACCTAGAGGCTAGGAATGCATCATTTCTTCAGTTGCTTGCTTTAAAGCAACAGTATGATATGGATATTGCAGAAATCGATGGGCGAGTAGAAGATGAAAAAGCAAGGAAAGAAAAAGAGCGACTAGATAAAGAGGCACGATTAAAAGAAGAGTTTAGGCAAAAAACGCTTACAGAAAAACAGCTTGAAGAAGAAGAAGCTCTTGCTGAATTTCAAAGACAAGAAGAATTAGCAGGCACAAACGATGCTTTAGTCTTAGAAGCGTTTGAAGCCTTCCAAATGCAAAAAGAAGCGATCAACGAAAAATACAATCAACAAGAAATTGATGCTAACCAAGAAGTAATCGATTTAGAAATTGAAGGAAGGCAGGCACTGGCTAAGGGAGTAAGCGGTCTGTTTAATCAAATGGGCAAATTAGCAGAACAAAACAGCAAAGAACAAAAAGCATTAGCTGTAGCGGACGTATTGCTTAATCAAGCTGTGGCTATGGCAAACGCAATAAGGTCAGCATCAAAGACAGCCAAAGACCCAATTTCATTAGGCGTACTTATTACTACTATGGTAGGAGGGGTACTAAGTAGCTTTGCAAGTATTAAAGGTATTTTGAATCAAGCGCAAGCAGGAGGGGGTGGTAGTGTAGGGGGTGGCGGCGGCGGCGGTCAAACACGATCAACATTTCAAGATTTAAACACTGCACCTTTACCTGCTAGAATGAGCACACCTGATGCCCAGGCGTATGTAGTGCAAAGCCAATTAGAGGGACAATCTATGATGAGTGAACAGGTAAGACAAAAATCTACGCTTTGATGTTACAGTACTGTATAGTATATTAAGACACATAACAAAAGTCATGAATAAAACGGATATAACAATTTGGTATCGTATTTACCTACCTACAGGAGGAGGTACAGACGTTATGTTTAAGCCCCTAGAGTATCGAAGTTTTGATGACTTTACAGATGACTTTAATGAAAAGGCGGAAGAACTTAGCTTTGTAGATTATGAAGTAGTGGATTGGGATTACCTAAGTGAAGGCGATGCTAACTCTATTAACATGGATGAGGACGTATGGAACAAATGGAATGAACTATTTCAAGTATCTAAAGAGTACGGAATTCCTGCTAACGTAATTGTAGATGCGGCTGATTACCAAGATGATTTTAAAGAGTTTGTAGAAAACGCTTATGAGGGCGAAGCAGATAGCGTTCTAGATTATACCTACACGCTATTAGATGAAATCGAATTGAGTGATGACCAGTACGAAATTTATTTTGATTATGATGCCTTTGGTTATGCGCTCGATGTAAACGGAGATTTAAATCTACTTATTCTTGATGATTGGGAAGATCGATATGACAGCTTTGTAGAAGCAGAAGCTGTGTATGAAGAAATAAGTTCGATGCGAAACGAAGACATTGCCTTATGGTATATTGAAACGATTGGGGATACCGTCGATTTGGGAATGGAAACAATTAAGAAATTCTTTGACTACAAGAAATTTGCACGAGACTTAGAATATGAAGGCTTTCGAGAGGTAGGGGGTTATATTTGGAGAAACTACTAATCACTAATGAACAAGAACGCAATAGTCATGGATTACTACGAACAATGGGGCGAAGGCTCTGATGGTCTATCTATGGCTATTAGTAATGTTCGCATGGATGATATAAATGCAACAGGCCATTTAAACAAGTTGCTTAAAAACGCAGAAGACGGTGCTAACTCAGGTGACGTTGCATACGTAGAGGACACGCTATATCAAGCACATTCAGAGGCTGTATTTTCTAGTGATCAAGAATGGATCGATGCCTTATTAAACCTTATTTTTCACGTAGAACAATATTAAAAACAGAGACATGAACGACGTAAACGAAATCGCTGACATCTTAGAATATGATTACAACCATAGAGTATTAGAGGTAAGCGACCGCCCAGGTAATACTTATATTCTTTTTGATAGGAATTGGGCGACACAAGACGACCTTATTGATGACTTAGAGGATATTAAGCGTAACCTTGGCGCAAGGTTCGACTATGAGTTGTGGCTTTCTGACAAGGGGATGGGCGTAAACATCTACTAAACAACAGAGATATGAGATTTACAATTACAGGATGGTATGATGGTTTTGCAGAATTGTATGATTACATCGACGACTGGATGCACAATCACGATATACGAAATTGGGAAAGCATGGGTGTTCTTACTGAATGGGGCGATGACACCTATGAATGGTATTGGGACGGCGGCGGTTTGGAGCAAGGTGAATGGGTTATGGAAGATTTGGAAGACCTAGATTCTAGCATCGTAGTACGCAGAAAATAAACAACAGAGATATGGCAAGTATTGTAGATGACATTTTAGATGAACTATACGCAGATGGCGCACAGGACGTTGAGGTAATTGAAGAAATTTACGGTGGTTTTCTTTTACAGGACAACGATTCTAGCTATAGGAACCATGATATTATTCGTGATGTAATTGCTGATAGTACAGCTTACATTTATGATGAGTACGAAAAAAACGGTACTTACTACTTTGAGATTAGATACTAAACAACAGAGATATGAGTGAATTAGATCGAGCCTTAGAGCAAATTACACCCCGTCTTTTGGATTCCTTAGACTATGGTGAAGAATACAAATTGACCCCTTTGTTTACTTTGTACCATTATATCGAAGATGATTTTATAGTTGTCAATTTAGATGATGGGCGAAATTGGGAAGAAATGCTTGTTGTTATGTACGACAATCGCGGAGTTGATTTTGAGGTGGTAGACAATGCACTATATGACAAATACAGCTAAACAACAGAGATATGGAGCGTAAACTTGTTGAACTACTTATTGAAGAAGATTCTACTGCATGGGGAGTAGAGGCAATTAGCCTTGTAAAGTTCCCTGCAATCGAAGAGAATTTTGTTTTCTTTAGCAAGGACGGCAACACACGCGCCATGAGTTTAGCGGCTGTAGACGAAGACCAACGTACAGTAGTAGGTGCAGCCTTAATTCCTGACAAACACATTCCAAGGTTTGACGAGAATACAGAAGAAGAATACGATGTGTACTTCAGCAAGGAAACAGTCAAATTAGCCAGTGAGTTATTTCTAAAGCAGAACAGAACTAACGATCACACGAAGGAACATTTGGAGAAGGTAGAGGATGTAAGCGTAGTTGAGAGTTGGATAGTAGAAGACCCTAGTATGGACAAGTCTACGCATTACGGTTTTGATGTCCCCCAGGGTACATGGATGGTCAAGCTTCAGGTCGCTAATGACGAAGTATGGAGCGAGATAAAAGACGGTAAATTACGTGGACTAAGTATCGAGGGTTACTTTTCAGATAAAGTAGAAGAAATGAGTCAAACTCTATCCATGAAAAAAGTATTTAAGAAGTTGTGGTTTGCGGTAAAGCGTAAGTTCTATCAAGAGATTAAACTGACTAACGGAGAAACGATTGCTACAGAAGATGAAGCGATGACTTCTGGCAGTGCAATTTTTAAGATAGACGCTGAAGGTTTGCCAGCTGAAATACCGAACGGTGCATACACTACAGAAGCGGGCATCGAGTTGCAGGTATACGAAGGTGTTTTGACAGAATATGATGGACAAGTAAAAGCAGTGGAGGATCAGGTAGAAGAAGAAAACGTCGAGATGGAAAAAGTAGAGCTAAACGAACGCAAGGTAAAGTTCTATACTGCGTACCTAAAGCGTAAATACTACAACACCTACGGATTTTAATTTATTTGTAGAGATTTTAGACGAAGCTAATTATGGGTATTAATAACCAACATATATTTAAAAAAATGCGTAACAGAAAATTCGCAGAAGATGAGGTAGTAGTTGAAGAAGAAACTACCGTGACTGAAGAAACCGTGGAAGAAAGCCCCGACTCCCACGATCAATTTGTATCAATTTTAGTTGACATGGGGCTGTCAGCAGAACAAGCTGAAGCTGTGCATACGATGGCTATGGATTTAATCGATGCAGGCGAAGGCGAAGAAACCACTACTGAAGAAGTGAAAGAAGAAGTAAAAGTCGAGGCTTCGCGCCAACGACGACGACGAAATCGACGTGCAGAATTTGCACGTAATCGCCGATCACAACAACGTCCTATGCGACGTGAACTATCCACTGAGGATAAAATGGAACAACGATTGAATCGCTTGGAGCGTTCAAACCGTGCTTTGCGTAGTCAGCTACGCGAATTCGGAGCAGCACCTGCTGCCCGTGGAGTACGAACTGCACCTACCGAGTTGAGCCAATCGAAAGTTAAACCAAATCTTAGCGCGCCTACAGCGGCTGCACTAGAGATGATTAATAACTACCGATAATGAATCGATATTCAACACGCCAACGACGGTTCGCAAACGATGGCCCAACAGTTAGTCCAGCTACTACGTATGCAGGTGTACTTGCGGCCCCTTTTGTAGCCCCTGCTCTTAAATTGGCAGATACTTTAAATAAGGGTTTTGTGCGTCAAATTGACGGCATCCAAAACAAGGCTGTAATTTCTAGCTTGTCATCTACAGGTGTAATTCAAGCGGCTAACTGTGCATGGAACGACAATGACTCTTTGATTTTGGGTGAGCGAGTTCTTGAACTTACTGACCTTGCAGTTATGGAGGCTCTGTGCCGTGGGACAATTTTACCAACGTGGGCAGGTATGACAGGCTCACGGGAAACCATGACAGCAGGCTCTCCTGAGTTTGTAAACTTTACTATGGCAACGGTTGCAGGATATGCAGCACAAGGCGTAGAAGTTGGTATTTGGCAGGGAGCAATGACTTCAGGTCAAAAAGGATTTCTATCAGATACTGCAACTTTGAATGCTGCAGGATATGGCGCGTCAATTTTAGGCGGCGCAACTGCTACGAATGAACAAGTAGTAACAACTAGTGGATTTGCGGCATCTAATATTCTCGGTGATACTGGTGCATTTCATGAAGTATATGACAATGCAATTACAAACTGCCCTGCGATTTTAAATCGTACTGACGTTGCTTTCTACTGCTCACCAAAAACAGCTGGTGCGTATATGCAAGCGTTGGCTGCTTCAGGTGATTCTCAAGGTGTAAATCTCCAGTCTACTAACCAAGCGTTTGATACATTGCAATATCTCGGTATTCCAATTCTCGTATGCCCTGGTATGTTCGATGATGCTTTGATTTTGACGTACCGTGAAAACTTGGTGGTGGGTTCAAACTTGAACACAGATTACACAACAGCACAGTACATTGATGATTGGCAGTACAGCGGATCAGACCTAGTGAAAATCGCTATGCGATTCGGAACAGGGATGCAAGTTGGAGTTCCTGGTGATGTCGTAGTAGGTACTTATACTCTTGCTTAATAAGTAAAGTATGGCTTGCGATATTTCAAGCGGACGAATAGTCGATTGTAAAGATCAGATTGGCGGCATTAGCCGTGTGTTCATAGGCAACTATGCAGACATGATTAATAACGCTACGTGGGCAGCAGACACTAACGATACAGTTACTGCAATTGCTGCTCAAACTTTTTATCAATTTGACGTTCGTCCCGAAACTAGTTCTATGACAGTCACTTATGCAAGTGACCCTGCCAATGGGACTACGTTTTTCGAGCAAGCATTATCTTTAACATTCCAGAGACTGGATGCTACAGATATTGCTGATATACGCGCGCTGTGCCAAGGGAGGCCGAATATTTGGGTTATGGATAATAACGATAACATTTGGTTGCTAGGTGCAGAATTTGGATGTAACGTGACGGGGGGAAACCTTGTTACAGGCGCATCCTTTTCAGATTTGACTGGCTATACTGTTGACTTTTCAGGTAGGGAATCAAACCCTGTTTGGATTGCAACTCCTGACACAACTTTAGGTGATTACCTATCAGGAGTTCCAGGAGTAACAGTATCAGCATAAATTTGTTTGTGGGTTAGATGAAAGGGGGGATAGGTTCTGCTTGCCTGTCCCCTTTTTTCTTAAATTACAAAAGCATACTATGGTACAACTCACTAAACAAAATCTACCTCAATACGCCTATCTAAAATTAGATGGGTATGATGGCACAACGAATTATTATCTGACTTTAGAAAATGTTTTATCGGGGTATAAAAAACAATTTAATACTCAGGATGTGCAGTTTACAAACGGCAGATATACCAAGTGTTTAGTACCTATGCAATCATGGCATGATGATGTCGATTTACACGAAGGTTTATATATCTTAGAAGTAAAGGATCAAAACGCCAATCTTTTTGCAAAGAGGTTAGCCTTTTTGAGAGATAATCCAGCCTTTAAAGAATCAACCTATATAGGCTATGATGGTACAGATGCAGAACCTTACAATGTCTATGCACAATGAATAAGCAAAATCTTTCAATATTAGAATATCAATCACCTTTGCTTCCCATCTTTAAGGAAAGCCAGAACAAGCTGTGGATTGATATGGGGGTTGATAACCTGTATCCTCATTACCTAGAAGAGTTATATGCTACTTCTAGTATGCACGGTGCAATTATTAAGGGCGTAAGCGAAATGATTTACGGGGAAGGATTAAACGCCGTAAATAAAGACAAAGACGTTGAGCAGTGGTTAAAGGTAAATTCTATTTTTGGTGATGGTACGTGCCTAAAAAAAGCAGCGTTTGATTTAAAGCTTTACGGGCAGTGCTACGTAAACATCATTTGGTCACAAGACCGATCAACAGTAAGCCGTGTATACCATTTGCCTGCTGCTACTATGCGATGCGGTATAGCAGATGACGAAGATGAAGTGCCTTTGTTTTACCACAAAAAAGACTGGGCCAAGCAACAAGAAGAGCCTTTAGTTATTCCTGCGTTCAACACGAAGGACAGGACAGCGGCATCACAATGCCTGCACATAAAAATGTACTCTCCTCTTTCTTTCTACTATGGCGCAAGCGATTACGAGTCAGGAACGGCATACGCACAGATAGAAGCAGACCTAGCAGCTTACCATCTTTCTACGATAAATCAGGGCTTCTTTCCCTCTACTATCATGAACTTCAATTCAGGCGTACCGACAGAAGAAGAGCGTGCTGAACTAGAGCGATTAGTTTATAACAAGTTTGGAGGAGCTACGAACGCAGGTAAAATCTTGATGACGTTTAACGACTCACAAGACACAGCCCCTACGATTGAGAGCTTTAACTTAACAGATTCACATAAAGTATTCGATTATCTCAGTACGGAATGCAGTAAAAAAGTACTGTCTGCTCATCGGGTAACTAGTCCTTTGCTTTTCGGTTTACGCGAAACAGGAGGGGGATTTGGAAACAACGCCGATGAGATGAAAGAATCGTATGACTTATTTTACAATACAGTCGTCTTACCTTTCCAGCGCCTTTTGTTAGATGGTTTACGGCCTGTCTTTGCAGCGAGTAACATAACGTTAGACTTGTACTTTACGCCTATGAAACCTGCGTCTTTTGTAGACACCAATAATTTGTTTGATCCTTCAGGCATGGGTGACACAACAGATAGGGATGCAAGTTACGATGGTGGACAAATTGGAAGTGCTGTTGATGTCTTAGTAAAAGTCCAAGAGGGTTTAATTACTGTAGACCAAGCGAAAGTCTTTTTAGTGCAGATGTTGCAATTTACTCCAGAGGTAGCAGACGCTCTCTTTAATGAAAAGGTGGATGCTATAGATGAAGTAGAAAAAGAAGAAATTCAAGAAGAAGCAATTGCCGAAACGCAGTTAAAAAAAAAAGACTCTGAGCTAAAAAGGCGTATGCGCTTAATTGATGCAAGTTTAGCAGAAGATTATTTTTTAGTGCGATCTGAAATAGTAGAAGAAGGCAACATAGACGAGTTGTTGCACCGAAAAAAGCGCAAGTTCTACGAAGAGTACGCAGACATAGAAAACGTGTCTGACTATGGGGATATAATCGGGCGAGATGGCTATCTCTTTGCTGTTCGTTATAGCTATGCAGAAACAGCGACTACAGCCCCTGAAAATCCAAACTATGAAAGCAGGGACTTCTGCGTAGATATGATGGATTTAAGCGATGACGGGGTAATGTATCGCTATGAAGACATAGAAAGTATGTACGGTGAAAACGCAGAATTCTTTCATCCTGGCACTTCAGGATATGATAAGTTTACACTAAAAGGCGGGATTTACTGTAGGCATGGCTGGCAAAGAAACATCTTTATTTACGCTCCTGATGGCGAACCATTAGAAGTTGAGATGCTAGAAATTGAAGGCGCATGGGATGACGTAATGCGAAGCGTGGGTAACAATCCAGACGTAGTACAAAAAGGAGAAGAATACATCGCGCCAATAGATACAGCATCGAGGGGCGCATATAATTAAATGACATGGCAACCACATTATACATTAGTTCAAGCAAATTAAAACGAGATACTGCATTAGGGAGTACAGTTGATGACAGCTTGTTGCAGCCTTACATTAAGATTGCGCAGGACAGGTGGATTTTACCTGCTTTAGGCACAGAGTTAGAAAACAAGATTAGCGCATTGATTGATGCTGATGAAGTAGAAAACGAAGGCAACGAAGCATACGCAACTTTACTAAACGATTACATCCAGCCGTGTTTGGTGCAGCTTGCTTTTACAGAAGTTGCCTATGTAGTGCGTATGAAGTTTGCTAATAACAGTGTTATCGTAAGTAATTCAGAACAAGGTTCTGCTGCAAGCCTTACAGACATTAAAGTAGTAGTAGAGCAATCAAACGAAATCGGTATGTTTTACCGTCAACGCATGATTACGTACCTACAATTTAACAGCGGTTTATTTCCAGAATACACTGCAAATACTGGATCTGATCTTTCACCCTCACAACGTAATTATTTTGGAGGACTTAACGTGTACCCAAGAATTCCCACTGACAATCAAATCAAGTCAATTGCAACAGCTTTGGGCATTAGATATTACAACGCGTAACCATTTCAAATTACAGAAATATTTAAACGATGTCAACCAAAGTAACAGATTTAACGGAGTTAGCGACAACACCTGATGACACGGATGTACTGCACATTGTAGATGTAGGAGATGGTACAGGGGGAACAGCAGGTACGAGTAAGAAAATTCAGGTAAGCAACCTGTTAGCTAGTGCAGGTGCAGTTGATTCTGTCAACGGAGCTACAGGTATAGTAGTTCTTGAAATGAATGATATAGATGATGTCAATGCAGCTACGCCTGCGGACAACATCGTATTATCTTATGACACTGCTACAAGCAAATACATCGCCGATACGAGGCTTACCGTCCTGTATAATGAGTTTCGTAACGGAACGGCGGTAAATGTCTATGCAGACGGTCTAACGGCCACACAGGGCAGGATAGAGCTAACGGCTACGGGTGCTAACTTAAAAACAGGCGTAACTGGTATTGACGTAACAGAAACAAGTCCAGGAGATATTGATTTTATAGTCGCTACCGATGCTACGGGAAGCACTACGTATACGGCTGTCCAATTAAGCGGAACTACTACAGCGAATATTGCTGATCTTTTGTTAGCTGTAGGTACTCAATTTAAGATTGCAGGCTCATCTGGAGGAGAAGCGTATATCAGAAACCATCCAAGCGCAGCCCAAAATACAACGCTTACTTTACCTAACGGTACAGGAACACTTGCGTTAACAACGGACATTCCAACAAATACAAACCTTGCAAATACTGACTTAACATTAACCAATACGCGTGTCCATGACATAGACGGCAACAGTTTAGAGTTTAACACAAATGGAGGGGATTTCTTTGTAAAGGACGGTGTAACTACGCGCATTGAAGTTAGTCCTCAAGCACTAGAAATTGAAGGTTTAACGTACCCTGCAACAGACGGTACAAACGGCCAGGTCTTGACAACAAACGGCGCAGGCTCTTTATCGTTTACTACAGTTTCTGGGGGTGGTGGTACACCATTAGCTTCAGCGGATCAAACGCTTACGGGCAACCGTATTATTGACACTAACGGATACAATTTAAACGTAGAGCTAAGTACAGCTACAGATAAATTTATCGTACACGATGGAACGCACGATCTATTTGAGGTAGATACTACAACTTCAGGAACACTTTTTAGTGTAAATGACGTTTCAGGTTTACCTATGTTTCAGTCAAATTCAGACGGGACAGCGGCAATACCACAAATACTTACAGCTGCACCGACAGGCACAGCAACGGAAGGTACTATGCAGTTTGGTATTGTAAGCGGTACTTGCTACTTGTACGTATATTTAAACGGCGGTTGGAAAAGCACAACTTTAACTTAATCATATGCATTTAGGAGATCATTACGAAAATAGGCACTACGTTATTTTTGATGTAACGGAGCTAGGCACAATTAACTTCGAGCAAGTAGAAGAAACATCTATTGACACGGTGAGAAAGAATGTAGCTGAAACACAGACGTTTGTGAAGTACGAATTTGATATGCCTTCTTCTGTAGCGGCTTTGACTACTAAGTCACAAGAATACAGTTACGATGAAATACTAGACATATTAAATACTCCTGCATGGACACCTGACGAACCTATTTAAGATGGGAGGCTTTGCAAATAACGCACCTATTGTAACTGATGGGCTAGTTTTCTATGTAGACGCAGGGAACAGTAAGTCATACCCTGGAAGCGGAACTACGTGGACTGATTTAGTAGACAGTAATAATAGCACATTAACCAATGGGCCTACGTTTGATTCAGGAAATGGCGGTAGTATAGTGTTTGACGGCACAGATGAT
>Ga0209631_10004170_pt1 | contig 16150 bp, 12 predicted proteins | sample COG_08_FD_184752 | JGI IMG/M metagenome (GOLD analysis project Ga0209631, IMG submission 184752) | Pelagic Microbial community sample from North Sea - COGITO 998_met_08 (SPAdes) (version 2) | ecosystem: Environmental > Aquatic > Marine > Neritic zone/Coastal water | place: Helgoland, sampling...
ATTGGCGGAGGGAGTGGGATTCGAACCCACGGTGCCGATGAAGGCACGACGGTTTTCAAGACCGTTACAATAAACCAGACTCTGCCATCCCTCCTGATTCTGAAGTAGCTATTTTATAGGCTTTATAGGTAAATGCAACAGGATTAATTTTGTTCCAAAAGCATGTCTGCAAGTAAAAAAAGTGTTACTTATTTAGCCAATGCTTCTGCCATTGATCCTGTATCATCAAATGCAGTAAAGCTTTGAATGATTCCATTCTCAACTCTAAACATATGCAATGTTTCAGTATTAAGACCATCTGCAGTCATTTCAGAATGAACAAAAACTATATTTCCATCAGAATAAATTGCTTTATGCTTAATGTTAAAGTTTGGCCAATGAGTAGGAATTGGTTTAAAAACATTTTTAATAACAGCGTCTGTACCTATATGTTTTCCAGTTGTTGGAATGTTACCAAATACAGTAAAAGTTAAATCGTCTGCATGCAATGCAGCCCAAGCCTCAGTATCACCTGCTGCAAATGTTTCATAAGCTTTTTTGACAACACTTTTTGCATCATCCCCCAACGCATGATGGCCGGCATGAATTGTTACTGCGAATAAAAAAGTTAAGGAAAATAAAATTTTCTTCATTGGTTGCTCCTAAAGTATTGTTATATTTATATTACAATATTTTTAAAATACGAAATACATTATCAACATACCAAATATAATCCCCTTGATCAATGATACCCAATATGCTCCATAATGAGATAAGCCATAAAATAATCTTTTCTTTTCGCTTAACTCTTTATGCCATTTAATTATATTCATGCATTTACTATATCAAAATGAGATTCACCATGTTTTAAAAATATAAATTTTTAATTAATTAAAAAATTTTTAAATTTGATAAAATTAATATCATGAATATAAAAAATGAAATTTTTTGGTTATTAATGAACTACATCATACCAGCTGTTTTGTTTTGTGTGCTTTGTCTATTTATGTATTTTTTTGTTTAATTACATAAGTAAATATTTTAATTTTTTTATTAAAAACTATTAGAAATAACCTGAAATAAACCATTAATCCCTATATAGCTTGAAAATATTGAAAAAATAAAAATACATATAAGTATTAAATTAGTTACCCATGTATTTGCATAACAATTCATCAAACTTTTAAGATTGGTAAGATAAAATATGCATGCAACAGTAATAGGAAGAATGACGGCATTGAAAGCTTGAGAAATAATCATTACAAGAATTGGTCTCGCCTCAAAAAAAGGAACAACTAGCCCAAGCAAAGAGATACCTAATACCAACAATCTAAATTTTGGTAAACTCATGTCTCTTTTTTTATTTGAATAATCACAAATAAGCCAAGGGAGCATTAAAACATTAGGTAATTGTGATGACACCCCTGCTGCTATTATACCAATAGCAAATAATGAAACTGCCATTGGGCCTGCCAAGGGTTCAAGCAATGTGATCATCTGAGAGGCTTTATTTAAACTAATACCTTCAGCATAAAGTGTAGCTGAAGCTGCAGCCATAATAGATGCACTTATAATAAACATTAAAAAGGCGGAAAAAAATGCATCATTTCTCTGACTTTTATAATTTTCTATTTTCCAACCAGCTTCTTTAACTAGAGTTGTGCGGATTATAAACAGGCCTGAAAAAACAGTAGTTCCAACCATTGATGAAATAACTAGGGATGGACTTTTGTTTGAATGTTCTAAAGTTGAAGGTATTGATGGGATAAAACCTTTAAAAATATCAATTGCAGGAGGCATCATGATAAAAAAGTTTGCCAGAAACGCTGCAGCCATTATCGCAACGATGAGAGCCGCACTTCGTTCAAAAATTTGAGTATTTCCATTCCAAAAAATAAAGTAAACCATGGATATATACAATATTGAAAAATAAATAGGCGATATTCCATCTCTTATAAAAGTTTTAGACCATTCATAAGATATTTCAGAAACTATACCCATGACTCCCATTACACTTCCGCAAACTCCAAATGTTAGAGCAATAATAAAAAAATAACTTACAGCTGGATGAATATGTTTTCTAAATGCTTGGAGTGCGGTCTCACCAGTGATTAATGTATATTTGCCATACAGGTTAATCATAAAAAAAGTACACAAACAAGATATTATAATTGTCCAAAGCAATGACATTCCATAATCTGCACCTGCTTGTGCCATTGCAGTTACACTTCCAGTTCCTATATTGAAGCCAATTAAAAAAATACCTGGAAGAAAAAATGTTATAAATTTAAATAACTTAAATTGTTTTAAATTTTGATTCATGTATTGCTAATATTTCTTGTCAAGGCTCTAATAGCACCTCTCAGTTCAGCTAAGCCCTTTAATCTACCGACTTTTGAATAGCCAGGATTGGAAATTGGATTTTTTATATCATCCATCATCAAAAGACCATGATCAGGACGGAAAAATATTTCAGAATTTATTGAATTACTTAATCGCTGATTTTCTTCTTCAAGTAATTTATTTATTACTTCAACCATATCAACATCACCATCAAGATGATCTGATTCATAAAATGATTTTGAGTCTGTTTCGCTAAGACATACATTTCTAAGGTGTGCAAAATAAATCCGTGATGAAAATAATTCAATGATTTCAATAACATTATTATCATTTCTACTAGCATATGAACCAACGCATAAAGTCATTCCATTAGACGAGCTAGGATGAGTAGAAAAAAGTTTTTCAATATCATCTTTAGTGCTAATAATTCTAGGTAAACCAAATAAATTCCATGGGGGATCATCAGGATGAATTGCTAATTTAACATCATTTAATTCACAAACAGGTAAAACATTTTCAAGAAAATTTAGTAAATTATCACGTAAATTTTCCACTGATATATTTTTATACTTAGCTAGAATTTTTTTAAAATCATTGAGTGTATAAGATTCTGTCATTGATCCAGGCAAGCCAGAAATTATATTATTTTTTAATGTCTCTTTTTCTATATCAGACATTGCTTTATATATTTTATTTGCAAAAGATATTTCAATTTCAGAATAATCATTTTCTGCTTTTTCTCTTTCTAAAATAAACAAATCAAATACAGCTAACATTTTATGATTAAAGCTTAAAGAGTATGCGCCTGAGGATAGTTTGTATTTAAGATCTGTTCTGGTCCAATCAAGAACAGGCATAAAGTTATAACATATTGTCTTAATTCCACATTTTGATAAATTTTCTATTGTTTGAATCCAGTTTTTAATAAAAACTTCTTTACTAGGTAAACCAAGTTTAATATCTTCATGTATTGGTATGCTTTCAACGACGGACCATGTTAACTTGTTCTCATCTGAAGGAGCTTGCTCAATAAGTTTTTGATATTTTTTGATCTCTTTTATTGGCCAAACATCACCAATAGGAATATGATGGAGAGCGCTTACAATATCAGATACACCTGTCTGTCTAATATCATCTAGGCTTACAAGATCCTCTGGTCCAAACCAACGCCATGATTCTATCATTTAGATATAATCCATGCTGGCTTTGTTATTTTGATTCTTAAAAAAAGCAAATTCAAATTATCGCACCCTTTTTTCTTATAACGTCTTTGGCAATACTGTTACCATATTTACAGGCATTATTTTTATCTTTGCCATTTATTATGGCTGCTATATACCCTGCATTAAATGAATCTCCAGCCCCGGTGGTATCAATTGATTTAACTTTGCCAGTTGAAACTAGAACTTGTTTATCTTCTTCTAGATAAAAACAACCATCCTTACCAAGTTTCAAAACAATATCTTTGACACCTTTTTTTTGTATAGCTTGTACACATTCTTTTTTTGTTTTGTAATTAAATAAAAGCTTTTCATCATCATAAGTTGGAAGTGCTATATCACAATTTTTATATGCTTTTGTGTAATTATATTTAGCTTGATATTGAGTCTTCCATAGGATCGGACGATAGTTACTATCAAAAATAACTTTTCCACCATTTTGTCTAAATTTTTTTAGATAATTAATAAAATAATCTCTTACTTCTTGACTCATTATTGCAAGAGTTATTCCTGAAAAATAAATATAATTAAAATCTTTAATGTTGCGTAATGTTTTCTTTAACAAAGGAATGTTTTCAAAAAAGTTTTTTGCTGCAGAATTATTTCTCCAATACATAAAAGATCTCTCACCAATATCATCCAATTCAATCATATATAGTCCAGGGTAATATCCTTCTAGTTTCTGTACGTGTGAACAATCAATATTTTCTTTTTGCCACTCTTTTAGAAGCCATTGACTATTAATGTCATTTCCCAATGCAGATATAAATGAAGTTTTAATATTGTTTCTTGATAGATAGACAGATGTATTTAAAACATCACCGCCATAAGCAAATTTTTTAATATTTTCATTGGTTTTTGTATCTACTTCAGATATCTCAATTAAGCATTCACCCAATGTTGCGAGTTTTACTGTCATTATTTTTAAGAAAAGATAAGACCACCATTAGAATCAAGATTAACACCAGTTAAAAAAGATGCATCATTTGATAATAAAAATTTAACAATCAAAGCAATTTCATCAGAAGTACCTTCTCTTTTTAGCGGTGTTGCGTTTGCGACATTTGATCTAACTTCACTTTTTGTAAAATTATCATGAAAAGTCGTGCTTATCATTCCTGGACAAAGCGCATTTACTCGTATTCCTTTAGGGCCTAATTCTTTTGCCATAGATCTAGTAAATGTCATAACTGCTCCCTTAGATGAAGCATAAGCAGATGCTCCTGGGCCACCACCATCTCTTCCAGCTTGTGATGCAAAATTAACAATTGATGATCCGTCTGACATAAATGGTAAAGAGTATTTAATTGTTAAAAAAGAGGAATTAAAATTTAAATTCATAACTTTATTTAGAAAATCTAGATCCATTTGATCGATAGTACGCCTTTCTACCAACCCCCCTGATACGTTTACAAGACCGTGGATATTAGTACCAAATTTTGTTGTAGCTTGATCAATAAAATTTTTAACATCGACTTCACTTGTCATATCTCCCTGGAGAAATAGTGCATCGATATTATCTTCCTTTAACTCATTTTCTAATGAGTTTGCCTCATCTAAGCTTCCATAGAAATTTATAGCAAGATTAGCACCATTTTTTGCTAAATTTTTACTAATAGCTCTTCCTATGTCTCTTGCTCCGCCAGTTATTAATATTAATTTATTTTCTAAAGTCATAATTTCCTCTCTTTAAAATTATTTTTGTTTTAATGGTTTTATTTTTGGAATCAGAATCAAAATGCTTAGCATGGCCAAAATTGATAAACCCGCACCAATAATAAATGCTGGTGTGTAATTGCCGCCTGATGTCAGCCAAGGCACCAAAGAAGTTAGAGCAACAGCTCCTAGCTTTGCTGCCATTCCCGATATACCTGCTAAAGTTCCAATTGTTTTGCCGCCAAACATATCGCCTGGTAGTGTTTGTACGTTACCAATTGCAGTTTGGAAACCAAATAGAATTACAGCCATGATAAGAACTGCAGAAACAGCCGATCCAGGATTGGACATAGCTATAAGGGCAGGAAGCATTATTAAGCAACCAAGAATAATTACAGTCTTTCTTGTTGAATTTATTGATCGGCCTTTTTTAATAAGATTTTGTGCTAAAAGACCGCCAAACCATGCTCCAAGCATTGCACCAACGTATGGAACCCATCCGTAAATACCAATTGTTTTAACGTCCATACCATATACTTCTGATAAATATATTGGAATCCAAAAAACAAATAGCCACCAGATTGGATCGATAGCAGCAGAAGCAATTATTACACCCCAACTTTCTTTGTGTCCTAAAAGCTGTTTGGTAGTTGGATTATATGAATTTATTTCTATTATTTCTAAAGTTTCTTCGTCGATATTTTTTTGCCCTTCTAAGATATAAGTTTTTTCTTCTTCAGTTATCCATGTATGTTCACTGGGAGGTGCCTTAGCTAAAATTAACCATGGTATAAGCCATAAGAAACCAAGAAGACCAACAATTACAAAGATAGCTTTCCAACTAAAGAAGATAGTTAAATAGGCAATAAGTGGAATAGAAATAATGCCGCCAATTGCAGCGCCTGAATTAAATATACCCTGTGCAAAAGCTCTCTCTTTATATGGAAACCATTCAGCATTACTTTTAGTTGCACCTGGCCAGTTACCAGCTTCAGCTATACCCAAAATTGATCTAAATATAGCAAAACCCCATATACCTCTAGCAAATGCATGAAGAATTGTTGCTATAGACCATAAAGTAATCGATAAAGCAAAACCAAGTCTTGTGCCTATCCAGTCAAAAATTTTACCAAAGATTGCTTGTCCAAATGCATAAGAGAAAACAAAAACAACAGAGATAAATGCAAAAATTTCTTTCACCTCATCCGATGATTTATCAGGATATAAATCTTGAGAGATTTCAGGCCATAAAACAGCTAAAGATTGTCTATCGATATAATTAATTACCGTTGCTAAAGCAACCAGTGTAACTATCCACCATCTTAGATTATTAATTTTCATTATTATCCCCTTCTATAAAATCTTCTCTATGGGGCGTGAATACATCTATCAAAACACCTTTTTCAAGACATACAGCACCATGAATTTTGAAAGGCTCTACATAAAATGAATCGCCTGATTCAAGAATAGAAGTTACACCACCTATCTTTACTTCAAATTTTCCACTTTCAACATAGCTAGCCTGTGTATGATGATGTTTATGTTCATATCCAATCGCTCCCTCATCAAACCAAACTTTTACAATCATAAGATTTGAATCATGGGCAAGAACTTGTCTTGATATACCAGTCTCAACATTCTCAACTTTATCTGGATCATATTTCACATAAGGAGGGTATTTATTATTCATCTGACTTCCGGTTATTTTTTTATAGTAAAAAGCTTTGAGTGTCCTTTCCACTCATAGTTATTTAACTGTGTTGTGTAATTATGGGATGTTTCACCATCACCAATTTTTGTAAAAACTAAATGATATTCACTCTCATCAAGGAATAGTAATTTAATAAGAGTTATCTCTCCATCAACTATTCCATTTAAACTTTTAATTGAACTGATTGGATTTTTTGTAAACTCATATCTTGGATTGTATTCACCATGAGGCTCTAAAACTGATAAGTAATTAAGATTAGATTTGTTATCTACCCTATGTATAAATAAATTTTCGTTTCTTAAATTAAAATTCTTATCATTTGCACCAAGTTGCCCAAATAAAATTTCACTATTATCTTCAGTCGCAATACTGACTGTATAAAATCTATTATCTTTTAACCAAGTAATTTGTTCTAAAGAATTTTGAGGATTAATGAATCCTTTTTCGTATATATATTCATAGCCGCTTGAATTACCAAGAATTTTTGGAACCTTATGATAAGAAAGGTTACCTGTTTGAGAAATAAGATGCCCGTTATAGTAAAGAGGTAAATCGTACTTATTTTTCTTATTTGAATTAATTGAAAAGAAATCTATAACAATTGGAAAGTCTAAAGATTCAATATGTACAGAAGCAATAGTTCTTTCTTGGATAACACCTTCATATGCATCTTCGAATTTTGCTGATGTTATCTTTAAGTCTTTTGTATTTTGAAAAAAAAGAATTTCAGGGGCATGATTTTGAGAAACTTTCCAATCACCATTAAATTGACTGGCCTCATTAACAACTAGGGTATTATGAGCAATTGTCTGCTTGGCAAATGAGTTATTTTCTTTAAGATAGTGTCCACCATTTTTTTGCACAACGTTTAAAAATCTTGCAGATCCATAGTCTTGAACAATTTCATTATTATTGTCATAAAATATCCAACTTAATTTATCAAAATGACCATGATTCAAGCCGTGAGATGTATTTTTTATCACTATAGTTTGATTGTCCTCATTGTTACGAATAACAGCTAAAGCTCCCTTCTTACCTTCAATTCCATCTCTAAGATTTACAGTCCTGTAGTTAAAAGGTCTTTCTTTTTTTAAGTTAAGCGCTTGAGCTACTTTAAAACCATATCCAGTCAATAATATATGATTTTGATATTTTGCAATCTCTAATAATGTGTTATCGGAAGTAATATCATATGCGATGGCAATTGCATGGACCAACTCAATGGTATTAATACCTTTATCTTTTATAGCATCATTAATTGGAAAAAATAAGTTGTTATAGCTAAGTTGGACAGATGTATAAATTGATTTAAGAATAATACTATCCCTATAATCAAAAATTTTTAACTCTGGTTGGTTTGCATCAATAGCTTTTGCAAAAATAACAAAAGGCAGTAAGGCAAATCTTTGATAATAAGGACCCTCTTCATAGTATCCGTCTGGAGAAAAAAGATTATCTAATTGTTTTAAAAACCCTGCATTTCCAGATTTATCTAATCCATATAATGCTTGATCAACAAAGTTTTTATCATTTAAAACATAACCAGTCATTCCAACTGATGCTGCTGCCCAGGTACCATGATTATGTATTTTATTGAAAGTATCAGGCTGACCTTTGGATAGAAAAATAGCCATTGGTCTCAATAAATTATTTTCTATTTTATTTTTATCATCAACAGACAATGAATTTTTAACCATATCATATGCTTGTATTGCATAAAACAACCACATTGCCTCATTTAAGCTTTGCCAAAAAATTTTTCCTGGTGACTGTTCTTTTTGTTTTGGATGAAAATCAAGTGATGGATAAATTCTTGCATACTCTAGTAATAAGTCTTTTACATATAATAGATTAGAAACATTTTTAGTTAATTGATAAATAAGTGCATTTTCATAAAGTAATCTGTAATTAGTCTTATGTTGCTCATGAGTATAGCCACCACCTGCATCTTTTGGATATGGAACCACAGGTCTGGAAGAAATATATTTTTCATTACTTTCTATTAACGAATCTAATTCTTTTTTTGCGGGAAAAACTTTGTTTATGTTGTTTTTTATTAAATTTATATCTTTAGAAGTTATAGCTAGATTAGGACTAGCATCATCGGACACTACAAAAAAGCTAATACAAAATATAAAAGTAAATAAAAAAATTTTTAAATATTTTTGTATTAAGTTAATCATATTATTTAATTTACAAATCTGTTGTTTTTTACATATGCTGTATTTTCTTCAGCACTGTTAAGTTCGACTATTTGCAGTTTATTTTTACTATCTAGTATGTTTGATGTAATGCTAGTTATTGGTTCTCCAACTGTATGAAAAATTTTTATTGGCTGAGTGTTGATAAGCTCATTATTGTTGATGTCTGTTACCTGAACACCGTGAAGACGCATCATAGCTTTCTGTTTGTTTCTTGAACCAAAACCGATGTTAACTAATTTTGATCCTTTCATTATAAAATGTGGCCCAAAGGTACTTTCATCAGTACCGCCCCTATAGATATCTATTAATATACCTTCAATATTTGTAAATTTTGAATCTTCAATTGAAATATATTCAGCATTATAAACACCGTAGTCTTCAAATTCTTTATTCATAATGATTATTGAGCCAGTTATATTAGAAAAAGATGAATTCTTTATAGATATAAGGTCTGCAAAAGAACTTTTAGAGGGATTAATAAAACTAAAAGAATGATTGACATCTAACTTTGATATAAATGAATCTTCGACTACTATTTTGTAATTATCTAATATTGATTTACTGGTTCTAATTACACTATTTCCAGAGCTATCTGGAGATTCTGATCCGTATATTTTAATTCCTTTTATCTTTAAACTACCTTTATTATGAATTTCAAATAAAGAACTTCTTTCAAAGAATATTTCAACATCATTTGATTCAGACATGATTGTAATTGGTTGATTAATTTCAAGTATTCTCTGAACTCTATAAGTGCCTGCTGCTAGCATTAAAATATCACCTGGTGATGCACTATTTATAGCATTAAAAATAGCATCATCTTTAGGCTCTATCTTTATAGCAGACCCCGTATCAAATGTATTGGTTTGTTTATGTTTTGGATACCATGATACTCCAGTCTTATCTTTTGCAATTTTTGTAAGATTTTTAGAAATACCAATAGAAGTTATGCCTTTTGCATAGGTTAAATCATTATAATCTTTATACACTTCAAGGTTTTTAAGATTAAAACCATTTTTAATTTCTAAATAATCTGAATTTGAAATTATGTTATTTGAAAAAGATATGCCACTTACATCATCAAAAATTTTTATAGGATTAATATTATCTTTATGGAAGATAAGATTGTTATTAAAACTTGACTCTATTGGAACTGCTGAGCGTTCTTGATCACTTCCAGCTGCCAAATGAATATGATCAGAGTTAATAATTGAATTATTACTTATAACTGCATTTTCTACTTGGTGATATCTATTAATTTTAGAGTTTGGTACACCATTCATTACTACTAAAGCTCCCCCGAAACGATAACCTTTTAGACCTTCCATGTAATTATTGGTAATTGTCTGATTTTTGTTAATTACACGTATTCCGCCAGTGTGATCAATATTGCTACCAATAAAAATATTATCTTTAACTAAGGTTCCATTGCCATGTCTAAGAGTAAGTGTTCCTCTTGATTCATTAAAAAAATTTCCGATAAATTTATTGTTACCTGATTTATTGGAAATTATTTCAAGCTCACCATCACACTTATCAAAATAATTGTTAATAACAGATGTATCAGAATTTTGTAAAGAATAATGACTTGTACCAATTCTTAATGTTTCTCCTCCATTTGAACCTAATATTTGACGATTGCTAATGTAATTATGATCAATTAAATGTTTGTTATTCTGACTTTCAACAGAATTCAATTTAACAACAAGTGTAACTCCCTTATTTTTTTTACCAGATAAATGATTATGATCAAACCTGTTATTCTTACCGTAAATAGTTACCCAATTATCATTTTGAGTTCTATCTGGGTTATTAAAATTATCAATTACAACCTCTGTAATTCTAGAATTATTTGCTAATTCATATCTATTTTTTCTAAACTCTATGACTGAGTTTGTAGGTGTATAGCCATCTGTGAATATTAAACCAGAAACAATTAGATAGCTCCCTGCAATTTTAAGGTTAGATTTACCAGTTATAAATACCTTACCATTAGTTTGAGCTTTTAATTGAATGGGTTTTTTTTCTGTACCCTCTCCTTCAAATAAAATTTCAAAATCATTCCAAACACCATCCTCAAGAACTACAGTATCACCAGCATTTAAATTTTTAGTAACTTGGTAATATTGAGCTTTATTGTTTACGAAATAAGTTTCTGAACTTAAAAAATTTCCAAATAAAATGGAAGATAATAATATGAATTGATGAATATTATGATGCATTTTGAGTATTTATTACTATTTTAATAACCCCTATTATTGTCTTACCAATATATTACATATAATATATCATTTGTGTATATTTTGTTAGACCAATTATTAAAATTTATAAATGATATAGTTGCAAAAGCCTGTATATTGTTATTTAAATCACATACAATTAGTAACTTTTAAAATTTATATATGTTATAAATTGTTTTACAATTATTAATTTAAAATAAGAAAATGAGATTATATTCCAAAATTTCAAACAAAATTCTTGATCTGATTGTTTCAGGAGATTTCCCTGCGGGTAGTAGATTACCCACAGAAAGAGAACTGGCAGATAGATTTAAAGTTAGTAGACCAACTATTAGAGAGGCAATTATTGCTCTTGAGGTAAAAGAAATAGTAACTATAAAAGCAGGTTCTGGTGTATTTGTTTTAAGTGATGATAAGAAATTTGACTATACCAATGACATTAGTGCTTTTGAACTATTAGAATCTCGTGTCATTTTAGAAAGTGAAGCTGCAGCTCTAGCTGCAAGAATGATTACTGATGACGAGCTCATATTGTTAGAGAAAGCTCTTCAGAAACTAAAACTAGAGATTAACCAATCATCCAGAGCTGATAGAGAATTTCATACAGTTATTGCTACAGGGACTCACAATAAAGTGCTTGAAAAACAGATTAATCATTTATGGAATCTTCAAGACAACCTAAACCATATTAATCTGACTAGAAAAGCTGTTTGTGTTCAAGAAAATTCTCATGCAAGGTTTATAGATCATGAGAATATTTATAATGCTATTAAAAATCGTGATTCAAAAATGGCAAGAAAATCTATGCAGTATCACTTTAAAGATCTTATGGATACCCTGCATAATATGTCTGAGCAGAAAGCTTTAGATGAAGCTAAAAATAAAGCATTAAATATTCGAAAAAGATTTAATATCACTGATCATACCTAATAAATAACATTATCTATCTCTATGTATCACTTTAAAGTGATTTTTTATATGTTGTAAAAAAAAGCCCCTTATTTTGGTAAGGGGCTTTGGTTGGGGAAACTAGACTATATCTAGTTATATGTACGACTTGCTCCGTTAAACAAGTCTATTAAAATCGATATCTAGCACCGATTATAATTCTTCTGTCAGGAATTCCAGCAAAAGCTAGCGGGCCTGATTTACCTACAGCATGCTGACTAATATCAGATTCAGTTAAATTAACTGCTTCTAAACCAATATTTAGCCTTTCATTAACATCATAGTTAATGCTTGCATTTAACTGACCTCTATCGAGTGTCCATACTGGGAAACTGAAAGTACTACTTCCACTAGTATTGGCACCACCACCAAAGTCATTAGTTCTGAATGCATCACGCCATGTGTATCTCATTCTTGCTGATAATCCGTTCTTTTCATAGAAAAGTGTGAAGTTATAAGCATCCTCAGAGAAATCTAACAAACCTCTAGGTATGCAAACATCTCCAAGAACAGTTTTACCTCTACCAGACGTACAGTCAACTTCTGAACCACCACTAAATTCTTGATTTGTATAGTTAGCAAGGATTCCAAAACCTGATGCCCAACCAAGAACATCTTCAAGGTTAGATAGGTCATATTGGAAAGCAATCTCTATACCTTTTTGTGTAGTAGTTGCTGAATCGTTACCAGGTCTTGTAAAGTCAACGCACATACCCAATCTATTTGGATCTCCAAGCACATTTGGAACAACTATTGGGTTATAAATACCGCCACCAGGACAAGTTTGATCTGTTTCTCTAGCAAATCCGTCAGTAGTTGATGAATCTGGAACAAGTAAAGCTCCTTCATAGTCTTGACCGAAGATATTTGTTCTATCCTTTTTGAAATAACCAATACTTGCAACTGCAGATGGTGCAAAATACCACTCAAATGCAAGATCAATAGATTCAACTTCTTCAGGCTCTAAACCAGGATTACCCAAACTAACAGCTGCATTTTCACTTGGATCAAAAGTAAAACCAGTTCTTAAGTTTGTAAAACTAGGTCTTCTTATATCTTGAGCAAAACCAAACCTTACAAGCATTTCATCATTTAAATCAGCAACAACGTTTACTCTTGGAAGGAAAAAGTCATAAGAACCTTTATTTGATTGCAATGATCTTGTTCCATTTGAGTCTTTTGGACCATAACCAATTGAATCAACATCAGTATCAACAACTCTAAAACCAAAGTTACCTCTATAAATACCACGTTCAAAGTTTGCTTGAACATACATTGCAGTAGTTTCTTCATTTACTTTGTAATATGAATCTTGACTTGATTTTAGGTTAAGAATATCTGGACTTGAAGGATCATGTGCAATAACAGCATTTTGAAGAACTGAAATTACATAATCAGGATCAGAGAAAGATAAATCTGGATTTAATAGCAAGAAGTTTGTGATACATAGACTTCTACCATCGCCTGAACAGAAGTTTGAAGGACCTCTTACCAGTAACTCAGAAAATAATGAACCATTTGGACTATCAACCATCTTACTGAATCCACCAATTCTATCTCCAACGTCGTCAAACTCACTTGATGAATCACTAGTACGAATACCAAAATCAACACTTGTAATGCTATTCCAGTCTAGATCATAGCTGAAATCTATTTTCATTACAGTTTGTTCATTGTTTTGAGTGTTTCTATCAACAGAAACTTGGTCTAAAACTACATTATTTGGATCTACTAAGTCTGATGGTGATGGAGCATATGCTGAAGTGTAGTTAACACCAAATGATAGTCCGTTTGATAAGTCGTATACAAAAGGAACACAATTATCATTACTACTTCCATCTAGCGGACAATTTGGATTAATAAAGTTAAGTGTGGTACTTAAATTAGGTGTAATTGAATCAGCGGTAGTCTTAGAAACCTCAAATGTTGTATAAAGTCTATCGCCTTGAAGTTCACCTTTAATTCTAAATAAGTCCGTATCAGTAACACGTGAATTTGTTTCACTTGAAAATCTTAAATTAGGATCGTCATCATCATTATCTAAGTCAGGAACTAATTCACCTCTAAGCGCTGCAAGAAATGTTCCAGGACCAACACCAAAATTTACTGTTTCATATGCTGTTGGAACACTAATATTTTTTAATGAACTTACACCTGAGGCTTGGAGTCTATATTGATCTCTACTTCTTTCTTGTTCAGTTATGACTGCATCAAAAGATAATCTTAGATTCTGATTGAATGCAGGCTCCCATTCAAAAGTGGTAGATAAATTATTTGTCTCATAATCATCATTTTCTTGTTCTTGTAATAAGAACTGAATTCCTAAAAATGGCTCTGGCGCACCTGGAGGAGTTGCAATATTGTCTCTATCAGCTCTAGGTCTAAAAGAAACTGCCTCTTGTTCAGTTATACTTCCAGTAACAACTAAACCAAAATTACCAGCATCTGTTGACCATTTGTTACCGTAAGCTCCAGAATATCTAGGCATTTTATCCTCAACACTTAAGCTACTGTCTTCTAACTGATACCTAACAGAACCTAATCTTTCTTTAAGATCAAGTGGTCGAATTGTTTTTAAATTAACAATACCACCAATCGCACCTTCAGTATTTTTTGCCTCTGGAGTTTTAATTATCTCTAAAGATGAAATGATAGATGCATTTACATCCTCAAAACTTATACCGTTTCTGCTTGAACCGGCTCCAACAGTAGATACTCCGTTAATTTCAACTCTGTTAGAATTAGTACCTCTAATTTGAACTCCGGTACCAACACCAGCAGTTCTAGTAATTTGAACACCAGTGATGTTTTCAAGAACTTCAGCCAAGTTTTGATCTGGAAGTTTACCTATATCCTCTGATACGATAACTTCAACTAAGTTGTCTGAGTTTCTTTTCTGAGCATTAGCACTAGCTAATGCAGACCTTATACCTGTTACTACAACTTCCTCAGCAACTTCTTCATTTTCAGAAGATTGAGCTGATAAATTTGTTACAGGTAAAACAAGTATAGAAAATATACTTAGAAATAAAAATTTATTATTAAACATGGTTAGTTTGAACCCCCTATATAATTTGTAACAATTTAATAATGACAAACTTATTTAACAAAAGCAATAGTTTTGGCTTAACAAAATAAATATATTGGCCTTACCAATTTTGAGGTTTTTTATATTTATTAAGAATAGTTTTTAATTAATGCCTGAAACTAGGTGTTAAGCTTATGTCATGAATAATTGGATTAGTTGGACAATCTTTGTGGCTTTAGCTTTAATATTATTTTTTTATGTTGTGAAACTTGCATATAGCTAATGAGTAAAGAATACGAAGAATATAATAAAAATGTTGCTGCACCAAATAATGAAACTGCTGAACATTTGTTAGTTTCGATAGATATAAGTATGTACCCTAATAAAGAAGACTTTATTCCACCTATAAAAGGCTTCATCAAAGAAATAAATAATTATAGTGATTTAATTATTAAAACCTATCCTACTAGTACAGTTGTTCAAGGTGAATATAATCATGCTATGAATTCAGTTCAAAAAACTATTTCAGCTTGTCACAAAAAATTTAAAAATGCTGTGTATGTCATAAAAGTTATTCCTGACTACAAAGCACTAGACTAAACTGACTTATTTTTAACCCTCCTCTTTATGTTTACATGTTTAAGGTATACCTCACGAGATAGTGCTTTGAATTCACTATCTTTTCTAATTATTCCATATTCTCTCTCTGGCTAGAGATGAATATTCTTTTAGATTGATAATTTGAGGTAAATATATTTCAAGACCGTTACAATAAACCAGACTCTGCCATCCCTCCTGTCTGTAATCGCATATTCTATATG
>Ga0209631_10004171_pt1 | contig 16148 bp, 15 predicted proteins | sample COG_08_FD_184752 | JGI IMG/M metagenome (GOLD analysis project Ga0209631, IMG submission 184752) | Pelagic Microbial community sample from North Sea - COGITO 998_met_08 (SPAdes) (version 2) | ecosystem: Environmental > Aquatic > Marine > Neritic zone/Coastal water | place: Helgoland, sampling...
AAAACCCTTCGCTGGATTAGGGAATAGACTTACTTCATCCTGCATCAAATGAGTACCGAACTCAATGAGCTCAATGTTTGAGTAAGACCTTCTTCCGTCTTGGTTTATGGCAGCTAATCGCAGATATTTATAATCTAAATCATCAAGCTCAATTTGAGTTTTATACTCATTATGCCCCATCATTTTGTTGCACGAATAGTTTGACTCTAAGATCCATTTTTCAGTATCGGTGCTCATTTCCAAAGCATAATGCGAAATATCACGCTCATCATATACCTGCCACATGACTTCAATTTTGTTATGACAAAGTGCTCTGGATTCAAAGGCTGCAATTTCTAGTGCAAGCGGGAAGCCTGTTCCCAGAAAGCATGGTGAAGCGAGGTAATCCATGGTAGAACCAAAAATTATGGAAGAGTTAGACTGAATGATTGTACCACTGCTTGATAAGTTACCAGTACCAGCGACAGTGTTATTGTTTATCGAAGTTACATTTCCATTTACCCTGATGAAACCATTGGCATTTATGGCAACACTATTTTGCAAGTCCAAATTGCCATTGACAATCCACACTGCGCAACTGACAATATTGAAGGTAATATTGTTCCCAATTGTTGCGCTCCCAGAAGTTAAGGTATCACAGGCATTTACGTTTATGATTGAATTATTTTTAAAATTCAAGCTTCCCTCAACGCTCAAGTCACCGTTTAAAGTCAAGGCACCAGAATTTTCTACCAATAAAGTATACGCTGTTCCACCTGCAGTATCTGTGATACTTGAGCCACTCGTTATTTCAAGAAAGCCCGTACCGGCAACCCTTAAATTGGTGTCTAAAATCATCGCATGATTTACAATGATCGAATCAGTTGCCGCTGGCACACCATTGTCCCAATTGGCGCTGTCGGTCCAATCTCCAGAAGAAGTAGTTTCAGTAGTTAGAGCAAAGCAAATGTTCAAGCAGAACAATTGAAATATTAAAACAGAAAACAGTCTAAGCAGCACTTTATATATCTAATGGCTTCAGAAGCCATATCTAACAAAGTTATGCTTTATAATGCTAATAAGTCGTTTAATTCCTTTGACTTAAGACTCTATGTTTGTTGTGTAATTCATCTGAAAGCAATAGATTAAGCCTCAAATGATAACATTTTACCATCCAACTCAACTTTTTCATAGGTATTACCGTTATCTCTGTCAAAAGCTCTTATTATGAAAATCTCACTTCGTCGAATTAGTATCGTTTCTTCTATCGCAATTTTTGGAATGATGATGCTGCAATTCTCAGCCAATCCACCAATTGACAGAACAAATAGAACAGGTTCGAATTGTACGGGTTGCCACTCTGGAACACTAAACTCGGGAAGTGGATCCATTAGTATGAGTGGTTTTACATCCTATTATCCAGGAGGTTCATATACTTTAACTCTTGACGTGTCAGGAACTTCTAAGCACGGATTTCAGGTTACTTCAGCTCGTGCATCTTCCAACACGACAGCTGCTGGCTCATTTACATCAGGAACAGGATACGGTGTAGCAACCCAAGGAAGTTTTAGCTATGCTCGTCATTCATCAACTTCCAGTTCAGGAAGCTGGAGTATTTCATGGACAGCGCCTTCTACTGCCTTAGGTTCAGTTACTTTTTATGGCGCAGGTGTTGCCGCCAATAACAACTTTAGCACATCAGGAGATCAAGTTTATGCGGGCACTTACACTGTAACTCAATTGCCACTAATCAGCTATACAGTTAACAAAACGGATCCAACTTGTGTGGGAGTTTCGGATGCAGAAGCTTACATCACTTCAACTGCAGGTGGAGCGGGTGGTCCATACACTATTACTTGGCCTACTGGGACTACTACTTCTGGCGATACAGCTATTTCATTAGGTTCTGGGAATTATAATGTCACTGTTACAGACGGATCTGGTAATGAAGAAGTAAAAGGCTTTACAATCAATCAAGGTTCAGGTCCTAGCATTGCAGCAACTGCTGCTTCAACTTTATGTGGACTGTCAACCGGAAGTGTTACTGCCAATGTTACTGGCGGAGCAAGTCCTTACACATACCAATGGCAAAATTTCCCAGGTGTAACAGGAGCATTGTTAGATAGTGTGCCACAAGGATCATACAAGTTGGTAGTTATTGATTCAAATGGCTGTCAAGACAGTACTACTTCAGTTGTAGGAGTTAGTGGAACAGCGCTTCAAGCCTTCGTTTCCCAGGGGGAAGATTTCTGTAATGGTTCTAATGGATACTTGTCACTCGATTCTGTTGCAAGTGCTAATGGGCCGTACTCATTCATATGGTCAACAGGGGATACCACTACTGCAATTTCAGGAATATCAAGTTCTCAGACTATTCAGCTGAGCATTTTGGACTCAGCACAGTGTAATGAAAGCTTCCAGTTCCAAGTGAATGCGATCAGTTATCAGTTAAGTGCAATTGTTACTACCAACCCAGACTTTTGTGGTTCGGGAGTCGGAGGCGCAAGCGCTGGCAACGTAAGTGGAGGATCAGGTTCTTATACTTATCAATGGTCGAATGGAGATCTTGGTGCTACTGCTGATTCTTTATTCGCAGGATTGGTAAGCGTTACCATTACAGATTCAGTGCAATGCTCCAGTGTTTTTACTGAAAACGTAGCGAGCTCAGGAACTCCAATTTTGAGTCCAAATGGTACAGATAGTTTAACCTGTTATGCAGATATGGATGGTTTCGCCACAGTGTCTGCAAGCAACGGAATAGCTCCTTACAGCTTCTCTTGGAGCAACGGTGTTAATGATACCAACGCAATTACAGGATTAATGGCAGGTACATATAAGGTCACCGTTACTGATTCTGCTGGATGTTTTGACACAACGTCAATCACTATTCTTCAACCAGATAGTATTCAACTCGATTCTTCCACGATAATTGATACCCGCCCAGATTTATGTGTCGGAAAAATATTCAGTCATGTTTCTGGTGGTACTCCAGGCTTGAGCTATTTGTGGAATGATACCACAGCGAGTACAAATGATTCCTTAGTGCAAGTTTGCCCTGGTATCTACGAACTGACCGTTACAGATTTAAATGGCTGTCAGAATAGCTTCAACTTCGAAGTAGCTAGTCTTCCTATTCCAAGTTCTGCGAGGGAATTGAATAGTAGCAATTGGAATATTGTAAAAATTGGTGGAGAGGTCTTGGTTACTCCGGAACTTTCTGTTGAATACAATATGAGTGTTTACAGTATCAATGGCCAGTTGCGAAAAAGACTGAGTGGAGTAGAAGGTGAGCAAAAAATTGACATCGATACGAAAGCTCCTATCATCATTCATATTCAAACAGAGTCTAAGGATCTGATTGAAAAACTATTCTAAACCTTAGAAGCATATTTGTGTTTTAAGGAGGAATGAGATACGCGCCAATCCTTCTTTTATTGCTGCTTAGCATTACTGCCAATGCCCAAAAGGATTGGGAATTGAAAAAGAGCAATGAGGGAATCAAGGTTTATATCAAGGATAATCCGATTTCAAACTTTAAAGCCTTTCGTGGCATAACAATTTTGGATTTCGACATGGATGAGATTCATAAGGTATTGACTGATTATAATCATCATCCAGAGATATTCCCACTAAATGAAGAATCCTATCTCATGGAGAAGAAGGAAGGAGAGTATACGGTTCATTATTCTAAGATTGATTCGCCATGGCCTATTGATGATCGAGATGGAGTTTACAAAACGGAGTACAAGTTTGGTGAGCAAAAAAGACTCTACAAAATCTCATCTGTAAAAGGTTTTGTTCCTGAAAAAGAAGATGTAGTTCGAATCAAGGAATCTGAAACACAATGGGAACTCGAAGTTCTTCCCGGCGAAAAAGTTAAAATTGTGTACACCGTTTTTGCTGAACCTGGCGGTGACATCCCGTCATGGTTGGCAAATTCAGCGATAATAGACCAACCTTATGACACTTTGATCGCCTTAAAAAAACGCCTTCAATCCGAGGCAAAATAATTCTTTGTAAAATGTTTGTTATTTCCTGACTCAAATCAGATTCTAGTGTGATAAACTCATTTAATTTGCAATTTAGAATAAGTCTAAATAAAGACAATTAATGAGACGTATTGCCCTAATCACTTGCCTTTGTATCTGCACTTCATTTGCCTTTGGGCAAGATAAGTCAACAGAAGTCCAAGTTTTTCAATCACCTGACAGCAGCACAAGCCTTCCTGGAATTACTGTGTATTTGAAGGAGAATCCTATGACCGGATCTCAATCTAATGCTAAGGGTATCGTGGAGCTAAAGGGTCTTCCAAAAGCAAAAAATACTTTGGTGGTTTCTGCCATTGGCTACGAAACCCAAGAAATCACTCTAAGCAAAACGGATTTAGGAAATGTTATTAAGGTTTACCTGACCGAACGTGTAATGGACCTTCCTGCATTTGTTGTCAGTGGCTCAAGCCTTACCGGAGGTCTCACAGGCATCTCAAGTTTGACCGGCTCAGCAAACTACATTTCTCCTAGAGAGATTGAAAAGTTCAGTTATACTGATATTAATAGAACTTTAAGAAGTGTTCCTGGGGTTAACCTTCAAGAAGAAGACGGCTTTGGGCTTAGACCTAATATCGGTTTACGTGGAACTGGAGTAGAACGCAGCGCCAAAATTACAGTGATGGAAGACGGAATATTAATGGCACCGGCACCTTATGTTGCTCCCGCAGCTTATTACTTCCCAACTATTGGAAGAATGCAAGGTGTTGAAATCCTTAAAGGTTCGAGCCAAATTAAATACGGTCCTTACACAACTGGTGGAGCAATCAACTTAATATCATCACAAATCCCAGATAAACTTTCAGCTCGTGTTCATCTTTCCGGTGGCAGTTTTGGCAGCAGAAACTTGCATGCGAGAGTAGGAAACGCTCATAAGAATTTCGCTTATATGGCTGAAACTTTTCAGTATGCCTCCGATGGATTTAAAAGGCTCGAAAATTACGCTCCCACCGGTTTTAAGAAGGAAGACTACCTCGTAAAGCTTCGATTTAATACAAGTGCCGACAAAAAAGTCTATCAAGCGCTAAGCTTAAAGTTGGGTTATTCTGTAGAAGAATCTAATGAAACCTATTTAGGCCTTAACCAAGAAGACTTCAATTCAGACCCATATATGGGATATAGCGCCTCTCAAAATGACCTAATGAGTACAGAACAGAGTCAAATCAGCCTGCAGCATACACTCTCTGTTCGAAATAAGTTCAGCCTGATCACCTCGGTTTATAGAAATGATTTTAGTAGAAATTGGTACAAGCTTGATAAGCTAATAGATAGCTCTGGCACTAAGTTCAGCATTAGTTCATTGTTAAACAATCCCTTGGATGAAACTAGCACTACGCCTTATCTCATCTTACGAGGCATGAGCAGTGATCAGCATCAATTGGTAATGAAGGCCAATAACAGAAGTTATTATGCACAAGGAGTACAAACAAAAGCCTCCTTCAAGTGGAATATGGGATCCATTCGGAATCAAACGGATATAGGCCTTCGAGTACATCAAGATCAGATTGATCGCTTTCAATGGGTCGATAATTATCTAATGAATGAAGGAGTGATGCAATTGCGCGAATCAGGTGTTCCTGGAACGGAAAGCAATAGAATAGAGGAAGCAAACGCTGTTGCGGCATATGTGCAGCATGAATTGCGTTATGGGAAGCTTACAGCAACTCCTGGATTGAGATACGAGAATATTCAGCTCAGTCGAGACGATTATGGCAAAGCAGATATTGAGCGAACTGGAGTAAACTTGAAGTCAAGGATGAATAATGTGGATGTATTTATACCTGGTATAGGCGTGAATTACCTTTTAACACCTGGTTTGAATCTATTCGGTGGGCTTCATAAAGGATTCGCTCCTCCAGGGAACACAGAAGGAACAATGCCTGAAGAAAGCATCAACTATGAAGCTGGGGCCAGATTTAGAAACTCTTCATGGAATTGGCAAGCGGTCTTGTTCTTAAACGACTATGAAAATTTATTAGGGTCTGATTTAGTTGCTGCTGGTGGGGCTGGAACAACCGAACTCTTTAATGGTGGAAGTGCCCGTTCTCAAGGCCTTGAATTCCAAATGAGCTACAATGTGCTTCACAAGCGCTCAAATCGCTGGGCTTTACCATTGAGTATTGTTTATACCTACACCAATGCTTGGTTTACTAACGATTTCGATTCAAATTTCGAGGCATGGGGCGAAGTGGAAGATGGTTTTGAACTTCCATACTTGGCTAATAATCAGTTGACCTTGATGGCTTCGCTGGAATCGAGCCGATTGAGTTTCAATATTAGTGGAAGGTATATGGATGCAATGAGAACAGTAGCAGGGACTGGAGCTGTAGATCCTTTAAATTCAACGGACAGTTACATAGTTCTCGACGCAAGCGCAAATTACTTTTTGCAAAATAACATTTCCCTGTTTGCCAATTTCACGAACATTAGCAACGAGGTATATGCAGTCTCTCAAAGGCCTGCTGGATTCAGACCAGGAATGCCGAGAGCCTTCATGCTGGGGCTGAAGGCAAATTTCTAGAATTCGGTTTGTTAATGGTCTAGGTTTAGCTTTACTGAGTAGGAATTTATTTCCTATGGTTCGTCAAGCTTTCTGGTTCATCTCTCTCGTACTTTTCGCAAGCCTTGCCTTAAGTAGCTACTTTTTAAGTCCAAATTATCTGAGGTGGCTGCTTCTCTTAGTGCCACTTTTCCTTGTTGGGGTTAGGGATATAACTCAACGTTCTCAGGCTATTCGTAGGAACTTTCCTTTGATAGGTAACATTCGTTATATGCTTGAGGAAATCAGGCCTGAGATCATGCAGTATTTCGTAGAAACCGATACTGAAGGCCGTCCCTTGAGCTGGATTTACCGCTCTTTGATTTACCAGCGTGCCAAGAACGTTTCGGATACAACTCCATTTGGAACTCAAATGAACGTATACGAGAGTGGCTACGAATGGCTTGAACATAGCATGTATCCAATTCATCATGAAAAAATATGGGCAGATCCGAGAGTTTCCATTGGTGGCCCTGATTGTAAAAAGCCCTACCTGGCGAGCATGCTGAATATTTCTGCAATGAGTTATGGTTCTCTGAGTAAAAATGCAGTAATGGCATTGAACAAAGGAGCTTTTCTAGGAGGTTTCGCTCATAACACAGGAGAGGGTTCTATCTCACCTTATCATTTGGAACATAAAGGCGATTTGATTTGGCAAATTGGAACTGGATATTTTGGCTGTCGGGATGAAAATGGAAACTTCAGTGAAAAAAACTTTGCTGAAAGAGCCGCATTTGAGTCTGTGAAAATGATTGAAATCAAACTCTCACAAGGAGCCAAGCCAGGTCATGGTGGTATTTTACCTGCTGGAAAGAACAATGAAGAAATCGCAAAAATTAGAGGAGTGAAACCTAGGACTGATGTTCACTCTCCACCACAACACTCAGCTTTTGGAAGTGCTCAGGAAATGATGCATTTTGTTGCCAAGCTTAGAAGGCTTTCGGAAGGCAAACCTGTTGGGATAAAATTCTGCTTGGGCAGAAAAGATGAATTTGAAGAAATAGTTCAAGCCATGATTACCACAGGTATAAAACCAGATTTCATCACAGTTGATGGAGGAGAAGGAGGGACTGGAGCTGCACCGGTAGAGTTCTCAAACTCCTTGGGGACTCCGTTGAAAGATGCGCTCACCTATGTTTACAATCAATTGTTGGGTTATAACTTGAAAAAAGACATCAAGATTATCGCTTCGGGAAAAATCATCACAGGTTTTGACATGGCTCGTGCAATTGCCCTTGGAGCTGATCTGTGTAATTCTGCCAGAGCGATGATGTTAGCTGTTGGCTGTATTCAAGCCCTAAAGTGTAATAGCAATACCTGCCCAACTGGTGTTGCAACTCAAGATAAACGATTGTACAAAGGCCTAGATGTCTCTAATAAATCTGAAAGGGTAAATAATTTCCACCGCAACACGATTGAGAGTTTTGTTCACTTGATGTCTGCTTCAGGTTTTACCTCACCAGATGAAATCAAAAGAAAGCACATTCATAGAAGGGTTTCTATGAATGATACCATGACTTATGAAGAGCTTTATCCCAGTACAAATCAAGGGCAATATTTGTCGGTTCCAAGTTCTCAAAAATGAGAAGCTTACATTTAAACATCAAACCAGCATAGAATGGATGAAGATTTTAAAACAGGCTTAGCTAAGAAGTATCAAGAATTTAAGAGAAATGGATTGAAGTCTTACTTGGCATATGTTGAAAAGGAACTCGCTAATGCAGAAGGGAAGCCAAACAAACGGCTTTACAAAGAGTACCTTGAAAATGAGGTCTATAACGCTAAAAAGAAATTAGAAAAACTGAAATGATGAAATTGAGATTCCTTCTTGCCGCAATGGTCTTAATTGTGAGCTTTTCCTCCTGTAAAAAGGATAAGAAATTTCGCTGCGACAATGGTGATTGCGTTGAAAATGTAAATGGCGAGTTTACTAGTTTAACTAAATGTAGATCAAATTGTGAGCCTGATGAAATTACCACCTACGCTTGTAATGGCGATTGTGAGCTTGATGAAGATGGAGAATACGATTCACGCTCTGAATGTGAAGCGGTTTGTGACCTAAAGTCTCCTGAACTGAGAACGATTGAAGCACTTGATGTGAGTTCTTTTTCAATGAGAATCAATGCTTCACTTGATGAATTAGGAAGCGAAGACTTAGAAGAAAAAGGAATCTGTTGGGCCGAATCGAGTGGGCCTACTATAGATGATCAATTTGCTCTGGATTCAAATTTGAATACAGGTGCCTACAGTATAAACATCGGAAATCTAAATTCATTTACAAGGTATTTCATACGCGCATTTGCAAAAGATGCTAATGGATATACTTACGGCAATGAAATAGAGGTTACTACCATAGTAGGGCCTTGTGGAACCAGTAAAACGCTGACTTATAAGGGCTATTCTTATGACTTGGTAGAAATTGAGGATGAGTGTTGGCTCAAAGAAAATTTAAAGGTGACCGAATTAAATGATGGAACACCAATAGCGAATATCACAGATAATGCACTTTGGGCGAATGCTTCAGGGCCAGCTTGGTGTTATCAGGAGAATAATGCGGCCAATGATCAAGATTTTGGTAAACTTTATAACAACCAGGCATTTCAAACTGCAAAGCTTTGTCCTAATGGATGGCATGTGCCAACCGAAGATGAAATGAATAAGGTGATCACACTCGCTGGAGGAGACACTCTTGGCGGAAACGCAATGAAACTTTCTGGGGCAGATTATTGTGATTTTAATCCAACTGAGGTGACCAATTCAACTGGTCTATCTGTAGTAGGTAGTGGCTTTAGATCAAACCCGGTGATGGGTGGAGCTGGCAATGGGGTATTTTATTGGTTGAAAACGAGTTGTGAACTACGCTTAGCATCTGGAAATGCGATTAGGGTTAATGGTTCAGGACCAAGAATATTCAGACTCAATTTTAATAGAGACGACCGAGCAATGGCCTGTCGTTGTGTATTGGATTAGATTTTATGATTCGATTAAGGAGCGCAAAACCTTCTGATCAGCAAATGCTTGAAGCATGGGATAAAGAACCCCATGTGATTGCTTGTGATCCCAGTGAAGGCTTGGATTGGGCTTTTGAGCTTCCTAGAGAGCTGCAGTGGCGAGAACTTCTTATCGCAGAGCATGACGACTTTCCTTTTGGTTTTATTCAAATCATTGATCCCAAAGAGGAAGAAACACATTATTGGGGTGAAATTGGAGCGAACCTTCGAGCTATTGATATCTGGATTGGTCCAAGAAGCCACCTCAATAAAGGTTTTGGAACGATCATTATGAAAATGGCATTAGAGAGATGCTTTGGGCCATCGAATGTTGAGGCAGTGATTATCGACCCACTATTGACGAATACTTCAGCGATTCGATTCTATAAGCGCTTAGGATTTTCGGAAGAAGAAATTCAAGATTTTGATGGCGATAAATGCCAAATCATGCGCATTTCACGCGAAGAGTGGACGCCTAGCGAATCCGATCCACAGACTTAAGCAAGTCATTATCTTTTTTGATGCTTTTGTAAGCGAGGTAGTTGAATGCGAGTAGCAAAACTGGTCCGAAGACAAAGGGTGAGAAACTAAAGTCTCCGATAGATCCCAAATAAGTGCTCGCATGAATAATAAAAGCAATCATACCGGCGATGGATAAAACCGAAAGCCAAAGATTGATTTTCACTGAAGACAACTGTCGTTTTAGGTTTTTGAATCTGAAGATTGAAATTATCCCAAACAAGCATGCCGTCATGAGCACTGGGATGAAATAATAAGCGAAGAATTGGATTTCTCCTACACCATTAAGCATTGATCCTTTGATCAAACTAAATTCCTCTCCCTGATAGCTAAAGCTTACTAATTCGAAAAAGATGCTGATAGCTCCTATGATGCTACCCAAGATTAGGTAGAGTGATTGTTTTCTTTGAATCATGCCTGATGTTTACGGGTTAGTCCAACTGAGAGCCTTGTTGCTAAAGCCAATAATATTGGGAATACTGCTACATGAAAATCTTGTGGTATAAGATACCAGGCAAGCCCTGAAATAGCTATTCCGCTTAAGATGAACCATTGATAATACTTCTGAAACTTATTAAGTCGCTTGGAGAATACGAAGAATGCGAAGGGGAAATTAAGTGGGAATGCCCAAAGGATATTCCAATTGGCTTTTGTTGCTAAATGATCCGTTGCAAACCATAAAAAGGCTACTAACAAACCTAGCAAGCCTACAATTGAAAAGAGAACTCTATCGAACCAAAGAAAGTGCTTGTTCTTTCTCCACTCATAAACACTGAGTATCAAGCTTAGAATAAAAAACAACCAGAACACAACTATTGGATCACTCCATTGAGTGCTACTGCTTCTTTCGGTTTCAGGAGTAAAAACATTTTCTGAAACTGATACGAGTTTTCCGTTTGGAGTATTTGCTCCTTCGAGCGCTTTATACAGATAATCCGGTAGGAACATATATCCTTCAGTGCTTGTCAAAGTATCGCAGTAAGAACCTAAGCCTAAGTCAATCCCAAAGTCTGACCAAGGAGCGTATATGAGGTATTCGTCAATTAATTGTCGGAATGTTTTGGGCTCTGATTTCGTAAGGTCGGGAAAAACTATTTGATCGTCGAAGACTACCGAAAGCACATCTCGTTGTCGGGTAGAGCAATTATCATAGAAGAAGTCATAGAGGTAATAGGCATTCGAAGGCAATGCGTTAATCTCGAGTTTTTCATAAAGAAGATTCTTTTGAGCTGGGCTAAGCTTGAGCACTTGACGATCAATGGAACGACCATAATATTCATACTCACTTTCAAAGCCGTCATAACCGTAGGCGCTTAACTTGTACCTAAGCTGACCCAAGACAAATTTCTGGTAGAAGTCATTAGAAAAACTAAAAGTCCCGAAATTGTAAACGCGATCAAGATCTTGTGAATCGTCTTTAATTCTAATTGCCGTATGACCAAACAGAGCGTATAAATCATCGCCCATGCCACAGGTTACAACGCTTATTTCAGCTTCAGGAGATAGAACGAACTGTGCAGAGCTCTTCCCGAAGAAAACAAGAAGTAAAAATGACAGCGCTAAGAGTTTTTTCATGCGCTGCGAAAGTAATGCTTAATCGCTATTGTTCACTAAAGTTTAAGCAGCTATTGAGCTAGCTTTTTCATTGTGACAAAAAATTAGATTCTAATAGTCGAAGGGACTATCGAAGTCTTTGAAACTTGGGAAAGCTTTATCTCGTTCAGAGTTTGAAACTTCATCAAAAGGCCATTTATAGCCAAATGAATTCCATAGAATACCTGCGTCATTAGCCGGACTGTGCATGGTGGAAGTAAGATAAACCATGCAAGTGTTATCCTCTTCAACCGCAAATCCATGTGCTACGCCTTTTGGCAGATAGGCAGCTTTGTAATTGTCGCCACTTAGCTTTATTTCAGCAACTTGTCCATAGCTAGGCGAGTTCTTTCGGATATCCAAAATCACATCGATTAAACTACCTGAGGTGCAATAAACGATTTTGGAATGATCATCAGGAGGTAATTGAAAGTGCATTCCACGAACAACACCTTTGTGATTAGTGGAGTAGAAGCTCTCATCAAAGCTTGAATCAAGACCTTGTTCTACAAAAGACTGTTTGTGAAAGGTTTTTACAAAGGCCCCACGTTCATCCACCAAATGAAACAAATCGATTTCATAAACTCCTGGGATATTAGTCTCCTTAAACTTCATCGAAGTATTCTTGAATTTGGTTTAAGGTAAATGCGCGAACATCCCCAGCAGAGGCTTTGTACCATTCTATGCTCTTTTGAATTGCTGTCTGACTTCTGTAAAGTGGATGCCATTTGAGTTCTTCCTTAGCTTTACTAATGTCTAACATGAGCAAGTTTGCTTCATGAACAGCATTTGGGTCTTTTTTGGCTTCGTATTCACCTGAGCCCCAAACATCAATTGATACCTTAACCAAGTCTTCAACCGTAAGCATGTCTTGTTCAGCAGGTCCGAAATTGTAAGCTTGGTAATATCTTGTTTGTCCACCTGCCATTAAAGAGGCAAGTTTTAGGTAACCATAAAGCGGGTCGAGCACATGCTGCCATGGACGCACCGCATTAGGGTTTCTCACATGTATACTCTCCGATTTTGAAAGCGCTTTTACCGTGTCGGGAATGATTCTATTGTCTGACCAATCTCCACCGCCAATTACATTACCCGAGCGCACACTAGCAATACCTATTTGATGTTTGTGATGTTCTGAAATAGGGAAGAAGCTGTTCCTATATGAATCAATAATCAACTCACAACAAGCTTTAGAGTTGCTGTAGGGATCAAAACCACCGATGCGGTCGTCTTCTTTGTAGGCGTAGTTTTTCTCCAGGTTTTCGTAGACTTTATCGGTCGTAATGAGAACACATTCTACCGCTTTATCCATATAACGAAGTGCATCCAATACATAGGCTGTACCTAGGGCGTTCACTTCGTATGTGTAGAGTGGATCCTGATAACTATCAATAACCAAAGCTTGAGCAGCCATATGAAACACAAAGTCCGGTTGGAAATCAAGGATTTCTTTCTTCAAGCGATCTTTGTCCCTTAAATCTGCAATTACCGATTCGCATAGTGCGTCTCCATTTACAGCATTGTATAAGTCTTCTTCGTATTTTGGAGCTAGAGCGTAGGCTTTTACCTCTGCACCCAATTTGTGTAACATCAGCAACAACCATGAGCCTTTAAAGCCTGTATGCCCAGTGACAAAGACTTTTTTACCCTCGAATGCAGCCTTTAGATCTTGCATTACCAGCTTTTCCATTTAGGTTCATTCTCCCACATAGAGTTTAAATCCATGTTGTCTCTGAGTGTATCCATGCACTTCCAGAAACCTTCATGCTTGTAGGCTACCAATTGCCCGTTTTTTGTGAGGTCTTCAAGAGGTTGACGTTCCCACATTACATCATCGGCATCGTCATGCAGATAATTAAACACTTCTGGTTTTAAAATGAAGAAACCTGCATTAATCCATGCGCCATCATCTTTTGGTTTTTCCATGAAGGATTTTACCTGATTGTTTTCGTCAAGATCAATCATACCAAATCTACTTCCAGGCTGAACGATGGTCATTGTACATATTTTGCCATGCACTCGATGGTATTCTAATTGAGACTTCATGTCAACATCCGATACACCATCTCCATAAGTCAGCATAAACTCTTCTCCATTAAGGTAGGGTTCAACACGTTTTAGCCTACCTGCAGTTAAAGTCTCGAGTCCTGTGTCTACAAGCGTCACCTTGAAGCTTTCAGATTTGCTTCTATGCACTTCTACTTCGTTGTTCGCAAGATCAACCGTTACATCAGCGTTATGGATGAAGTAGTTTAGGAAGTACTCCTTGATAGCATATCCTTTGTAACCCAGACATACGATAAACTCATCGTGGCCATAGGCCTCATATATTTTCATGATATGCCAAAGAATTGGTTTTCCTCCGACTTCTATCATGGGTTTGGGTTTCAAATGAGATTCTTCAGAAATTCGGGTCCCTTTCCCCCCTGCGAATAGTACAACCTTCATAGGCACAAATATAGCTTTCTACTGCAGGTTTTCAGCATCTGCTGAATTCCTATCACATTGTTTAACAATATCCATTTTGAATTGATCTAAGACATAGCTTTCATAGAATGGAGGAATGTTTATCTCTTCCATGCTCCAGCGATAAATATCAACGCTAATGGTGCTTCCATATCTGGTGCTGTGCTTGTCAAGGTAAGATGGGATTTGCTTGAGTTCGCCATATTCAAACTCCAAAGGATCCATCGAGTAGCGACCAGAATAAATATCTAAAGAAAGGTTATGTGGATATGGGCTAATCCAAGAGAGCGATGGTAATAAGCAAACTGCGATAAGCACTAATTTAACTCGTTTTGGGTAGAGGAGGAGAAATCGAAAGCTCAAGCTATCCTTATGATAAAAGAGAAAAAAGAGCGAACAGATGAAGAATAAATTCAAAGGGATAATAACATTGTTTCCATTGTATGAGAAAAGGCCAATGAGCGCAATAGTTGCCAGATGAAAAAGCATCATCAGAATGACTGTGAATCTTCTGCTTTTTTTCCAGACTAAAAGAGGTATGGCAATTATCTGGATGAATGGAACTGGATAAATCAGCTCTTCGAAATACAAGAACCATGTGAATTGATGCTGGAGCGGTGCGGTTACATAAGGGACTACGTAATCGAAGAATCCCAAATTCATTTTGTTAACCCCAATCCAGAAATAGGCTCCTAAGAACATCAGTTGAAAAGCCGGAATGAGTGTCTCCGCCTTTTCGTATTTGTTCATGAGCCTTGGAAAGCCAGATAAGATGACTAGGGAAAGACCAAAAAAGTACGTCCAGACTTGAATCCGATTAAGGTCAAGCATTAGTAAAAAAACAAGACTAAAGAAAACACACCAATACACGAAATGCGATCTAAAAGAAAAGAATAAGGTGGCTAAAGCAACACACAAAAGGCTAGAGCCACTTATAGTTAGCCAAAAAGGAATGTTTTCAAAGGCACCAATCAAGGGTAAATCAGGGAAATTCCTTGTGCTAAACCAAAGTCTCCAGCTCAAGGCTATGCTTGCTAAGAAACAGATAACTAAGCTTCTTTGAAGATATTTTAAACGCAAAAGAAGATTCACATTCCAAACCTAGCTCAACTTGTAGTTTTTTAAAAAGTCAAGTAAGAAACTAATCAACAAAAGGCTTTGAACTTTGTACCTTTGTAGTAAGATTTTAACTATGATTTTGCCCATTGTAGCCTACGGAGATCCTGTTTTAAAAAAAGTAGGAGAAGAAATAGATGAAGATTATCCAGATCTTAAACAACTCATTGCGAGTATGTGGGATACCATGTATAAAGCAAGTGGAGTAGGATTAGCTGCACCTCAAATAGGGAAGAGCATCAGATTATTCATTGTTGATGCCTCACCTTTTGCTGATGATGAAGAATACTCTGAGGATGATAGAAAGATTTTTAAAGATTTCAAAAAAGTCTTTATTAATCCCTATATCGTTGAAGAAGAAGGCAAAGAATGGACATTCAATGAGGGCTGCCTAAGTATTCCTGAAATCCGAGAAGATGTAAATCGAAAACCCAATATCACTATCAACTATCTCGATGAGAACTTTGTGGAGCACGAAGAAACATACACTGGGATTCCTGCCAGAATTATCCAGCATGAATATGATCATATTGATGGGGTGCTGTTTACAGACAGAATAAGCCCGCTTAAGAAAAGAGTACTTAAAAAGAAGCTTGCAAATATTGCCAAGGGTAATATTGACGTCAGGTATAAAATGAAATTCCCACTACTTAAAACTCGAAAATGAGATTAATCTATTGTCTATTTATTGGACTGCTTATTAATGCGTGTTCCTCAGAACAAAAATCTGATCAAACAGAAGCGCTTGCTCCGAAAACTGAGTTAAAAGCGAGTATTGCGGAACTTGAAAAAGAAGTTTTTGATGCTACAGGACAGTTAAAGCCGTCAAAAGCAACCGAACTTTTGAGCTTGTATTACGGTTTTGCCAACAACAATCAATTGAATGATACTTCAGCTGAG
>Ga0209631_10004172_pt1 | contig 16148 bp, 16 predicted proteins | sample COG_08_FD_184752 | JGI IMG/M metagenome (GOLD analysis project Ga0209631, IMG submission 184752) | Pelagic Microbial community sample from North Sea - COGITO 998_met_08 (SPAdes) (version 2) | ecosystem: Environmental > Aquatic > Marine > Neritic zone/Coastal water | place: Helgoland, sampling...
CAAGCTGTTTTCTATCTTCTCTAATAGTGTCAGATCTATATAAAGATCTTTTTCCAATAAAATCATATTTCTTTTTACTTACAATCCAATCCATTTGTAAATCGATAGGGGTCATTGTACCATCAGTATCTTGGCCAACAATTATGAAACCTTTTTCAGCTCTTAGTAAGTGCATTGTTTCAGTGCCATATGGTGTAATATTATAATCTTTTCCTGCTTCCATACATTTTTCCCAAACTGATTTACCATAATTAGCCTGGATATTAATTTCATAACTATGCTCTCCTGTGAAACTAATCCTCATAACTCTACAATTAACTTTACCAATTTTTGCATTCTTAAATGACATATGTGGAAAACTTTCATCTGAAAAATCTAATTCTGGTATAACCTTACTTACAATTTTTTTACTATTCGGACCACAAACACTAACCGTTGCAAAATGATCTGTTACCGATGTTAAATAAACATCTAATTCAGGCCATTCTGTTTGCAGGTAATCTTCTAATTTACCCATTACATTAGCAGCTCCACCTGTTGTTGTTGTCATTATATAATGATTTTCACCTAATCGAGTAGTTACACCATCATCATATACCATACCATCTTCATTAAGCATTAAACCATATCGACATTTACCAATCGCTAGTTTTGACCAAGCATTTGTATAAACACGATTTAAAAATTCAGAAGCATCGGTACCTTGAATATCAATTTTACCAAGAGTAGATGCATCTAATATTCCAGCACTTTCTCTTGCAGCTTTACTTTCTCTTTGAACCGCTTCATGTATATCTTCATTTTCTTTTGGATAATACCAAGCTCTTTTCCACTGACCTACGTTTTCAAATTCAGCTTTATTATTTACATGCCAATCATGAATTGGTGTTTTTCTAAATATATCAAAATATTCTCCAACACTTCTTCCAACTATAGTTCCAAAAGTCAAAGGAGTGTAGGGTGGTCTAAAAGTAGTAGTGCCTAGTTCACCCATTTTAGTGCCTGTTGTTTCAGAAATAATCCCTAAAGCATGCATGTTACCTAATTTACCTTGATCTGTCCCCATACCTGTTGTTGTATATCTTTTTACATGTTCGATAGATCTAAAACCCTCTCTCAAAGCTAACTTAATATCTTTAGCAGTTGCATCATTTTGAAAATCAACAAAAGATTTTGTTTTTCCTAAAATTTTATTTGATGGTAATAACCAAATATTTCTTTTTGACTTATTAGTTGAAGAAGAAATTTCTAAATTTTCATAATCGATATTTTTAATATTTAAAAATTGCTTAAGAGAATTAGGAGTGTTTGTTAAAATATCATCTAAAGTTAAATCACCATTACATGAACCAACACTTATTTGATCTGAAGGATAAGTATTTGGAATAAAGATTTGATCTTCTTCTCTGAACTTTAATTTACCACCAGATTGAGTAAATAAATGAACCGCTGGTGTCCATCCTCCTGATACACCCAAACAATCACATTTTAAATTTATTTTGGACCCAATAACTTTTTGTCCATCTTTAGAAAGTTGCATAATAGAAATTCTATTTATTCTTTTGTAACCAAATGTGTTTGTTACAGTAAATCCTTTAAAAATTTTTACATTACTCTTTTCTATTTCGTAAACTAATTTAGAATCTACTTTTTCTCTATTATCAACTATAGCCTCAACATTTACCCCTTTTTGAATTAAGCTAATTGCTGTTTCATAGGCACTGTCATTGTTAGTTAATAGTATATTTTTTTCACCACAAGCAACTCCAAAAAAATCAGCATATCTTTTAATTGCTGATGAAAGTAAAATACCTGGACGATCGTTATTATCAAATATCATAGGTCTTTCAATTGACCCAGTAGCCGTTATTACTTTTTTTGCTCTTATTTTAAGTAATTTATGTCTAATTTTTCCTTTTCGTTGTTCAATAGGTAAGTGGTCTGTAAGATTTTCACGAGCTAATAAAAAATTATAACCGTGATAAGCTGCAACACTTGTTCTAGTTTTAATTTCTAAATTTTTTAATTTTTTAATTTCATTGATTTCTTTTTCCAACCAAGACCCTGAAGTTTGATTATTGATTTTAAAATGATCAGAATTTTGATAGATGGTTGATCCACCAATATTTGGTTTTTCGTCAACTAAAAGAGTTTTTAAACCATTCTTTGCTGCAATTTTAGCAGACATAATTCCTGATATTCCCGCACCTATAACCAGCACATCACAATGAATATATTTATGTTCATAAATATCTGGATCTGGTTCAGTTGGAGATTTGCCTAATCCAGCTGATTTTCTGATAAAATATTCATACTTTTCCCAAAAACTAGCTGGCCACATGAAAGTTTTATAATAAAAGCCTGCAGGTAGTAGAGGAGATAAGAAATTATTTATTCCACCAATATCAAAGTTTACACTTGGCCAACAATTTTGACTTGATGCTTCCAAACCCTCATAAATTTCTACTTCAGTTGCTCTAACGTTGGGTTCGGTTCTAGATGTGTTGTCATGAAGTTGAACAATAGCATTTGGCTCCTCTGAACCTGCTGACATTATACCTCTTGGTCTATGATATTTAAAACTTCTACCTACTAAATGAATATCATTTGCTAAAAGTGCAGAAGCAAGTGTATCACCTTTAAATCCATAATAAGTTGATCCATTAAACTTAAATGAGATTCTGTAGGTCTCATCAATAGCTTTTCCAGTTTTAACTCTTAAATTTTTTGTCATTATTTTTCTGATGGTGGTTTTTCACCCATTTTATAAACTGCTTTTATTTGGTCATTTGATGTATCTCGAACCATATTGAACCATTTTCTACATCCATGTGCATGGTTCCACCTTTCAAACTGAACACCTTTAATATTTTTTCGCATGAACAAATATTCGGCCCACTCATCATCACTTAGTTCGGTAGGTTGTTTTGGTCTTACTATGTGAGCTTCACCACCAGCTTTGAATTCGCTTTGTTCTCTTTCACCACAAAAAGGACAGTTTATTAAAAACATTAATGTGCCACTGCAGCAGCACCATGTTCATCAACAAGATCACCACTTACGAATCTATTAATATTAAATGCTGCATTAAGTTTGTGAGGCTCGTCGTTTGCAATAGTATGTGCAAACAAATCTCCAGAACCTGGTGTTGCTTTAAAACCTCCTGTACCCCATCCACAATTAAAATATAAACCTTTAATAGATGTTTTGCTAATGATAGGACTTGCATCGGGACAAATATCAACTATCCCTCCCCATTGTCTAAGCATTCTCATTCTACTAAATATTGGATATAGTTCTAATATTGCATTTAGAGTTCCCTCTACAATATCATGACTTCCTTTTTGTGAATAAGAAACATAATCATCTGTACCAGCACCAATAACTAACTCACCTTTATCTGATTGACTTACATAGGCATGGACTGCATTAGACATTACCACAGTATCAATAATTGGTTTAACTGGTTCAGATACCAAAGCTTGTAAAGGTTTACTTTCTAAAGGCAATTTTAATCCAGCCATGTTAGCAATAACACTTGAGTGTCCTGCTGCAACAACACCTATTTTACTTGTCTTAATAAATCCTTTAGTTGTTTCAATACCTTCAACGACATCACCATTTCTTTTAATACCTTTAACTTCACAATTTTGAATAATATCAACACCCATTTTATCAGCACCTCTCGCATATCCCCAAGCTACCGCATCATGTCTCGCTGTACCAGCTCTTCTTTGCAGTGTACCTCCTAAAACTGGATAACGAATATCAGGTGAGGTATTTATAATAGGGCAAAATTTTTTAACTTCATCTGTATTTAAATAGACAGCATCAATCCCATTTAATCTATTGGCGTGTGTTCTTCTTTTTAAATCTCTTACATCTTGAAGATTATGAGCAAGGTTCATCACACCTCTTTGACTAAACATAACATTGTAATTTAATTCTTGAGATAAACCTTCCCAAATTTTTAAAGCATGATCATAAAGGCCAGCACTAGCATCCCACAAATAATTTGATCTTATTATAGTGGTGTTTCTTCCAGTATTACCACCACCGATCCAACCTTTTTCTACAACAGCAATATTTTTCATACTATGTTTTTTTGCCAGATAGTAAGCTGTTGCGAGACCGTGTCCTCCACCACCAACAATCACAGCATCATATTCTTTTTTAGGTGTAGGATCTTTCCAAGCTTTTTCCCAGTTTTCATGATAAGAAAAAGCGTTTTTAATTAGTGAAAATATTGAGTACTTATTTTTCATAATTAATGAATAATTACTTTATTAATATTGATTATTCAATACAATCGAGGAGCGACAAATTTATTGGAAGAGTGGGTGAGAGGCTTAAACCAGTCGTTTGCTAAATGACCGTGCGAGGAAACTTGTACCGAGGGTTCGAATCCCTCCTCTTCCGCCATATTCCTAAAAGAGTGGGTTATTTTTAAAAAAATCTTTCATTAGAATTGGTTTTTGCTCTAAAATGTATCTATAGACATTGTAGTTTTCTAAAACTCTTTGAACATAATTTCTTGTTTCTTTAAATTTAATTAGCTCTATCCAATCAACATAATTAATTTGATTTTTTTGTGGATCTTTGTTTATTTTTTTCCAGTACCTAACTCTTTTGGGTCCAGCATTATATGCAGCAATTGCAAATGGATATGCACCATCATATTCAAGAATTAAACCTGCAATATAATGTGAACCTAAATTAATGTTATATTCCGGGTCAGTTGTTAATCTAGATTTTGAATAAGGAAGTTTTGCCTGTTTAGCCACCAGCTTAGCGGTGTAAGGCATTAATTGCATTAACCCTTTTGCACCTGCATGACTATTCGCACTTAAATCAAATTCACTTTCTTGTCTAATAATAGATAAAATAAAAGCACTATCTGGAATTTTCCTTCCATTTATGTAGTTTGGTGTACTTATGATTGGATAATTGTATTTATTATGAAATCTTTTTTCATATGAGGCAAGTTTAGAGATTTGAATAGCAAAATCATATCGCTCAATATTTGTTGCTAGTTCAGCAGCTAGAATCTCACTACCATTTTCAATATCATCTAAAGCTAAATGTCTTAACATAAATTTAGAATATTTATCTTCATTAAGCTCGTCTAACAAATAAATAACTTTGACTATTTCTTTTTTGAAAAAAAAATCTCGATAATCTTTTTTTACTTCAATATCTTTAGGAAGCTCAAAAGTTTTACCAGGATTTAATTCCATAAAAGATAGTTGACCATAATATGTTGTTAGGTATTTTGAAGCCTCATTAAACCATTTATTAGATAACTCTTCATATCCTAACTTTTTATGTGTTCTACCCAACCAATAAGCTCCTCTAGCGACACTTATTGGATAACCAACATTATTGTAAAAATTTTCAAAATGATCTCTTGCTAAAAGTGGGTCATCTAAAAAACTCAAAGCAATCCATCCACTCATCCATTCAGCAGATGCGTAATCTGGACCTTCTTCCATGCCATGATTGCTAGCTATTTTATAGGCTAGCTCAAATTTTTTTTTATATATTAAAGATCTTGAAATAATTTCTCTTTCTACCCACCATTTATCTGGCCTTACCAAATAATCTTTTGTATTTTTTATTTTTAGTAAAATTTCAACAGAACTGTCAACTCTCCCTCTTTTTCTTCTCCATTTTAATCTATCGTAATTTAAACCAGCATCATTTTTAAATTTAGCAGGAACTTTTGATATAGCATTATCAACACCATATGATTTACTCATCAATAATTGCCTTGCAGTATATAAGAGCTCATAATCTTTTGGTAAGTATCGTAATAATCGTTTTAAATCCCAGTATTTATTATTCCACGCAAGATAATCAGCACGCTTTATATAATCTTCTGCATTTAGATATCCTTTAAATTTTTTTCTAAAAAATCTTAATTCAGACTTTGTTAATTCAGCATTGATCCAACCTTCTTTAATTAATTTAATACCTTTTTCTTCATTTCCAGTAAGAACAAAACTTTCACCTAATATCATCTTACCAAAACCACTTAATGGTTCTTCAGAGATAAATGAGTTAATAATTTTTTTGGGAGAGACTTTGTCTGTTGAAAGCTTATGTTCTGCTAAATATTTAATTCTGCCAATTCTTGGATAATTTTCATTTTTATCTATAAAAACTTTATAATCATAATACGTTGCTTGATTTCCTTTAGTAAGCAGATGTCTCCATTGGATAAAATCATATATAGATTTATCTTTAGCTTTTTTTGCGGTTTTTAGTGCTGTTGGCCATTTGGCCTTTTTCATTTCAGAAATAGCTTTTTTTGCTAAACTAAAATCTTTTTTACTATAGAATTTTGATATTTTTATATCTGCTTTTTTTTCTGATTCATTTAATCCAGCTATTTGTGGTTTTTTTTTAGGTAAAATTGAAGCACTTTTTTTTTCTTTTTTAATTACAATTTCTTTTTCAACAATTTTTGGCTTATTTTCTTTAAGAGGTTTTGGTAAAGGTTTTAGCACATCTAATAATAATTTTTTTTCAGTTTCTTCTTTTGTTTGAATTGGTTTTTTGGGTGGGATTATATTAGATAGAGCAAAGTTATTTATGCTAATTAAATTAAACAAAACTATTAAAAATAAGATTTTTTTAGACATAATCTTTAGTATATGAATCAGTAATCTATGTTATAAGTATTTATGTTTAAAGGTTCAAATGTTGCTTTAGTCACCCCATTTAAAAATAATAAACTTGATGATGATACATATATTAAGTTAATTCATTTTCATATCAAAAATGGCACAAATGGATTAGTTCCTGCAGGAACAACAGGGGAATCTCCAACATTAAGTCACGATGAGCATGAAAGAGTTATAGAATTATGTGTCAATGAGAGTAATGGAAAATTACCTGTATTTGCTGGCACAGGTTCAAATTCTACAGAAGAAGCCATTTCATTAACAACACATGCTGAAAAAATTGGTGCTAATGGAGCTCTTATAGTCACACCTTATTATAATAAACCAACTCAAGAAGGATTATACCAACATTATAAAGCTATAAATGACAAATGTGGAATTCCAATTATAATTTATAATATTCCAGGTAGATCCGTAATAGACATGTCGGTTGATACAATGGCAAAGTTGTATGAATTAAAAAATATTATTGGCGTTAAAGATGCTACAGGAGATTTAAGTAGAGTTGATGAGACCTTAAAGAAAATGGGTAAAGATTTTATTCAATTAACAGGTAATGATGATAACGCATTAGAATTTAATAAAAGAGGTGGAGTAGGTGCTATTAGTGTTACAGCAAATATCGCACCAAAACTTTGTTCAGAATTTCAAAAATTTTCTGTTATGAATGATGAAAAATCTCTTTCAGAAGCTGGTAAACTTAATAAAATTCTACAACCAGTTCACCACTCTATGTTTGTAGAAAGCAACCCTAGTCCCGTCAAGTACGCTGCTAAATTATTAAATCTCTGCGAAGATGATGTTAGACTTCCATTAGTTAAAGTTACTGAACCCACAAAAGAGATAATTAAAAAAGCTCTACAGTCCGCAAAATTGATTTAATGAACAAAAAAACCAACTCTGGTTTAAAAATTATTTGTTTGAATCGAAAAGCTAGTTTTAATTATTTTTTTGAAGATTTATTAGAAGCAGGAATAGTTCTAAAAGGGTCTGAAATTAAATCAATAAGAGATGGGAAAATAAATATTGCTGATTCATACGCTGTTGAAAAAAATGGAGAATTAGTTTTGATTAATTCACATATAGCATCATATAAACAAGCAAGTTATTCAAATCACAACCCGACGGCTGAAAGAAAATTACTTCTTAATAAAAGAGAAATAAATAAACTTATAGGCAAGATGCAAAGAGATGGTTTTACAATTGTTCCAACTAAAATGTATTTTAAAAAGGGTAAAGCAAAAATAGAACTTGCTGTAGCTAAAGGAAAAAAACAATTTGACAAACGAGCAACAAAAAAAAATAGAGATTGGAACCGTGATAAAGCAAGATATATCAGAAAATCTAGTTAAACCTATCTATTTAGCTATAGGTTCAAATTTGGGTAATAGAAAAAGCAATATTGAAAAAGCTAAAATTAAAATACTAGAAAATGGAATAAAAATTTTAAAATCATCTAATTTTTACGAAACTTTATCATGGCCAAATATAAAAAATCCTAAATTTCTGAATATTATTTTAGAAATTAAGACTAAAATTTTGCCTAACGAATTATTAAAAAAATGTAAAAAAATTGAGGTTGAGCTTGGCAGAAAAAAAACAGAAAAAAATTCACCTCGTGTGTGTGACATTGATATTATTGATTATAAAGATAAACAATTAAGAGGCGATCTAATTTTACCCCATCCCAGGATGCATAAACGTAATTTTGTTCTTTTTCCTTTATTTGAGCTAAATAAAGATTGGAAACATCCTATATTGAAACAAAATATTAAAAAACTTATATCTTCATTACCAGATAAAGACATTAGATCTATTAAACAAATTTAAATTAATGGTATAATAAAGAATGCTTAATTCTGAAGATTTAATAAATAAAGTAAAAATCTATAATAAGTTTTTAAATCCAGAAAAACTTAATAAAGCTTTTGATTTTGCTGTTAAAGCACATGGCAACCAAAAAAGAGATTCAGGTGACCCATATTCAGTTCATCCGATCGAAGTAGCAAATATTTTATCAGATCTAAAATTGGATAGCGCAACAATTACAACAGGATTATTGCATGACACTATCGAAGATACTTTTGCTACTTATGAAACAATTAAAGGTGAATTTGGAAGCGAAGTTGCAGATTTAGTTGATGGTGTAACAAAAATATCTGTTTTAGAAAATACAGCATCACAAAACTCTAAAGCTGAAAATTTTAGAAAGCTAATCTTAGCTACCTCAAAAGATATAAGAGTTCTGTTAGTAAAAATTGCAGATCGTTTGCACAACATGAGAACCATTAAAGCAATTAACAAGGTAGAAAAAAGAGAAAGAATTGCACAGGAAACTATGGAAATATATGCTCCTTTAGCAGATAGAATGGGAATGCATAGAATAAGAGATGAACTTGAGGATCTATCTTTTGAAATTCTTAATCAACAAGCAAGAACTTTAATTCAAAAAAGACTTGACGAAATTAAATTAGATAAAAAAGATATTTTTGAAAACTTATCCAAAGAGTTAATAGATCTTTTAAAACAAAATGACATTGAGTCGGTTATTTATGGTAGGGAAAAAACACCTTTTTCAATTTGGAGAAAAGTACAAAAAAAAAGAGTCTCTTTAGAACAAATTACAGATATTATTGGATTTAGAATAATTCTAGAAAATATTGATGATTGTTATAAAACTTTAGGAATTATTCACAAAAGATATAATTGTATTCCTGGAAAATTTAAAGATTATATTTCTTCAGCAAAAATTAATGGTTATAAATCAATACATACAGCTGTTATTGGTTCAAAAAAAAAACCTATAGAAATTCAAATTAGAACAAAAGAGATGCATGAATTTGCTGAAAGAGGAATAGCATCTCACTGGCAGTATAAATCATCAGAAAAATTTAATTCTTTGACATGGAAAGAATATGACTGGCTTAAAGATTTAGTTGAGATTATTGAAAAAAATGAAAACCCAGAACATTCTTACGAATATACAAAACTTCAAATGTTTCAAGAAAACGTTTTTTGTTTTACACCAAAAGGTTCAGTTATAAAATTACCTAAAGATGCAACTCCAATTGATTTTGCTTATGCTGTACATACCAAAATTGGTGATACAGCTATTGGGTGTGAAATTAATGGTAACAAAAGTGAATTACAATCAATTTTAAGAAATGGTGATAGAGTAAATATTATAACGTCAAAAAAAAACTCTCCATCTTTACACTGGATACCAGTTACCAAAACAGGAAAGGCCAGAGCAGCAATAAGAAGATATTGGCATGAAAAAGGTGAAAAAAAACAGGAAAGAATTAAAAAATATAATACCACTTTATGGATATCTCTTCCTGACAAACCTGGTCAACTAGGATATGTAAGCTCTTTAATTGGTCAACATAAACTTAATATTTCAAATCTGGAGATGGCTGGTAAAAACCCTGATTATATTAATTTTAAGTTTCAATTGATTATTAGAGACCTAAAAAACTTTACAAATTTTATTGCAGAGCTTAAACAAAAAGGTATAAAATTTAAGATAATTAGACACGAAGATAAAAGAAATGCTTTCACACAAAAAATCCTTAAATATTTTAAAAAAAACTGATGCTTTGTTAGAGGGACATTTTGTATTATCTTCAGGATTGCATTCTTCAAAATATATTCAATGTGCCAAACTTTTAAGCTACCCACATTTAGCTGAAAAAATATGTAAATCTTTAGCTTTAAAAATAAGAAGAAATTTTAAAAGAATAGATTTAATTTTAGCACCAGCAATGGGTGGGATTATTATTGGTTATGAAATTGGAAAAATTTTAAAAAAAGAAACAATATTTTGTGAAAGAGTAAATGGCAAATTTACCTTAAGACGAGGTTTTAGAATAAAAAAAAATTCTCATGTTTTAATAATTGAAGATGTAATCACCACAGGTAAATCTAGCATGGAATGTGTTAAACTTATTAAAAGAGGAAAAGCCAAACTAGTTGGTTTTGCATCAATAATCGACAGATCTACAAAAAAAAGCCTAAAAATAAAAAAAAAAATTATTTCACATCTAAAGATAGAAGTTCCCACATATACAAAAGGTCAATTACCAAAAGATCTATCTTCTATAAAAATAACAACACCTGGAAGCAGATATATTAAGTGAAACGATTAGGTGTAAATATAGATCACGTAGCAACATTAAGAAATGCTCGCGGCGAAACTCATCCAGATCCAGTTTCTATTGCGAAATTTGTAAAAAACTCTGGAGCAGATTCAATTACTATTCACTTAAGAGAGGATAGAAGACATATCAATGATAATGATGCAAAAAAAATATGTTCTATAAATGGAATTTTAGTTAATTTAGAGATTTCAACAAATCCGGATATAGTTAAAATTGCATTAAAAATTAAACCTAATTTTATTTGTATTGTACCTGAAAATAGAAAAGAAGTTACTACAGAAGGTGGTTTAAATATATTAAATAATAAAAAAAAATTGAAAAATATAATTTCAAGATTTAAGAAAAAAAAAATTAGAACTAGTTTGTTTATAAATCCATCAATTTTAGATGTGAGAAATTCAAAATTTTTAGGAGCTGATTGTATTGAAATACACACTGGAAAATTAGCATCTTTAGTTAAATCAAAAAAAAATTACTCGAACGAATTATCAAAAATTAAAAAATGTGCAATTTTAGCCAAACGAATTGGTTTAGAAGTTCATGCTGGTCATGGCCTGGATTATAAAACGGCAAAAATTTTGTCAAAAATTAATCAAATTAAAGAATTTAATATTGGTCATTATATTATTGGGGAGTCTATTTTCTTTGGACTTAAAAAAGTTATTAAAAATTTTATAAAAATTATTAGATAATAAAAATGAAAATTTTAGGTATTGGCGTTGATATTATAAATGTTAAAAGAATTAAAAATTTAATTAAGAATAAAGCCTTTATAAAGAGAACATTTGGAATTAAAGAAATAAGGCTTTCGAAAAAAATTAAGAATAAAACTAATTTTTTTGCAAAAAGATTTGCTGCAAAAGAGGCTTTTGCTAAAGCTTTAGGTACAGGTTTTAGAGATAACTTAAATTTAAATGATATTGAAATTCTAAATGATAAACTTGGTAAACCATTTTATATTCAATCAAAAAAGATTAATTCAATTATATTTAAAAAATTTAAAATTAAAAAATACAATTTGTTTCTTTCAATTTCAGATGAAAAAGATTATTCAGTAGCCTTTAGTATTTTGCAAAAATAATAATTATGAATAAAAAAATTATAAAAGATAATATTGAAACATTATTTTATGCTTTAGTCATAGCAATTATTATTAGGTCTTTTTTAATTCAACCTTTTTATATACCTTCTTCTTCAATGGAACCTAGTCTTTTAGTTGGAGACAGGTTATTTGTTACTAAATACTCTTATGGATTTAGTAAACACTCATTTCCATTTAGTCCTCCATTATTTAAAGGTAGAATAATGTCTAAAGAGCCAAAGAGAGGAGATGTTGTTGTTTTTAAAACACCAGCAGACAATAGAACTGATTACATAAAAAGACTCATTGGATTACCAGGCGATCAAGTGCAATTTATAGATTCAAATCTATATATTAATAAGAATGAAGTTTTTAAATCAAGAGTTTCAAAAAAAGATACAATATATTGTGGAAATAAAAAAATTGATGTTTTTACTTTTGAAGAACTACTTCCAAATGGTAAGACATTCAACACGGTATATTTAAAAGATTATTCTTTTCAAAATTCAGATGTATTTACAGTACCAAAAGATCATTACTTTTTTTTAGGTGATAACAGAGACTGCTCTAAAGATAGTAGATTTTTAACTAGCGTTGGTTATGTTCATAAAAATAATTTAGTCGGAAAAGCCCAATTTATTTTTTTTTCATCAGATAGATCAATTGGCAGTATATTTGCATTTTGGAAATGGAATAAATCATTAAGATTTAATAGATTTTTTAAAAAAATTATTTAATGAAAATTGACTACAGTACTCTTGAAAAAAAAATTAAAGTCTCTTTTAAAAATAAAAATTTATTAATTAAATCCCTAACACATAAAAGCTTTGATAAAGAAAATAATAATGAAAAAGTTGAATTTTTAGGTGATCGAGTTTTAGGATTGGTTATGGCTAAAAAGCTTTTAGAAATCTACCCAGATGAAAAAGAGGGAACTTTAGATAAAAAATTTGCATCCTTAGTAAATAAAAAAACCTGTTTAGAAATTGCAAAAAAAATAAATCTACAAAATTATATTTTAACATTTAATTTAAAAAACAAAAAAAATATTATAGAGGATAAGGTTTTAGCTGATAGTTGCGAAGCATTAATTGGAGCTATCTATCTAGATAAAGGATTTCAAATAGTTGAAAAAATTATTTTAGATTTATGGAAAACAAATATTAAAGAAAGTATAATTACCCAAATTGATGCAAAAACAAAATTGCAAGAATATTCACTAAAAAAGTTTAAGAAATTACCAGCCTATAAACTCATATCTAATACAGGTCCACGACATAAACCTCTATTTAAAGTAGGAGTAAAATTATTTAATACAAATTTATATATCGCTGAAGGTAAATCCAAAAAAGATGCTGAACAAAATGCAGCAATTCTTTGTTTAAGTAGTATTAAGCAATCATGATTTGGGATGATATAGGATTTTTAATTTCAAAAAATAGATATAATGAAAATTCATTAATTACTGAAGTTTATACTGAAAATCATGGAAAAGTATCCGGAATCATTTTTGGTGGCACTTCAAAAAAAGTAAAAAATTATCTTCAAATTGGAAATCAATTATTCATAAGTTATAATTCTAAAAATGAAAATAGGATTGGTTATTTTAAGATTGAAATTCAAAGAGCCTTATCACCTTTATATTTTGACGAACCAAAAAAATTGTCATGTATAAGTTCAGCAATGAACTTGATAAAAATACTTACAGCAGAGGCCCAGACAAATAAAATTATTTTTAAGTTAATAGAAAAATTTTATAACATATTAAGTTCAGATAATTGGATTAAAAATTATATTTTTTGGGAGCTTGAACTTTTTAAAATCTTGGGTTTTGATTTGGAATTAGAGTCTTTAGTTGATAAAATTGTTATTAATGATCAAGCCCAATATGTATCAAAATCTAAAATAGATAAAAAAATTATTCCAAGTTTTTTAATTGATAAAAATCAAAATATTGAAGATTTAAAAATATTATTAGATGGATTAAAATTAGTTGGTGACTATTTAGAAAAAACTATTTTAAAACCTAATAATTTAAATCAGCCAATTACTAGATTACAATTTATTAGTTCTTTAAAATGATTATTTTAAAATCTTATCTAATCTATCAGCATAATAGCTTACAATTGCATTCGCACCTGATCTTTTAAAAGAAATTAGGCTTTCTAAAATAACATTATTATCAATAAATCCTTTATTGATTGCATTAGTTAATAAACTATATTCTCCTGATACTTGATAAGCCATAACTGGAATTTTGAAATTTTCTTTAACTATTTTAATTATATCTAAATAAGGTAAACCAGGCTTAACCATTACCATATCTGCACCTTCTTTTATATCTAAAGCAACTTCTCTTAAGGCCTCGTTGCTATTCCTGAAATCCATTTGATAATTTTTTTTATTACCTTTTAAAAGATTTTTTGATCCAACAGCCTCACGAAAAGGTCCATAAAAACTAGAAGCGTATTTTACTGCATAAGATAAAATTTGTGTCATTTGATATCCATTTTTATCAAGTGACTTCCTAATTCTACCGATTCTTCCATCCATCATGTCAGAAGGAGCTAAAACATCACAACCCATTTGTGCTTGTAATAAAGATTGTTTAATTAAAATTTCGATCGTTTCGTCATTAAGAATATACCCTGAATTTAATAAACCATCATGCCCATGAGATGTGTAAGGATCTAGAGCAACATCACACATAATTCCTATTTCATTTTTATATCTTTTTTTTATTAATTGTAATGCTTTACAGACCAAATTATCTTCATTTAGAGCTTCTGTTCCTGTCGAATTTTTCTTTTTTTTTTCAGTATATGGAAATAGCGCTACCATTGGCAGACCATCTTTTATTGCTTTATCGACTAAATAATTTAATTTGTCTAAAGTGTATCGATAAACTCCAGGCATTGATTTAATTGGTATTTTCTTATTCTTTCCATCAATAATAAATATCGGCAATATAAAATCATTAGGCGTAAGGTTATTTTCTTGAATTAATCTCCTTGACCAATCATTTTTTCGGCCTCGTCTAAGTCTCAAACTTGGATATTTTCCTGTAATCATGTTTAAATATATTTAAATAATGCGACAAATGTAATATACAAATATATCTTAAAAAGGATATTAAACAATATTAGTAAATAATTAATAACAATGAATTTAAATTTTAACGACTTTCAGAAACAAGATATCAAATTCGACATTAACGAACTCCAAAAAGCCTACAAAGAAATACTTAAAATTAAAGACTTTAGTGGACCTTCAGGTATTACAAATTTTGGAGCTATATCCTTAACTCAAATTCCAGGAGACCCAGATTCAATAAAAGGACATAAGGCAAGAGGTGTATTTTGGACAAAACCAGATTCTTCAGGAAAAGAAGTTATTAGAGACGAAAAAATTGACGAGGCTGCATATTCTGAATTTATTCAAGATTTTAAAGATACTTATTTTAAAGAAGTTTTTGACATTCTTTCATCAAAATATAAATTAGGTCGTGTTAGAATTTTATTAAAACAACCAAGAACTACTTTAAGCTGGCATAGAGATCCCGAACCAAGATTGCATATACCGATAATTACCAATCCAGGTGCTATGATGGTTATTGACAATGTTTGCAAACATCTACCTGCTGATGGATCGGTCTGGATTACAAATAATACAAAATACCACAATGCTTTTAATGGCGGTGAAGAAAATAGAATACACCTTGTAGCTTGTGTTTTAGATCATAAATTTAATTAATTTGAAAAAAATATTTATTTCTTCAGATCACGCTGGGTTTAAACTTAAAGAGTCTATAAAAATTTTTCTTAATAAACAAAATTATAAATATATTGATTTAGGTCCCAATAACGACAGTAGAGTAGACTACCCAGACTTTGCTCATAAAGTGGCTAAAAAGGTAAAAATTAATAAAAATCATGTAGGAATTCTTGTTTGTGGTTCTGGTATGGGCATGAATATAGCCGCTAATAGACATAAAAATATACGTGCTGCTCAATGCTTCAATTTAAAGTCAACTAAATTATCAAGATTGCATAACGATGCAAATATCATTACACTAGGCTCTAGACTGCTTAATAAAAAAAATGTTATGAATTTAGTTAATGTTTTTTTAAAAACAAAATTTGAGGGTGGAAGACACAGAAAAAGAATTAATAAAATTTAATTATGTCTAGTGAAACAAAATACATAAATTCAAACTATGAG